>ERZ827458.621-NODE-621-length-43957-cov-21.193385_pt1 | contig 43957 bp, 44 predicted proteins | sample MGYA00519706_ERZ827458 | MGnify/ENA primary metagenome ERZ827458 (study PRJEB31778, sample SAMEA3449309) | human gut metagenome | biome: human gut; feature: human-associated habitat; material: faeces | place: United Kingdom | collected 2010/2012 ...
TCATGTCTGTCATGAAATCAGCAGTTGCAAAGTTTGGTGTTCCAAAGTTATTCAAACTCAATCGTCGCTGGTGGCTTTCCAGTGCAGTCATACATGACTCTGTTCACGCCCTTCACTTCATTCACGATCCTGCTGGTCACCTTGGCAAGTACCTCCCAGGGGATCTGTGCAGCTTCTGCTGTCATGAAATCGGAAGTATTTACGGCTCTCAGTGCCACTGCATAATCATAGGTGCGTTCATCACCCATAACACCAACACTTCTCATATTGGTAAGGGCTGCGAAGTACTGGCCAAGACCCTTGTCCACACCGGCTTTGGCAATCTCCTCACGGTAGATTGCATCTGCGTCCTGAACGATACGAACCTTCTCGGCAGTAACCTCTCCAATGATACGGATTCCAAGACCGGGGCCGGGGAACGGCTGACGGTATACGAGGTACTCCGGAATACCAAGTTCGAGACCGGCACGACGAACCTCGTCCTTGAACAGAAGCCTCAGAGGCTCAATAATCTCCTTGAAATCTACATAATCCGGCAATCCACCTACGTTGTGATGGGATTTGATTACAGCGCTCTTGCCAAGACCACTCTCGATCACATCCGGATAAATGGTACCCTGTACCAGGAAATCTACTTTACCGATCTTCTTGGCCTCTTCCTCGAAGACACGGATAAACTCTTCACCAATGATCTTTCTCTTTCTTTCCGGCTCTTCCACACCGGCAAGCTTGCTGTAGAAACGCTCCTGTGCATTCACACGGATAAAGTTCAGGTCATAAGGGCCGTCTGAGCCAAAGACTGCTTCTACCTCATCTCCTTCATTTTTGCGGAGAAGACCATGATCTACAAATACGCAGGTAAGCTGCTTGCCTACTGCCTTTGCCAGAAGGACTGCTGCCACAGAGGAATCCACACCGCCGGAAAGTGCACAGAGCACCTTGCCGTCTCCTACCTTTTCACGGATCTGCTGGATCGTTGTCTCCACGAAAGAATCCATCTTCCAGTCACCCTTGCAGTGGCATACCTGATATACGAAATTGGAAAGCATCTTCATACCTTCCTGTGTATGCATGACTTCCGGATGGAACTGTACTGCATAAAGTCCCCTCTCCGGATTCTCCATTGCCGCTACCGGACATACCGGTGTATGCGCTGTTACCTTGAAATCTGCAGGAGCTGCCTCAATATAATCTGTATGGCTCATCCAGCAGATCGTTTTTTCTGATACATCATGGAAAAGCACAGAGGATTTGTCCACGGTCACTTCCGTCTTACCATACTCACTGACAGGTGCTGTCTTTACGCTGCCTCCAAGAAGGTAGGACATAAGCTGAGAACCATAGCAGATACCAAGGATCGGAATTCCCAGTTCAAAAATTTCTTTGGAACATCTCGGAGACTCCTCAGCATATACACTGCTTGGTCCTCCGGTAAAAATAATGCCCTTCGGGTTCATCTTTTTAATGTCCTCAAGGCTCATGCTGTAAGGGTGTACCTCACAATATACATTACATTCTCTGACACGTCTGGCGATCAGCTGATTATACTGCCCGCCGAAGTCAAGTACGATAACTGTTTCTCTTTCCACGCTGCTTCTCCTCTGTCTCTTTCGATTGTTGAAAGCATATTTAATCATGCGGGGCAAAGAAAGAAGCCTCTCTTTCCATCCCTGCTCCACATCATTATATGCTATCCTCCGAAGCCTTGTCAAAATTATTTTCAGGACTGCAGACTCATCTCGTGCTGATGCAGATATTTTTCTCTGGTTGCCAGTCCGCCTCTGATATGACGCTCCATTTTGTTCACATCGAGAACCTTTCTCGCCTCCATGGCAAGGGAGGGATTGATCTGCATCAGTCTTTCCGTCACATCCTTGTGCACTGTACTTTTGGAAATCCCAAATGCCTTGGCTGTCTGTCTTACCGTTGCATTGTTTTCGATGATATACCCTGCAATATCGATTGCTCTCTCTTCAATATAATCCTTCAAAGGAAACCCCTCAGAATACTTTTTTACATTCTATGAAGTATCCTGAGGGGTTATGCCCTTCTTCCCTTATTTCACACTTGCAAAATATTTCATCAGTATTTCCTTCATAAACTGATATCTTCTTGCATACGTGTTCTCGATCCGGATCAGTTCAAAACCATGCTCCCGGCAGATCTCATTCTTTTTCCTGTCACGCTCCATGACAACAGCATTTTCCTGGTGCTCTCTTCCATCCAGCTCGATCGCCAGGATCGGGATATCCACTTTGGTCCTTCCCTGTCTTTCATAGACCACGAAGTCAAATCTTCCTGTATAAAACAGATCATTATAAGAACTGTTATCCTGAAATACATGAGCAAGGCTGACTTCTTTCTGTACGATACACTTCTGATTGGTATTCAGCACATTATCCAGTGCATGGTTCAGATTCTCCAGAAAGGCCTGTTCTGTTTCTGTGCTGTATGGCTTGATCCCAAGCGCTCTTGACGCATTGGTTTTCGGCGTGACCTTTGTTTCCCCATTGTGCTTCACATACTGCACCAGTTCATACAGATCATCGTCATTGGAACCAGCATGCAGCCTTTCCAGCTCCTGATCACTGGAAAGCACGATCAGCCGCTCTTTTGCCCTGGATACTGCCACATTGATCAGTTCCTTGTTATTTTTCAGCCATTCATACGTTCCCTGCCCGGTCCTGTCTGTCAATGCCAGGGAAAAAAGAACCACATTCTTTTCATCACCCTGAAAAGCATGAACTGTACCACAGGAAATATTGGAGAGTCCATTTTCCTTCAGTTTTTCATTGATCAGCTCCCTCTGATTGGCAAAAGGTGTGATGACGGCTATCTTCTTATCCTTGTTCATGGCCGCATATTTTACGATCTCATCTGCCTCAAGTGGTGCCGTATTCTTACTGTAGGTCTGATTATCCGGCACATCCACAAAGGTCAGCGGCATGGCTTCCTTACTCTGGCTGCATATCTTAAGCTTGTTATTATAATACTTCTTATTATTAAACTGAATGATCTTTTCATTACATCTGTAGTGATGGCTCAGCAGAATTTCCCTGCTGACAGAATCACATGCCAGATAAACCTTATAAATAGAATTTTTGATATAATCATATTCATCTGTAATATGATACATCTTCCGGAGCTTCAGGTTTTCAATCTGGTTCAGCAGGATCACCGGATTGAGCTGCTGCGGATCCCCGACAAGCATAAGGCTTTCTCCCCGTAGGATCGGAACAAGAGAAACTGCAATATTTCCCTGACTGGCTTCATCCATCACCACCATGTCAAAATGAACCCCCGGATTTCCGATCTTGTGTGCTGAAATAGATGTTGTTGCAATAATGGGAAAGATCCTCTGGAATTTCTTCAGATTTTCTTCCTTTTTCAGATGATCATTGAAGGCTTTTACCTTTTTCTCTTTGCTTTCCGTATACACAATATCCAGAAGATCTGCATTTTTTGGCTCCTGCAGCCGCTTGATGCACTTGGCAGAGGTATAATACAGATAATTTTTAAAAGCATCTTCATCCTCTAATACCAGCTTCAGTGCTTCTTCATCTGTAATATCCTCTGTTTTGCTGATCTTTTCTTTTACCTGTGTCAGCTGCACACCCTGAAGCTGTGTCTGGAAAGTCAGATGTTTATTGGAATCCATCAGACTGCGGATCGCCTCCTCTGTTTCAAGGAGCCGCAAACGTTCCTCATAATTCTGCAAAAGTGCTGTCAGTTTTCTTGTCCTGGCTACTCTGTCCGATTTTCTTTTTTCCAGTGTACCTTCGAAAATATTAATGCTTCTGGTACTTTCATAGAGTTCTCTGATATAGTCAAGTGCCGCTGCCACCCTGTCATCACTGCCAAGCCTTATCACCGGAAAAGGGATCATTCCTTTCTTTCCATACGGGATATTCTGCAGCTTTTCGCACACCCCATCAATCGGATGATTATTATAAGAAGTAAACAGAACGGTCTGCTCGTTAAAAAAGGCTGTTACCAGTGTATTGACGATCGTATTGGTTTTCCCAGTTCCCGGCGGTCCCTGGATATAGGCAAGCGGATATTTCATCGCATTATGAATGGCCAAAAGCTGATCCAGATTGATCTGCTTATTTAAAAGTGCGATCGGAAATACTTTTCTGCTGGCTGGCTCCTGCACCAGATTTCCGAAAAAGGCCTGTATCGGGGCTGTCACCTCATCCTTCTGGAACATTTCATCGATCGCTCTGTATTCTTCATGAAGATCCAGCAGGATGTTCCTTCCGATTGCTATAAGGTATGGCATATCATCCACACCTCTGATCTGATTGTTGCACTCTGTGATCCTGTCCTTGATCAGCTCTGCATTCTTTTCAAAATCGTTCAGTAACTCATAATCGTCTGCATCCAGAAATTTCCGGATACTCTGCTGGCTTCCATCTATCGTAAACTCCGTACAGATTGTCACTTCATCTGCAGGCTTGAGACATCTGTTCTTCACATCAAGGCTCATTCCTCTGTAGGCAAGCACATAAAGTCCCTGTTTGACTGGCACACTTAAAACATTCAGCGCCAGTTGTTTGATTCTCCTGTTTCCGGAAGTGCTGGCACTGCCATACTGGAAACCGGTAATGATCTCCCGGAACTGCTCGCCGGTCAGATGATAATCCCCTCTTCTGATACAGTCCCCGTCAAAATAGCGGAGCAGGCTGTATTCCGTTTTATAGGGAACCGCATCCAGCCTGTTGCAGTCTATATAATAATTCAGAAGCTTCAGATTTGATACATTATGAAAAATGGACTCATACTGGTGAGGATTCCTGCAGATATCTTCTTTCAGCATTTCCGGTACTTCATAATAGGAGCCTTCTATCACTGTAGAAGACAGAATAGAATCCAGATAGATATGCAGTTCCAGAATCGTGCACTTCTCCAGATGCAGGCCTTCCACCAGAAGTGTTTTTGTAAGCGGATTGACATCTATAATCCCAATCCAGTACTTTGTGATTTCTTCCTGTTTGTTTTTGTATTCAATACTGAGCCATTTATTTTCATGGATCGCTCTAAAAATATCACGACTTATCGTTTTCATAAATTTCCCACTCTGTATGATCACTGTCTGTTTTATCAGCTGTTTCCTTTATCATACCAGAAAACTTGACTTTTTCCCACCTCATGCTATACTCATAAAGGTTCACACCCGAGTGTTCGAAACCTTCCACTCGTAAAAAAAATACTAAAGGAGAAAAATATGGAAAAGACACGTAACAAACACGTATTGCGCCTTGCACAGGCCGCAATGATCGCAGCACTTTATATTGTGCTCACCTTTATCGCCAATCTGCTTGGCATCGCCTCCGGAGCGGTACAGATCCGTTTTTCCGAAGCACTCACGATCCTTCCCTACTTTACTGTTTCCGCAGTGCCTGGCCTTACAGTAGGCTGTCTTTTGGCAAACATCCTGACAGGATGCGCCCTTCCGGATATTATCTTCGGAACACTGGCCACTCTGCTTGGAGCTGTTTTTACAAGGCTTCTTCGCAAGTATAAATGGCTCGCTCCCGTACCTCCGATCCTTGCCAATGCCCTGATCATCCCCCCGGTTCTTTACTTTGCCTATGGGGTAAAGCCCATCTGGTTTTCCCTTGTAACAGTAACTGCCGGAGAGATCATTTCCTGCGGTGTTCTAGGAATGCTCCTACTATTTGCCCTGCAAAAATATGCTTCTGTCCTTTTTAAGGACTAACGAACCCCCCGGAAGCGATCCGTGAACCATCACTTCCGGGGGTCTTTTTCCGTTACTGCTCCATTCTTACATAAGTAATAAAGCGGTTTCCATTCTTTTCAAACCAGTCTTTGGAATCATTCATTCCCATTTTGTAAACTGTTCCGGTTGCCGGATTCATGATCACCGTATTCATCTCATTGAATCCGATCAGAAGCACCGCTTCCCCCTCTTCTGTCATGACAAGCACCGGGATATCCTGATTGACATAGTAAAGCACACTGTCGAGGCTGACACCAGTCAGATCCAGTACTCTGGACTGCTCCAGATTATCCTTCAGGATCTGCAGGACACCCTCTCCCCGGTCCAGAAGATACTGGGTATTTCTGCTGATTCCTTCATATTCAAGGATCGTATCCAGACATACGGCAAGGCTTCCCTGATTCTCTTCTGCTGCCATTCCCTGAATTGCCATGATCTGGTTCTTCAAGCTCCGATTGCCCTTCATCCAGATATAAGAGCCGGTATCATCTACCACTATGCCGGATACATCACTAGCCAGCCTCACGGCATTTCCTTCATTCATGAAAATACCTTCCACACCATTCTTTCCATAGACATAGTATCTGTCTCCCCTCTCCTGAGCAGCAGCGATCACAATATTTCTTCCGCCTTCAAAAAGCACTTCTCTCGGTGTCAGATGCTTCATAGAGTCTGTATTGATGTCTTCCTTCAGTGCGATCTGCGTTACTGTTTCATAAAGATCCACTGCAACAGTTTCCAGATAATTACTGCTTTCTGTCTGTGTTTCTGCATTGATGATCTGGTCATCACTGACCGATTCATAGGTTCCTGCTTCTGTACGGGTCACTCTCTTTAAATTGATCTGATTTCCATTTACACTGCCGGAAGTAACATAAATGCCTTCCTGATGATATTCCTTTAAAACACCTTCCGTTTCGTTTTCGATCCTGACACTGTACATGGGAAATACCAGATTTCCCGTTTCATCCGGCACAATATCATCTTTTCTTGCAGCTCCGTAGATCAGATCATCCCCGATAAAACCGATAGGAGCGATCGCCTCTCCGTTCCCGGCTTTGATATGACTCTGTACACCAGTATTCAGATTCATCAGGATCAGCTCTGTTCCTTCATAAAGCTCATTTTCCTTCTGCCAGACGACCATCTGATTACTGTCAGATACCTGATAGCAGCCCTCCTTCAGATCCTTTACGATCACATCACAGGAGCGGCTGGCCGAGCTGATGCCATACAGGACATTGTCGAGCAGGAGATACAGCGTACCACCCTTATTGATATAAGACAGCTCCTTGACCTCTGCCATGAGAAGCTCTGGTGACTTACTGCTTGGAACATAAAGCATTTCTTCTATAGTGTTCACCGCACCATCATAATAATAAACTGAAATTCCAACCTTTCCCTCATGCCGGCCGCGGTTCATGTAGCCATATACCATAAAGGTCACATTGCCACCCTCGTCCACATTCAGGATCTGGATGTCATGTTTATCGTAGCTGTCTCTCTCATCCTGATTGTTCCGGTCCGTAAAACCAAACAGATAGGCCAACTTATTGTCTGCAATATTATAGCTGTACAGCCTCCGTCCCGTGACAAATGCTGCCACTCCACCACCGCTGCTCTCCGTAAGAGGAACCTCGTCTCCAGTGATTCCAAGATAAATCTTCTTATTGCCAAAGACCTTGCCAGAATCATCAAAAATCTGGTTCATGGTTCTCTCATAATCCAGCAGATACATACGATCTGATGTATAACGGATCCGGTAAAATTCCTCTATCTGATAATAAATGGTATTTTTCCCGCTGCCTTCATAAACCATATAGTCTAACAGGATGCTCGCTGTCTGGGACGCCAGTTCCCTGACTGTGATCATTGGCTCTGCCAGTTTTTTGACAGAAAGGCTCCCCCAGGTCACCTGCTGAAAGCTGCTGTGGATTGTCACTTTTCCAAGCGTTGTATTATCTCCTTCTGAATTGGACTCCAGATACTTTGTCAGCTCCTTTGCCCGCTCCTTGTCAAATGTGCGTTCAGAAAAATCCAGTACATAATCCAGCTTTTCAGCCGCATAATAATTATCTCCATACAGAACCCTCGTATAATAACGGATCTCATCCCCTGAGGAAGTAGTCAGGATCATCACCAGCATATATTCCCTGCCGCTGTCGATCAGATCCTTCAGTCCGAAGTTCACCATGATCTCATCATTTTCCTCGGAAAATTCTGGTATAGCTGTATCCTCTACAAGCCGCTCCCCGTCGAGACTACGAACCTCATAGCGGATTCCTTCTATTTCCCGTCCATAGCACGAAATCTTGCAGGATACCCGTCTACCCTCCATTAATGGAGTGATGGCCTCCCGCATATAATTGATCTCCATGGCATCTGCATAGCCATGCAGTGTATTGATCTCTATTCCCTGATACTGCATTGTGATCACCGGATAAGATGCCTTTGACATCTCTACTGTCATATCCGTATTTCCCTTGTTCATCACTCTGCTGATCACTGTCATTGACATGAAAAATACAGCAATCACAATTATTGCCTTTATGATATACTTCTTCATTTAGCTCTCCGTCTGTTCAAAAAGTTTCTGCAGGGTTGTATGCACCTGAAGCTCCTCCGTCAGCCTCTGGATACCGGTATCCTTTTTCCCTCTGCCCTTTACCGCACGGATCAGGATGTTCTTCGGTGTATGCTCCATATCAATAAATTCCAGAATCTGCGTGTCATAGCCATGCTCCTCCAGAAGATCTGCCCGGATCGCGTCAGTCAAAAGCGCTGACATTCTCTCCCTGATCAGACCATATTTCAGCACCGGTGCAAGCGCTTCATTTTTGATCTGTTTATTTACCTCATGCTGACAGCAGGGCACGGAAAGGATCACCCCCGCACCCCAGTCTACTGCCTTTTTCAATGCATAATCTGTAGCCGTATCACAGGCATGCAGTGTCACCACCATGTCCACATGATCTGCTCCCGTAAACCCGGCGATATCTCCTTTTTCAAAATGCAGCGCCTCATACCCATACTTCTCAGCCAGGGCACTGCAATGGTCGATCACATCTTCCTTCAGGTCAAGTCCTGTGATCGATATCTGATAGCCCTTCTTTTCATGTAAGTAATAATACAGGGCAAAAGTCAGATAGGACTTACCACAGCCAAAATCAATAATATGGATACATTCGTCCTTTGAAAAAACCGGAAGGATATCCTCCACAAATTCCAGATAACGGTTGATCTGCCGGAATTTATCATATCTGGCATGCACAATCCTGCCATCTATTGTCTGCACACCAAGATCAACCAAAAACGGAATCGGAATCCCCTCTTCCAGCAGATATTTCTTTTTTCTGTTATGGGAAAGAGGCTGCACTGCTGTTGCCGGCTGCATTTTTGTCTGCTTTCCAGTCCATTTTACTGTCATTTTCCCTTTTTTGCTCACAAGGACAAGAAGCTTTTTCCCTCTGTTTTCACCCTCAAGCTGCCTGAAATCCTCTGTCAGAAGAGCCTCGATCTCTTCTTTTGCCTGTTCTCTGTCAAGATTTTCATGGAAAACCTGTTTGCCCCGGAAACGGGTGACCTGAAACATAAGCTGTTCCTTTAAAAGAACTGGTCTTATTTTTACTTTTACAGTACCTTCCTTCTGTCTCGGGTTACTGATTATAATCTCCGAAAGTCCCTCTGACAGAAGAAGGTCTAGTGCCATCCTCAGTTCTTCCATGCTATCCTCTTTCTAAAACCGCAGAATCCCCCTGTGGGAATCGTGTCTTCTCTTATATATTTCATAAAAAAGCAGGATCTGGATCAGATCACCTGCCCACTGCCATTTTTCTGGCGGAGCCTGCTCTTTGCTTTCATTTTTTTCTTCCTCTCTTCTGATCCTGTCAAGGATATCGGATGAGAGCTTATACAACTGCCATCTGTCTGGAAATTCATCATAGATCATGCTGCCTTCATAGTCAAGTTTATCCAAAATTTCCGCTATTTTCTTCTGATATTTTCTGGCGTCTGCCGGATACATCTGCTGAAGATACTCAAGATCCTTCAGTATCGTATCTTCCTCCTGATAATACAGAGGAAGCGGATATGTCATATAAAAAGGCAGAATTTTGCGCTCATACATAAAAAAGACTCCTGGCTTCTTTATCCTTATCATATGAATAGCCTTCCGCTTTTGTTCCCTACTTCTGCTTCTGCTTTTACATCCCGCAACCGGAAAACAGGGGCAGATACTATCTGCCCCCGTATAAATCCCATATTCACCGTCTGCTTTCGCTTCCCGGCTTATTTCAGTACATGAATACGGGCAAGTGCTCTCTGGAGTGCTGTCTCTGCCCGCAAAATATCGGTTTCCGGTGTTTTGGAACGAAGTCTCTCTTCGGCACGTTCCTTCGCACGGTCTGCACGATCCTGATCGATCTCCTCCGGCCACTCGATGATCTCTGCCAGTATAGTCACCTTCTCTGGAAGTATCTCCGCAAAGCCCGCATGCAGTGCTGCATGTTTCTGACCCTCAGCCTCTGTGATCGTCAGGACACCCGGACTTACGATCACGGTTGTCGGTACGTGCATTTTGTAAACTCCGATCTCTCCCTCAGTGGTATTGAACTCCACCATGGAGGCCTCTCCTTCATAGAAAACTCTGTCAGGAGTAATGATCTTAAGTGTAAATAACTGATTATCTGCCATAGGTACCCTCCCTACTTAGCACGGGCAAGTACATCATCAATGCTTCCTGCATTCAGGAAATAGCTTTCCGGTATGTCATCATGCTTACCTTCCAGAATCTCCTTAAATCCACGGATGGTTTCGTTGATCGGCACGTATTTTCCGGGAAGTCCGGTAAACTGTCCTGCAACGAAGAAAGGCTGGGATAAGAATCTCTGTACCTTTCTTGCTCTGGAAACAACAAGCTTGTCGCTTTCAGAAAGCTCATCCATACCAAGGATTGCGATAATATCCTGCAGTTCCTTATATTTCTGCAGAATCTCCTGTACGCCTCTGGCAACCTCATAATGCTCTTCACCAACAACTCTAGGATCCAGAATTCTGGAGGTGGACTCCAAAGGATCCACTGCCGGATAAATACCAAGCTCTACGATAGAACGTGATAATACGGTTGTTGCATCCAGATGGGCAAAGGTTGTTGCCGGTGCCGGGTCAGTCAAGTCATCCGCAGGCACATAAACTGCCTGAACAGAAGTAATGGATCCGTTTCTGGTAGATGTGATACGCTCCTGCAGAGCACCCATCTCAGTCTGCAGTGTAGGCTGATAACCTACCGCAGAAGGCATACGGCCGAGAAGTGCGGACACCTCGGAACCTGCCTGGGTAAAACGGAAAATATTATCAATGAAAAGAAGGACATCCTTACCACCCTTATCACGGAAGTACTCTGCCATGGTAAGTCCGGTAAGACCAACTCTCATTCTCGCTCCGGGGGGCTCATTCATCTGACCAAATACCATGGTAGTCTTATCAATAACGCCAGACTCTGTCATTTCGTGATACAGGTCATTTCCCTCTCTTGTTCTTTCACCTACTCCGGTAAATACGGAATAGCCGCCGTGCTCGGTTGCGATATTTCTGATCAGCTCCTGGATCAGGACTGTCTTACCTACACCAGCACCGCCAAAAAGTCCGATCTTTCCACCCTTCTGGTAAGGACAGAGAAGGTCAACGACTTTAATACCAGTTTCCAGCAGCTCCTGCTGTGTGGACTGCTCTACAAATTCGGGAGCCGGTCTGTGAATCGGCTCATAGCTTACTCCTTCGGGAGCCGGCTTATTATCAATGGGATTGCCAAGTACGTTAAAGATACGCCCCAGTGTGTTCTCACCTACCGGTACACTGATGGGAGCGCCGGTTGCTACTACATCCATGCCTCTCTTCAGTCCGTCGGTGGTACCCATCGCGATACATCTGACAGTATCATCTCCCAGATGCTGCGCTACCTCCACGGTCAGCGCACTGCCGTCCTCCAAAGGAATTCTAACAGCTTCGTTAATCTCGGGAAGTCTGCCCGTAAACTTCAGATCCAGTACGGCGCCGACAATCTGCGTGATCTTTCCTGAGCTTTTTAAATCTGCCATTTCTTCCTCCTAGTTTACTGATACCATACCTCTCATGATATCTATGATATTGCATTTGCTCCTGCAATGATTTCTGTTAATTCCTGTGTAATGGATCCCTGTCTTGCTCTGTTGTAAAGCAGTGACAGGCTGCTGATCATATCCTCTGCATTGCTGGTTGCAGAATCCATTGCCTGCATTCTCGCACCATTCTCACTTGCTACGGCTTCGATCATACCACCGTAGATCAGACTGGTTACATATTTGGGAATGATCATATCCAGTGCTTCTTCGTCCTCAGGCTCAAAATTCATGGGTGCTCTGTTATCATCCTCTGCTTCCTTTACTGCCTCACCGGCCTTTCCGGATGTTTCTTCTGAAACTTCCACCGGAAGGAGCTTAACCAGAGTCGGAACATGCACTACTGTATTTTTAAACCCGGTATAGGCAAGATAGATCTCACTGATCTCACCCTTCTCAAAGCCACTGAGCACTTCCTTGCTGATCGCCATGGCATCTGCATAGGCAGGCTCCTCGATCACATAGGAATAGTCAGCCTTGATCTCATAATTCTTCTGTAAGGCTTCCTTTCCTTTTTTACCGATCGCATAAATACTTAAGTCTTCGTCCTTCAGCTCTCCCCTTGTGATCAGCTTGACCACATTGGAGTTGTAGCCGCCTGCCAGTCCCCTGTTAGAGGTAATAACGATAACGGCTTTCTTTCCACCCTCTCCCGGCTTCAGATACCGGTGCTCAAGGCTGCCGGTACGTCTCAGGATAGACTGTACAGTACTGTACATGGCATGGAAATAATCTTCGGACTTTTCTGCATTCTGCCGTGCTCTCTGCAGCTTAACAGTAGAAACAAGCTTCATGGCTTTGGTAATCTGCTGGGTGCTCTGAATACTGCTCTTGCGCCTTTTTATGTCTCTCATTGAGGCCATAATTAATCACCTGTCTTTCTACTGCTTTATTTAAAGGTCTTCTTGAACTCCTCAAGGGCTTTCACAAGCTTCTGCTCTGTTTCCTTGGAAATAACCTGCTCTGCTGCGATCGCAGAAGGTACTTCTGGGAACTTGGTATTCAGGAACTCAAAGAACTCAGTTTCAAATCTGGTAATATCCTCTGTGGGAACATCCAGCAGATACTTTCTGGTTACTGCAAAAATGATGATAACCTGATACTGTACCGGCATGGGATTGTACTGAGGCTGCTTTAATACTTCCTTGATTCTTTCACCCTGTGCAAGCTTCTCTCTGGTATCTGCATCCAGTTCGGATCCAAACTGTGCAAAGGATGCCAGCTCTCTGTACTGTGCAAGCTCCACACGGATAGGGGCTGCGATCTTCTTCATTGCCTTGATCTGTGCTGCACCACCTACACGGGATACAGAAAGACCTGCATTTACTGCAGGGCGGAATCCGGAATTGAACATTTCTGTTTCCAGATAGATCTGTCCATCAGTAATGGAAATAACGTTGGTAGGAATATATGCAGAAACATCTCCTGCCTGGGTCTCAATGATCGGAAGTGCTGTCAGGGATCCTCCGCCGTACTCATCACTCATACGCGCTGCTCTTTCAAGCAGTCTGGAATGCAGATAGAATACGTCTCCAGGATATGCCTCACGGCCCGGCGGTCTCTTAAGAAGCAGGGAAAGCGTACGGTATGCAGCCGCATGCTTGGTTAAGTCGTCATAAACAACCAGTACGTCTTCTCCGTTCTCCATCCACTCTTCACCGATTGCACAGCCTGAATAGGGAGCAATGTACTGGAGCGGTGCCAGCTCACTTGCTGTCGCTGCAACAACAGTTGTATAGGCAAGGGCACCTGCATCCTCCAGTGTCTTAACGATCGTTGCTACGGTAGATGCCTTCTGGCCGATCGCTACATAAATACACTTTACGCCCTGCCCCTTCTGGTTAATGATTGTATCAATGGCAATAGCCGTCTTTCCTGTCTGTCTGTCACCAATGATCAGCTCTCTCTGGCCTCTTCCGATGGGAACCATGGAATCTATCGCCTTAATACCCGTCTGAAGAGGGGTATCTACTGATTTTCTTGTGATGACACCGGATGCTACTCTTTCGATCTTGCGGTATCTGTCTGTCTGAATGGGTCCCTTGCCGTCAATCGGCTGTCCAAGGGCATTCACAACACGGCCCAGCATGCAGTCACCTGCGGGAACCTCAACCACTCTTCCGGTGGTCTTTACGGTATCACCTTCACTGATGTTTCTCTGGCTGCCCAGAAGTACAACACCGACATTGTCTTCCTCAAGGTTGAGGACCATGCCGTATACTTCTCCCGGGAACTCAAGGAGCTCTCCCTGCATTGCATTTTCAAGACCATGCACACGTGCGATACCATCGGCTACCTGAATGACAGTGCCGACATCTGATACTTCAAGTTCCGATGCATATCGTTTGATCTGCTCTTTGATCACGGAACTGATTTCTTCCGGTCTTAAATTCATGTATCTTACGCACCTTTCTTCATATTTTACTGCTTACTTTCTGATGATTTCAAAAGCTGCCTGCGCATCTCGTAAAGCTTCGTACGGATACTGCTGTCCACAACTCTGTCGCCGATCCGGATGATCACTCCGCCGATCAGCTCTTCTTCCACCTGGAAATGCATTTCCATCTTCTTAAAAGCGGTGGTGGCAAGAAGTTTTTGTTCTACTTCTTTCTGCTTTGCTTCATTAAGAGGAACTGCTGTTGTCACATAGGCGATACCGATACCCTTCTTTTTCTTGATCTCCAGAATGATATAATCAAGAATGGCATCAATTTCCTTGTATCTGTCCTTTGTCACAATGATACGGAGAAAGCCTGTCAGTTCATCGGAAAGCTCTCCCTTGAATACACGGTCGAGCACCGCAAGCTTATCCTCCTTCAGGATCTTCGGATGATTCATTAATTTCTCAAAATCCGGGTTCTCCTTAAGAATCTTTTTCAGAGCCATGATCTCCTCAAGGAGGCTGTCCTCTCTGCCTTCCTCTACTGCCAGTTCAAACAAAGCTTCACCATATGTTTTTGAAACTAGCTTTGCCATGTGCTCTCACCTATTTCCTTTAATGTTTCATTGACAAGACTCTCCTGCACGGTAGTATCGATTGATGCCTTTACTACCTTGCCTGCGATCATGGATGCCAGTACGACCATCTCACGTTTCATATCATCAGCCGCCTTTTCCTTTTCAAGGGCAGCTTCCACTTTCGCTCTTTCAATGATCCGGGAAGCTTCTTCCTTGGCATCTGCCACGATCCTGTTTTCATTGGCGAGTGCACGTTTTCTTGCATCGCTTAAGATCTCTTCCGCTTCCTTGTCCACGTTTTTCAGCTTTTCTTCATATTCTGCCTTCAGCGCTGCTGCGTCTTCCTTATCCTTCGCTGCATCATCCAGCTCTCCCTTGATCTTAGCCTGTCTCTTGGCCATCATGTCTCTGACCGGATTGAACAGCAGATAAGATGCGATCAGGAACAGCACAAACACCGCCACGATCATCAGTGCGGAATCTGCAAGCAGCTGTAAGTCAAGGTCAAATACTCTGGGTTCCATCTGTGAGCCTCCTTTCTTTTATTTTACGCAAGGCTCTTATTTTACCAGAGGCTGCACGAATAACAGGATGATTGCGATCAGCAGACCATAAAGACCTGTTGTCTCGGCAACTGCCTGTCCAAGAAGCATGGTAGAAGTAATATCAGATTTTGCTCCGGGATTTCTTCCTACTGCTGCAGCTGCATGTCCTGCTGCGATACCCTGTCCTACACCAGGTCCGATACCTGCGATAACTGCAAGTCCCGCACCAATTGCTGAACATCCTAAGATAAAATTACTATTAAATTCCATTCCTTGTTTCCTCCTTAAGGTTATACATGTTTAATTAATACCGTTTTTAAGGTTCTCCGTCGCCGCATGCATCTGCGATGTATGTCATCGTCAGCATACAGAATACATAGGTCTGAATCGCACCGGAGAAAATATCAAAGTACACGTGCAGTGCAGCCGGCCAGATCAGTGCGATCTTGCCAAGCAGCGTATAGATCAGTGCCATGATGGCTGTACCCGACAGGATATTGGCGAACAGACGCAGTGATAATGAAATCGGAACCGCCAGATTACCGATGATATTGATCGGCGCCCAGATCGGCCATGGATCGCATAAGCCCTTCAGTACACCAGAAAGCTTCTGATATTTCAGCTCGTTAAACCGGATCAGTGTAAAGGTCATCAGCGCCAGTGCAAAGGTTACACCATAGTCTGCTGTAGGTGGTCTGAGACCAAACAGTCCTGATATATTACTCAGGAAAATAAAGAAAAACAGTGTTCCAATATAATTCCTGAACCTGACTGCCTGTTTTCCCATAACGCCACTGACCATACCATCCAGCTTCTCCACCAGCAGTTCTACTACATTCTGGAAACCGCCAGGCACCTCAGTCGCACGTTTCAGCATCCGGTTTGCTGCAATACAGAAACCAACGATGATCAGCATAACGATCAAAGCACACACATGTGTGGTGGTGATCCAAAGCGTCTGTCCAAACAACTGATAGGAAAATATGCCATGTATCATGAAATCAACGTCTGCACCCTGCGATAGCAGAGTTCCATACCCCATATTCTCACCTCCTTGTTTCCTGTTCATCCACAGGCTTCTCTGTTATGATATCAGGAAGGATCTCCTCCCCATAAACTGCTCTGCTGATCTTCTTTGTAACTGGCTGCAGATAGGCTGATACCTTCAGCCCCATCACACCGATAAATGCCGTCAGAAGATTGCCTGCAGATGTAACGGCACAGATAACCAGAACAAGAGCTACAACCGCCATTCTCAGCATACTCTGTCTGCCAAGATAACCTGCTGCTCCTTTCTCTGTAAGCGAAAGTCCCTTATCCAGACTGTACCACATATGAAAAGCACATAAACATGCCGTCAGGATCCCGATCCACAGACCTCTGCTCCATTCCCCTTTCTGCGGGAAAAAAAGAATCACCGCCTGACAGGCCAGTGCAAACAGAAGAATCCCCGTTTCCAGTTCAAACAATGTCCGGTTTACTTTCAAAAGCCATTCCTTCATTCTACTTCTCTCCCGCTTTTTCTTTCCGTTCTTTCTCGGATCTCGATCTACCCCGATGAAGATATGCTTCTTCCTCGCTTTGCTTTTCGAATATCTTTCTGGAAAAACGGTAAATATTCCAAAAGCCTGCTACCGCACCTACAAAAAACAGGATAATGACCAGAAAGGAGGTGCCAAGCCATCTGTCAAGAACGACTCCTGCAAAGGAACATGCCCCTACCGGAACCAACATATTGATACCGAACTGGCCAATCATAGCCAGTGCCTGAAAAACGGTCCGATTATACTTCAAATGACTCTTCCTTCCATAGGCCTGTTTCTGAGAACTGACCTTTTCATACATTTACTAATTATACCCAGTTTTACAGCTTATGTCTAGGTAAAAGTTGACTTTCTGCACATAAGGACAGTTGACTTTTAACACATATAAGAGTAGTATTTTGAGAAACACATTTCTATAATTTTTTTGTTAAAAGGAGGGGCTTCATGACATATCCCGCGCTGTACAGAAGACGACTGATTCCCAACGAATGTATTCTACTGAAGGATGATATTATTCTGGAATGGAACGATGACAGAATCGTAACCTCATGGAAGGCTCTCCATCCAAAGAAGGATCTCCATCACGGAAGCTCCTGCTACTTTCTGAAGGAAGGTTTCAAGGTAAGTGAATTTCTTGCAGAAGACGGCAGCCTCCTTTACTGGTACTGCGATATCGTCTCCTACGATTTTGACAGAGCACAGCATACCATGATCGTTACAGATCTTCTGGCTGATGTCATCATTTATCCGGACGGCTTCGTCAAGGTTGTGGATCTGGATGAGCTTGTGACTGCCCTTGAGGGCAGATCCCTTTCCCTGGATACTCTGAAAGCATCCCTTCGTCAGCTTGACAAGCTGCTTCATATCATTTATGGCGGGCAGCTGAACACCTTAACTTACTATATTACACAGTACCACTGAATTGTGACAGACCTATTTTCAGTTCCACCAGTCCTGTTTAAAGCTGCATGATATAAAAATGATCCTGATGATATGTGTATGAAACTCTGCACACACGTATTGTCAGGATCATCTTTTTACCTGATATTTTTTTCTTAAATCAATAGAAGATATGTCCACCGATCTGTGTTCCTGTCAGTCCCTCTATCGGCGTACGGAAAAACAGACAGTCTCCTACTGTAGTGGCACCACCCATAGCCTCATCAGCTGCTTTATAGCAGGCAGCTGTTGCGTGGTTTTCTGCAAGGGCAAGGGCAAGTCGCCCGCTGGCTACCGGTGAGAACTGTTTGTTCTGATAGATGACACCCACTACCGTGTCCGGAAATACTGCACTCTTCACACGGTTGATCACGACCGCTCCGACAGCCACCTGCCCGGCATAAGGCTGATTACCCGCTTCACAGTAGATCAGATTAGCCAGAAGATATCTGTCTCCCTCCGCAAAGGAGATCTCCGAAATATCTCTCCAACTGCTCTGTGCTGCCAGAAGGGACAATCTTCTTTCTTCTTCCAGCTGCTTCTGCAGCTCCGCAATGTTATTGTTCTGCTCTGCCAGCTGCTGCTCATAGGCAAGCATTTCCTTCTCTGCTTCTGATACCAGATGCTGGTTTGCAGAAATTGCTCCGGAGGTCTGGCTTACCAGCCCGGATACCTTGCTCTGCTCTGCCTCTACCTTTACCTTCAGATCATCCAGATCTTCCTTTTCCTGTAGAAGAGCAGCTTCCTTATCCTCCACTGCCGCCCTTGTCTCCTGAAACTCCATCAGCTTCTTTCTGTCATAAGCAGAAAGCTGTTCAAAATAATCATTCCGGTTCAGCAGGTCTGCAAAATCAGCAGACCCGAACAAGACTTCCAGCATCACATAATCTCTTTTTTCATACATGAACTGGATACGTTTTTTCATGGCTGCATACTGATCTGCTTCGATCTGCTTCGCTTCCTCAAGCTCAGCCTGTGTCTGTGTGATCTCTTCTTCTTTTTGGGTGATCTTATTCTCAAGATCAGCCAGATTATTGCTGACCTCTTCAAGATCTTCATTCAATCCGCTAAGTTGCTGCTGCAATCCCGCAACCGTACCCTGAAGAGATGAAATTTCCTCCTTGGTATCTCCAATAGCCTGTTCTGTCTTTTTCTTCTCTTCCTTAGCCTCATTCAACTTCTGTTCTGTTTCTTTGATTCCGGCATAAGTAGTCGTATTTCCAGAAACTGCAAGCAGTGCAGTTGCTGTCAATACGGCGACTACCTGCCTGCCTGCTCCCTTCATCCGTTTCACCGCATTGCTTCCTGTTCTTTATTTGGTACCGAAAATCCTGTCACCCGCATCTCCAAGACCGGGCACGATATACCCGTGGTCATTGAGCTTTTCATCCAGGGAACCGATATACATATCTACATCCGGATGCGCTTCCTGCATGGCCTTTACACCTTCTGGTGCAGCAATAATGCAAAGGAAACGGATATTCTTACACCCTCTCTCCTTCAGCATCTGGATCGCCGCGATAGAGGAACCACCTGTAGCCAGCATGGGGTCTACTACAAATACTTCTCTCTCTGCACAGTCTGCCGGAAGCTTACAGTAATACTCCACAGGCTTTAAGGTCTTTGGATCCCTGTAAAGACCGATATGTCCGATCTTTGCTGCTGGGATCAGTGTCAGCATACCATCTACCATGCCAAGTCCTGCTCTCAGGATCGGAACGATCGCCATTTTCTTGCCCTTCAGTTCCTTAACTGTTGTCTCACAGATAGGTGTCTGGATCTTCACATCAGAAAGCTGAAGATCTCTGGTTGCTTCGTAGCAGATCAGAGTCGCGATCTCGCTGATCGTCTCACGGAAGCTCTTGGTACCTGTGTCTGTTCTCCTGATATAACCAATTTTGTGCTGGATCAGCGGATGATCCATGATGACTGTTCTTGACATTTTTCTACCTCCATACCTTCTTTTATATTTTGTTTTCTTCTATATCTGTCAGGCTTTTACTATTCCCTCGACCTCCATTTCCAGTTTGCTGATTCTTCTTGCATGCTTTTCCTCACCTGAAAAAGGAGTATCAAGAAAAGTATCTACGATCTCCATGGCAAGATTTACTCCTGTATTTCCTTCTCCAAGAGCCAGCATATTAGCATCATTATGAAGCCTTGTCATTTTGGCAAGATAGGAATTGGTGCACAGTGCACAGCGGATCCCCTTCACCTTATTGGCTGCAATAGAAATGCCAATTCCTGTGGTGCAGACAACGATCCCCTTTTCACAGATTCCGTCTGCCACTGCTCTGGCCGCTGCCTGTCCAAACTCTGGATAATCACAGGAAGACTTGTCATAACATCCAACATCCTTTACTTCCAGTCCTCTCTCCTGCAGATGTGCGATTATTTTTATTTTCAGGTCATATCCACCATGATCACTGCCTATTGCTATCATTTCTTTTCCTCCTGCCTGTTTTCTATACCTGTATCACCTGATGTCCTGCCGCCTTCAGCAGCCTGTTCATGATTGCCTGTCCGATTCCTGCTGTTTGAAAGGACTCTGTAAACATCACTTCCACATTATCATCATCAAACTCTCTGAGGATTCGGAACAGATGTCTTGCGATCGCCTCTTCATCCTGCCTTCTGCCGACACTCTTGATATCATCTCCATGATAACGGGCGACTGTCTCATCCGTAGCGATCACGCCTGTCTTCCTGCCCTCTTTCTGAAGAATGGAAAGTTTCTCATTAATATAGGAAATAACTCGCTCCGGTTCTCCCTCCACAATAGAAAGATTTCCCCTGGGTGCATAATGTCTGTATTTCATTCCAGGTGCTTTTGGCGCCTGATGGGAATTGGCATCCAGGATCGTCCTGTCCATATCGACAAGTCCAAGTGTTTCTGAGAGCATATCCTGTGTCACATACCCGGGCCGCAGTATTGTTGGTATCTTCCCTGTCAGATCAATGATCGTAGATTCCAGCCCGATATCTACCTCGCCTCCATCTATGATCATATCTACAAGACCGTCCAGATCCTCGATCACATATCTGGCAACGGTAGGACTTGGTCTTCCTGACCGGTTGGCACTTGGTGCTGCAATATAACCACCTGCCGCATCGATCATCGCCCGCGCTGTCTTATGGGAAGGCATCCGGACAGCTACCGTATCAAGTCCCCCTGTTGTCGCAAGGGGTACCATATCTGACTTATGAAAGATCATGGTCAGTGGTCCCGGCCAGTACCGCTCTGCCAGTTTTCTTGCTGCCGGCGGAATCTCTGTTACAATCTTCCCAAGCGCATCCATGTTCGTTATGTGCACGATCAGCGGATTATCAGAGGGTCTTCCTTTGGCTGCATAGATCAGTCTGGAAGAATTTTCATTCAGGGCATCTCCACCAAGGCCATATACTGTTTCTGTAGGAAATGCCACAAGACCACCCCGTTTCAGAATTTCTCCCGCCCTGACAATTGCCTCCTGATCAATCTGTTCTTCCTCTATCTTTACAATCTCTGTCTTCATATATATTACCTTCTTATTGATCTTCTTCACTCTACCACATTTCAGGTCTTTTGACCAGTACTGATATACTTCAGTATGCCCATATGTATACGCCATGCCACCTTCTCCTGATACTCCCGTGTTACCAGTTTTTCCGCTTCTTCCGTGTTAGACAGAAACCCACACTCTGCGATCACGATAGGCTTTGACGTTTTCTTCAAAAGATAATAGCTATTATTGCCTTTTTCCTGTCTTGTGTTATCTGGCTGCAGCACATGGAATTCCTTCTGGATCGTTGCTGCAAGTGCCCTGCTCCTTTTACTGCCCGTGTAATAAAAGACCTGTGCTCCCTTTACGCTTTCCTGCTGATAGCTGTTCTGATGGATACTAACCACAAGCACCGGATCCGCTTCTTCAATGACCGCGATCCGGCGTTTCATATCCTGTACCTTTTTGTTGGAAGCCGCTTCATCATACAATCCTCCGTCCGTTTCTCTTGTCATCACCACCCGGACATCCGCCGCCTCCAGAAATACTTTCAGTTTCTGTGCGATCTGCAGATTGATATCCTTTTCCAGTGCCTGATTGATCCCTACCTTACCGGGATCAGAGCCTCCATGTCCTGCATCCAGAACCACGCAGTATTTTGTCATTTTTCTGCTTTTCTCCTGCATATTTTCATCCCCCTGTCCTTTCTCCCCTAAGCCACCGCTTTTCTGGGATCCATTTTGAAAGCCGGCTCCATATGTCTGCATCTTTATGGAAGACACATAGCCTCCGGCTTTTCCTGCTGTCAGAAACATGGAAAGTAAAAGAATTCCTGTCATCACAAGACGTACTATTCTGTTCTGGTTCTCTGTCATATTTTCAAACCACACCGTTCTTTTCCTATATGATTATGAAAAAACAGCCGCCGGTATTCCCCGGTGGCTGCTCTTTCTTTTTATGTCTTCTGGTATTTTTGTATTTATTTGTCCAGATATTCTCCGATCACATCCCATATCTCCGGCTTTTCAAATCCAAGTCTCCACTCTGCTACGCCGCCGATTCCATAATTATCCATAACATTCAGCTTGACCCTGATAGAATCTGCATCTTCCAGCCATACCTGATATCTGGAATCCCCACTGGTATACTCTCCATAATTCTGACAGGTAGTTTCATCCCACTCTACTGTAATACCATGATTACTGATGAACTGTTCTGCAGTCGTCATATCCACTGCCTGACTGCTGATACCATCTCCGCTCGTCTCCCAGATCCTTGTATAGAATGGGATCGCATTGATCACCTTCTCTGCCGGCACTTCTTTAACCGTCTGTGCTATACCATCCTCCACATAATCAATGGATGCCACACTGCCTGCCTCCTTGCTGCCGGCATAATGCTCATCATACCCCATAACAATCACATAATCCGCCACGATCCCCTGTTCTTCTCGTCCATAATAATCATTAAAATCTCTTGGAACATAGTTATCAACAGACAGAACCTTTCCATTCTTCCTGCATGCCACTGAAAGCTCCCTGATGAATTCTACAAAATGCTCTCCACAGTCCATACTGAGCTGTTCAAAATCCACATTGACCCCATCAATCCCATAAGTAACAAGATCGTCCATCAGACTGTTGATCAGTCTCTGTCTTGTTGTTGTGGATGACAGGATCTCATACATACTAATACTGTCCTTGTATTCAATATTCTCAATGAGCGCCCATACCTCAAGTCCCCTGTCATGAGCCTTCTGCACATAGTCTGCACTGGCAAAGCTGGTATAGCCACCTTCATTGTCACAGAGCTTAAACCATGTCGGTGCAATCACATTCAGATTCTTTGCATTTGCTATTACACCGTTAAAGGTATCATTCCCCCCCGTACTTGCGACCACATGCCAGCCAAGGTTGATCTTGTGATCCCTCGTCAGACTGGTATACTCCGGTTCCTGATAATCATTGATCGGAATCGGCTGTTCACTCCGTATGACGGTCAGTCTCTTATTCTCCACATAACCTATCACCGAGTCTATTGTTTTCACCTTGCTCCAGGTTTCCATCTGTTCCAGAACGGATACCTGATCTCCCTTTTGTACATCCGCAAGGATATCACTCTTGACGCCGCCCTTCACTCTGACCTGCGTATTTTTGCTGATGGATGCCACCTCATAAGATGGCCATTCCGTTGTAAGCTGGATCCTGTAGGGATCCGTAAAAAGCTGGTAGGAAAAATTTGTATACTGTTTTATATAATCAAGCGCCACATAAAGGGTATCTCCCTCCCATATAGCTGCCGTATAGCCAAGTTCTTCGTTCCCCTGTGCCGTTTCCTGCACGCTGCTGCCGATACTGTTTCTTACAATATCCTCCGGCAGGGTATAAAGCAGCAGCCCTTCTCCCTTATCCACATAAAATCTGTCATTCAGATATTTATGGATCGCTGCCATGTCAAGATAGCAGATCCCGTCTGTTATCCTGGCCTTTTCCTCCACGATCTCATCCTGCAGCACAATGGCTGCGTCCTGTGATCCGGTAATGCCATAGTAGGCGTTCAGATCTGCCCTTTCCTTAGAATAGGAATATTTCTCCAAAATTATGCTTCCAAAAGTCACGCCGCCTATGATTATAATAAGGACGATTGCGATTACTATGGGAATGATCTTTTTCTTCATGCCGCCTTCCTCCAATCGCCCTATATTATAACAAACATTGCTCTTACCGTCATTACAATTTTTGACTTTTTTTGCAGCTTGGAAATACATGCATTTTATCAGATTACCGCTCATCTGCATCCCTTCTGCCAGCATCTGTTATGCAGACATTTTGCACGTCCGCCGGATACAGGGGGCTGCCTGTCCTGACAGTACGGTATGCAGATAAAGCAGTAACAGGAGGCTTATTTAAGAGAAATCCTGTCATATCTGATTTCTGTTATCTTTCCATTCTGGTCAGTTACATAGTCAGGCATATACAGACTGTCTTCCATCACACAGTTCTGCTCAATGGATTCCAGTGAGGCCGGAACGCCGTCCATGTAGAGCCTGACTCCTGTTTCCTCCCATTTTTTTAGGTTCTCATGCAGAACCTGCGAAGACGTTTCATTTCGTTCTTCCATAAAGGATCCCTCCGCTTAGTTTCCAGATCAGTCTTTCCGCAGATTGCCCCAAAAGGTTTGTGGTATGTTGCTGCCGCCTGGGAAATTTAATCTGAAAGCTGATTATAGTTTTTCATTTTCTGACGATAATAATAATGCTTTTGAAGAGATGCCGGATATGTATCAAACCAATACCGATTAGCGAAATTCCAGTGAATTATAACAGTGATCATCTGTTGGGGAAATATTCGCGACAGGCCATGCACGAATGATAAGCCTGTAAGACATCTTCTCTTCCGGCTAAATAAATGGAATGACCTTCCGCCGGGAATCATAAAAAATAAGAAGATTAGATTTTGCTTTGAAAATTATATATAAACTCTACCATGCCTCCTTACTGATACAGGATTTATCCGGAAGCACCTCATATACGCATTGTATCCTCACACGTTTTTTTACGCAAGATGTTATGTGCGTTGTTAATATTTTTTTTATTCTTTTTTTAAAATCATGTGCCGCAGAAGCAGATTTATTAATTTTTTTTAAACTCTGTATGCTCCTATTGACTTAGATTCACGCAAAGTATAAAGTATAGATACATTAAGTTTATTGTCACCAAACTGCAGGATAACAGTATCTTAATAGTAAGGATGTGATAAATATGAAAATCGAAAAAGTAAATGACCATCAGATTCGCTGCACCCTGACCAGAGAAGATCTGGCAGACAGAGAGCTCAAGCTCAGTGAACTTGCCTATGGTACCGAAAAGGCGAAGGATCTGTTCCGCGATATGATGCAGCAGGCATCATTCGAATTTGGGTTTGAAGCAGATGATATTCCTTTAATGATAGAGGCTATTCCCCTTAGTTCCGAATGTATTGTTCTGATCATCACCAAAGTGGAGGATCCGGAAGAGCTGGATACACGTTTTTCCAAGTTTGCCCCCTCCGTCCATGAAGATGCTGATGCAGCAGATACTGCCGAAGCTCTTGCAGAGAGCGCAGATGATGTGCTGGATCTGTTCCGTCAGGTACAGGGAAAGCGGTCGGAAGCTGATACCAGGAAATCATCTTCTGACACCAGCAAAAAAGAGCCTCTTCAGGACACCAGCAGCAAGATCCACTCCATCAGGGAAGCTCTTCAGAAAAAACTGGCTGAAAATTCATCCATGGAACTGACAAGGATTTATCTTTTCCACTCTCTGGATGAGGTTTTACGTCTTTCTCATGTACTGACCAGCTGTTATCACGGTGAAAACTCCCTGTATCGTCAGGAAGATGGCACCTATATTCTGGTTCTTTCAAAGAACGGACACACACCGGTGGAATTCAACAAAATATGCAATATTCTTTCCGAGTACGGCAGTGCGGTCAAATCTGTTCCCGCCTCTGAATCATACCTGGAAGAACACTTTGAACCTGTCATCAAAAATGACGCCCTGCAGTCGTTATCCTGTATGTAGGCCATTCAGCCGCAAAGGTTATGCTGTATGACAGATTTTCTGTATATCAGAATATAAAAAGTCCTTCGGAGATCATCACATGTGATTTCTCCGGAGGACTTTATTTTACTATCTTCTCATATCGGGATCTCTCTCCTACAAAGCTGTGATCCTGGTCATAAGGTCTTCAATATCCATTCCATGAACCATAGCTGCTTCCTCAAGGCTTTCTGCCTGTGCGGAGGGGCAGCCAAGGCAATGCATGCCTGCTTCCATCAGAATAGGTGCAACCGCCGGATTCGTTCTTAAAATCTCGCCAATTGTCATGTCCTTTGTGATCTGTGCCATTTCTATACCTCCTTTTTATTCACTGTCAGTTCAGTATAATACTTTCCTTTTCGTCTTTCAAGTATACGCTTTATTTTTCGTCCTGTTTTACATCTGCCAGATGAATGTACAAAACCATGTACATTGCGCAAAACAGTTGACACTAACCCTCGCCTGGTAGTACACTTTTATCGTAAAGAACAGCACGGAATCAGTATAAAACCTGACTTCCCTGTTGATAATATTATTGTTTTACCGAGAAGGAGGTAATTTTCATGGCAGAAGCATGGAGAGGCTTTAAAAGAGATGGCCATTGGGATGTAGACGTTAACGTACGTAACTTCATCCAGACCAACTACACTCCCTATGATGGGGATGAGAGCTTCCTGGAGGGTTCTACCGAAGCAACAGACAAGCTTTGGGGCAGACTGCAGGAGTTACAGAAAGAAGAGCGTGAACATGACGGCGTTCTTGAATGTGAGACAGAGGTTGTATCCGGTCTGACCGCTTATGGCCCTGGATATATTGATGAGTCTATGAAGGATCTTGAGCAGATCGTTGGTCTGCAGACAGACAAACCTTTAAAGAGGGCATTTATGCCTTATGGTGGTATCAAGATGGCTGAGGAAGCTGCAAGCACCTATGGCTATCAGGTAAATGAGAAGTTCCACAAGATCTTCACAGACTACCACAAGACACACAATCAGGCAGTATTTGATGCTTATACAGACGAGATGAAGGTTGCCCGTCATACACATATCGTTACAGGTCTTCCTGATACTTACGGACGTGGGCGTATCGTAGGCGACTACAGAAGAGTTGCTCTGTATGGTATCGATTTCCTGATCCAGAAGAAGATGGAAGACAAAAAGAACTGTGGCAACGGTACTATGGATGAAGAAATCATCCGTTTAAGAGAAGAAATCTCTGATCAGATCAAAGCTCTGAAGGGCATGAAGGAAATGGCCAAGATCTATGGCTATGACATTTCAGGTCCTGCTACCAATGCCAGGGAGGCTGTACAGTGGTTATACTTCGGATATCTTGCAGCAATCAAGACACAGAACGGTGCAGCAATGTCCGTAGGACGTATCTCCACCTTCCTTGATATCTATATCAACAGAGACCTTGCTGAAGGTACTCTGACAGAGAAGGAAGCTCAGGAACTGATCGACCATATGACCATGAAATTCCGTATGGTTAAGTTCGCTCGTATTCCTTCCTACAACCAGCTCTTCTCCGGTGACCCTGTATGGGCTACACTTGAAGTTGCTGGTATTGGAATGGATGGCCGTCATATGGTTACAAAGAACGACTATCGTTTCCTTCATACTCTTGAGAACATGGGACCCAGCCCTGAGCCGAACCTGACAGTTCTGTACTCCAGCGCTCTTCCTGAGAACTTCAAGAAGTATGCAGCTAAAATTTCCGTTAACACATCTTCCATCCAGTATGAGAACGATGATGTTATGAAGCCTATCTGGGGCGATGACTACAGCATCTGCTGCTGTGTATCCGCTACACAGACCGGTAAGGAGATCCAGTTCTTCGGTGCTCGTGCTAACCTTGCTAAATGTCTCCTTTACGCTATCAATGGTGGTAAGGATGAGAAGCATCTTGACAAGGAAGGCAAGCATATGCAGTGTGGTCCCGAGATCGCACCTATCACTTCCGAGTACCTTGATTTTGACGAAGTTATGCACAAATATGATATCATGCTTGACTGGTGTGCAGCTCTGTATGTAAACATTCTGAACCTAATCCACTATATGCATGATAAGTATTATTACGAAGCAGCAGAGATGGCTCTGATCGATACTGACGTAAGAAGAACATTCGCTACCGGTATTGCGGGACTTTCCCACGTAGCAGACTCTCTGTCCGCTATCAAGTATGCTAAGGTTAAGGTTATCCGTGATGATCAGGGCTGCGCTGTTGACTTCAAGACAGAAGGCGAGTTCCCTAAGTATGGTAATGATGATTCCAGAGCTGATGAGTTCGCTGTATGGCTTCTTAAGACCTTCATGGAGAAGATCAAGAAGAACAAGACCTACAGAAATTCTGAGCCTACAACATCTATCCTGACCATTACTTCTAACGTTGTTTATGGTAAGGCAACTGGTGCACTTCCTGATGGAAGAGCAGCTTACACACCTTTCGCTCCTGGTGCTTCACCGTCTTACGGTGCAGAGCAGTGTGGACTTCTTGCTTCCCTGAACTCTGTTGCTAAGCTTCCTTATGAGTATGCTCTGGATGGTATTTCCAATACTCAGACTATGGCTCCTTCAGCACTTGGTCATGATCTTGACGAGCAGAAGAATACTCTGGTTGGCGTTCTTGATGGTTACTTCGATCGTGGAGCTCATCACCTCAACGTTAACGTATTTGGTACCGAGAAGCTGTTAGATGCACAGGCACATCCTGAGAAGCCTGAGTATGCAAACTTCACCATCCGTGTATCTGGTTATGCAGTTAAGTTTATCAGCCTGACCAAGGAACAGCAGGATGATGTTATTGCAAGAACCTGCCATAAGAGCCTTTAATTTTTAGCCGGTTTACAGCAAAGACAAATACAGGGGGTCGGGCATAAGCCTGGCCCCTTTTTAAGAAATTGTTACTATATTAATTATCCCCATGGCTGCCAGAACGGGCAGGGAAAGGACACTATGATCAAAGGTAGAATCCACTCATTAGAATCATTTGGAGCTGTAGATGGCCCCGGTATCCGTTATCTCATTTTCTTAAAGGGCTGCAATATGCGGTGTATGTACTGCCACAATGTAGATACCTGGAATCCGGAGACGGATAATCTGATGACTGCCGATGAGCTTTTGGATAAAGCAGAGCGTTTTCGCAGCTACTGGGGCAAAGAAGGCGGCATCACTGTCAGTGGCGGTGAGGCCCTATTACAGATTGATTTTCTGGTGGAGCTTTTCCGTAAGGCTCACGAACGTGGCATTAATACCACGCTGGATACTTCTGCGCAGCCTTTTACAAGAGAAGAGCCTTTCTTCTCCAAGTTTAATGAACTCATCAAATATACTGATCTTATTATGCTTGATATCAAACACATAGATGATGCTGAACATATCAAACTCACAGGTCATACCAACAAGAATATTCTTGACTGTGCGAGATATCTGTCTGATCAGGGTATTAATATGTGGATCCGTCATGTCCTTGTTCCAGGTATCACAGATAATGACATGTACCTAAAAAAAACACGGGAATTTATCGATACCCTGAAGACTGTAACTAAGGTTGAAGTTCTTCCCTATCACACTTTAGGCGCCTATAAATGGAAAGAGCTGGGCATCCCCTATAAACTGGAAGGTGTTGACTCTCCAACTCCTGAGCGCATTAAAAACGCAAAAGATATCCTGGAATTTACCAGATAATTAATGATCAATTTTATGAAATATGCTTGTAATAGCTTCACTTTTATATTACAATACATTTAGTTTTATTGATTAAATGGTATCAGTAATATCACTTGATACCCCTAAATAAGGAGGATTAAATTATGGCATATGTAATCGATGATTCTTGTATTTCATGTGGTGCCTGTGCAGCACAGTGTCCTGTAAGCGCTATCTCAGAGGGTGATGGCAAGTTCGAAATCGACAAGAATACTTGTATCAGCTGTGGTTCCTGCGCAGGCGGATGCCCTGTTGGAGCTATCTCTGAAGAGTAATCTGAACTCTGAATTTTACAGACAAGTCAGAAAAGCGTTCAATCATATGATTGAACGCTTTTTACTTAGAAATAATCCGCCCCTTTTCTTTTCTGTCTTTTCACCAATGGAGGGCTTCTTCATCTCTGCCTGTCCACAAGCTTCCTGTTCCTGTATTTTCTGATCTGGCAGGTTTTGTTTCTGTGCTAATATTGTAATCTCATCTTCTGAAGGCTCAGGACTGCTTTTACTTTTCTTTTCCCGTTTCTTCCCTCTGCTCCTTATACGCAGAAGTTCGTCAAGCTGTCTGTAGTATTCCTCCTGACGCCTGATCTGCTGACCATCCCTTTCTTCATCCCTTTCTTCCTGCTGTCTAAATTGATAATCAAGTTCTTTCAATATACTCTCTTTGATATCATCACATATTTCCCTGTTGTTACTTCTGACAGCCTCTGCGATCATATTCTGCAGAAGCTGCTGCAGACGCAGGCTCTTAGCCTCCCTGCTTTCTTCTGGAATGGGCATGAATTCACCCCTATTCACCATTACCACATGGCGTTTCATTTCCTCCTGTCCTTCCCTCATTAGAACATTTCGTATTGCTTTCAATTGCAGTCCCTGCTCCTTTAAGTCACGTACCTCCTGAAAACGTTTAATATCCTCTTCTGTGTAGTACCGATGTCCCATCTCATTTCTTTTGATGGGGAGTTTCAATTCCTCCTCCCAGTATCTCAGTACATGAGATTCCACCTGTACCCTTTTCGATGCATCTGAAATCAGATATGTTTTTTCTGCCTGTTTCATTTTTTCCTCCTTTTACACAAAAAGAGAACGGACTTCTTTTGTCTGTTCTCTTTCGTAATCATAATCCTCATTGTTATATAAATAGTCTGCCTCTGTATAACTACCTTTCCATGTTGGCAAACTTGGTATAATCTGGCAGCCATACCAGCTCCACCGTACCGATAGGACCGTTTCTCTGCTTGGCTATAATGATCTCCGCGATTCCTTTCTTATCGGTATCTTTATTGTAATAATCATCACGGTAAATAAACATAACAACATCGGCATCCTGCTCAATCGCCCCGGATTCACGCAGGTCAGACAACATGGGTCTGTGATCCGGTCTCTGCTCTACTGCACGGCTGAGCTGTGACAAGGCGATTACAGGGACTGACAGCTCTCTTGCCAGTGCCTTCAGCGAGCGCGAAATATCAGAAATCTCCTGCTGTCTGGATTCACTGCCTCTTCCGCCTCCACTCATGAGCTGCAAGTAGTCTATAATGATCATTTTCAGATCCTGATCCATCTTATACTTCCGGCATTTTGACCGTAGCTCTGCGATACTGATACCGGGTGTATCGTCAATGATCAGATTAGACTGCCCGATCACTCCTGCGCTTTCTATCAGCTTCTCCCACTCCATATCAGTCAGGTTACCTGTACGAAGATGCTGGGAATCCACCCGGGACTCCAGTGAGAAAAGACGGTTCACAAGCTGTTCCTTACTCATTTCCAGACTGAATATAGCTACCGTCTGATTCAGCTTAAAAGCCACATGCTGGGCAATATTTAACACAAAGGCAGTTTTACCCATAGAGGGTCTTGCAGCCACCAGAACAAGGTCAGCAGGCTGCATACCGGCTGTCTTATAATCAAGATCCAGGAAACCTGTTGCGATTCCCGTTACATTCCCCTGATTTCTGGAAGCCTTTTCAATCCTGTCCATGGCATTCATGACAACCTGGCGGATCGGCACATATTCACCGGTATTTCTCTTCTGTACCAGTTCAAATACCTTTTTCTCTGTGCTTTCCAGGATCACTTCCAGATCTTCCTTACCAGCATAGCATGTATTTTCAATCTCCTGATTCAGGCGAATCAGTTTCCGAAGTGTCGATTTCTCTGCCACAATACCGGCATAGTACTTTACATTGGCAGAAGTTGTTACTGAGCGCATGATATCACGGATAAAATCAAGACTCACCATCTCTGGTGGCACATCCTTTGCTCTCAGCCTGTCCTGCAATGTCACCGGGTCTACCGCTTTTCCCTGATCATTCAGCTCCACCATGGTATCAAAAACTACCCCATACTGCTTACTGTAAAAATCATCCCCAGTAAGCATTTCAGATGCCACCGATATTGCTTCCTTATCCATGATCATAGAGCCGACCACAGCCTGCTCCGCTTCCATATTCTGTGGTAATACTCTTTTTAAAAGCGCCTCTTCTGCTGCCATTACCTGCTTCCTCTTACTTTATTTTGCTTCTGTAACCTTAACCTTCAGCTTACCTGTTACCTTGGGATGAAGCTTAACAGACACTTCATACACACCAAAGCTTTTTATTGCCTCCGGAAGCTGGATCTTCTTTTTATCGATCTCCTTACCACACTGCTGTTTGTAAGCGGCTGCAATCTCTTTCGTGGAAACAGATCCAAAGGTTCTTCCGCCTTCTCCGGCTTTAATAGAAACCACGACTTCTTCCCCGTCCATTATTTTCGCAAATGCCATGGCCTCTTCCAGATGTTCCTTAGCCACTTTTTCATCATTGGCATTTTTCAGTTTCAGGTCATTCAGATTAGCACCATTTGCTTCAATGCCAAGCTTCTTTGGCAGCACATAGTTTCTGGCATAACCATCATTAATATCAACAACCTGTCCCTTTTTTCCGAGTGCTTTTACATCCTGTGTCAAAATTACTTTCATCCTGTATCCTCCTTCCGGTGATCACTCCAACACGAGCTCACCATCTTCGATCATCGTATCCAGTGTTGCCTTCAAAATCCCGATTGCTTCCGGAATAGAAATGCCTGACAGCTGGCAGCCTGCCGTATTCAGGTGCCCGCCTCCGCCCATCTTCTCCATAATGATCTGCACATTGATCTCATCAATAGACCTGGCGCTGACAAAAATCTGATTCTGATATTCTGTCATGATAAAGCTTGCTTTGACCCCTCTGATATTCAAAAGCTCATTAGCTGCCTGTGCACCTACGATCGTAGGACTCTCTATATCTTCACTGGTGCATGTGGAAATTGCGAAGGCATTCCTGTAAATTTCTGCCTGACTGACAGCATCTGCTTTCGCCTTATATTCAATGGCATCCTCACGGAACAGCTTGCGGACTCTCGTCACATCTGCACCGTTTCTTCGAAGAAATGCCGCTGCCTCAAAAGTCCGGACACCTGTCTTCCCCATAAAGTTATTGGTATCGATCATAATTCCGGAATACATACAGTCCGCTTCTTCAGGCAAAATCCTGATATTATCTCCTATATACTGTAAGATCTCGGAAACCATTTCACAGGTAGAGGAAGCATATGCCTCAACATAAGACAATGTTGCATTCTCTATAATCTCTGTTCCCTGCCTGTGATGGTCCAGCACAACAATTGATTTACACATCCTGAGCAGATCTGGACATTCTGTAATACTTGGTTTATTTACATCCACAACCACGAGTGCCGTATTCCCCCCCGCATATTCAAGCGCCTGCTGGTTGTTGATTATCATATTCTCAAAATCTTCATTATGCTGAAAGAGCTCTACCATGGGCTTAATGCCCTTTCCTACCTCATTCAGTACAATATGGGCTTCCTTATCCAGAATGCGGGCAATCCGATAAATACCAATCGCTGCACCAAAGCTGTCTGCATCTGGCATCCTGTGTCCCATGATAAGAACCTGATCCCTCCCAGATATGATCTCCCTGAGCGCCTGTGCCTTTACACGAGCCTTTACCCTCGTATTTTTCTCTACCTGCTGACTCTTGCCGCCAAAGTAAATCGTGTTCTCCGGTGTCTTAACAACTGCCTGATCACCACCTCTTCCAAGCGCGAGATCAATCGCATTTCTGGCAAACTCATAATTCTGTGCATAAGACAGTCCGTCCAGCCCCAGTCCAATACTGATCGTTACTGCCATTTCATTTCCAATGTTAACAGTCTTAACATCATCCAGCAGGTCAAATTTGTTCTCCCGAAGGATCATGACCGATTTTTTTCGGAGAATGACCATATACTTGTCTTTTTCAATCTTCTTACAAATCCCGTCAAGCGCAGCCATATATTTATTTACTTTACGATCAATAAGTGCTGTCAGCAGTGACCTTCTGACCTCTTCTACACTGTCCAGGGCTTCCTCATAATTATCCAGATAAATCATTCCCACAGCAAGGCTCTGATCATCTACCTCCTGCAATGCTATCTTAAGTGCTGTTTCATCAAACAGATAAAAAGCGATCAGACACCCATCATATCCCTCTCCGTCAATAATATCACTGTTCTGCGCCATCTCCTTCATGGAGATCTTGCGCATCCTCACCTCATAATTCCGGTCTTCAAAGGCTATGGGAAACGATATCTCATCCTCCTCTTCCGGAAGCTTCTCTCTTGTGATCGATGGAAACAGGGATGTGATAGATTTACGATATCCCTTTTCCTTATGTACGACCTCTTCAAATCTGGCATTTATCCAGATGATACGCCCTTCCTCATCCAGAATGGCATACGGTAATTCCAGCTCCCGGAGCAGTACCTTCTGGATCTGCCCGTACTGGGTCGCAAAGCTCACAAGTTCATTCATAATAATAGGCTTATTATAAAGCTGCAGCAATACCGTAATACCAAAATAGAAAAGTGTAAAGCAGGTAAGGATGAGTCCTGAGGGCACATCCAGAATATACACCAGAAGATTTACTGCGACCAGCAAAAATCCCAAATACAGGGAAGTTTGCGTATAGCTCTTCAGCCTTCCCTTTAACTTCATATTTCTTTTTCTAGAAGCCATTTCAATACCTCTGTAAAAACCAGATTCTTTCCTAACATAACACTGTATCAGTATATCATTTTTTCGGGAAAGTTTCCACTCTATTCTTCTTCCTCATTCTGACCTTTTCCGACAGAATGCCATGGTCATATCAGCCAGATGAAATCGTAGTATTACTTAAAAACTACAAAATAAAAGCCTCTAAGTACTGTATTGCAATACTCAAAGGCTTATATTTCTTTATCTGTCCTGATTCAGGAATTAGTCCTGAACGTAAGGCATCAGAGCGACATGACGTGCTCTCTTGATTGCTACTGTCAGAGCTCTCTGATGCTTTGCACAGTTCCCAGTGATTCTTCTGGGAAGGATCTTTCCTCTCTCAGATACATATCTCTTTAATTTGGCTGTATCCTTATAATCGATCACATTATCTTTACCACAGAATACGCATACTTTCTTTCTTCTGCGAATTCCGCCTTTTCTTCTCATAGGAGAATCGGATTTCTCTGTTTTATTATATGCCATAATAAATTGCCTCCTGTCTTATTTTGCAGCTGATGCCGCAGCCCATTAGTTAAATGGCAGCTCCTCGTCAATTCCATCCGGAATGTTCATGAAACCGTCACCGGCACCTGAAGGTTCAGGCGCTCTGTTTCCTCCACCGGTATAACCCCCGTCACTACCGGAACTGTTCTTGCTTTCAGCAAATTCCTGCTCTTCTACCACAACCTCTGTCGTGTAAACTCTGACACCATCCTTGTTGGTATAGCTGCCTGTCTGGATACGACCGGTAACAGCAACCTTGGTTCCCTTTCTGAAATACTTCTCTGCAAATTCACCTGCACGTCCAAAAGCTACGCAGTTAATGAAGTCTGCTGTCTGTTCATCAGAATTGTTACGGTTAAACCTGCGGTCTACAGCAAGTGTGTATCTGGCTATTGCCAAAGCATTCTCACCCTGTGAATATCTCACTTCGGGATCTCTTGTCAATCGACCCATAAGTATTACTTTGTTCATGTGTCCCTCTCTCTGGAAGTACTATAGTGTACTTTCTATACCTCGTCCTGTTTTACGATCAAAAATCTGAGAACGTTGTCCATGATGCGGATACGGTTTTCAATTTCAACCGGCGCAGATGTCTCAGCGTCGAACTGAATGAAGTAATAGAATGCGTCTTTCATCTTCTGGACTTCATAAGCCATTCTCTTCTTACCCCAGTCGTCAACGTTGGTAACAGTGCCGCCAAATCTCTCGATCAGCGCCTTGCACTTGTCAACTACTGCTGCTCTTTCATCATCCTCGATTTTCGCACTTACAACAACGGCTAATTCATATTTGCTCATGCTTCTACCTCCTTTTGGTCTCTGGCCCCTGCCTTCTGTTTACAGGAGCAAGGAATTTGTAATATGCCTTATGCATTTGCTGCATAGTCAGGCATTTTCAACATACCACGAATTAAAATGATACCATATAAGGCAAGCCTTGGCAAGCCTTTATCTTATAATTTCTTTGATATTTTTTTCTATCTGCTTTCTCGGCGACATGATCTGATGGCTGCATCCACAGCACTTCAACCTAAAATCCGCCCCATTCCTTAGAACCTCCCATTCAAAGCTGCCACAGGGATGTTTTTTCTTAAGCCTCAGTACATCTCCTACCCTGACATCCATAATCTGCTCCTCATAATATTGAAAAAATTTCTCCGATACTTCCTGTTACCACAAGATCCGCCATCTGATCTCTTGCCGTAGGTGTCTTGTTAATCAAAATCAGCTTATTTCCCCTGTAATAATCGATCAGCCCTGCTGCCGGGTAAACAACCAGTGACGTTCCTCCCACGATCAACACATTTGCTTCCCTGATATATCTGACGGCCTTTTCCAGTATTTCCTGATTCAGCCCTTCCTCATACAGAACCACATCTGGCTTGACTGGACCTCCACACTTTTCACACCTTGGAACTCCGTCAGTATGCAGCACATATTCTGCATCATAAAAAGCTCCGCAGTCCTCACAATAGTTCCTGAGTACACTTCCATGAAGCTCCAGCACTTCCCTGCTTCCTGCCGCCTGATGGAGTCCGTCAATATTCTGAGTGATTACAGCCCTCAGCTTTCCTTCCTTTTCCCACTCAGCCAGCTTCCGATGTGCCGCATTTGGTTTTGCAGAAAGGCAGAGCATTTTATCCTTGTAAAAACGAAAAAATTCTTCCGGCTTCCTTCTGTAAAAGGTATGGCTCAGGATTGTCTCCGGCGGATAATCATATTTCTGATGATACAATCCGTCTACACTTCTGAAATCCGGTATCCCGCTTTCCGTTGAAACCCCGGCTCCACCAAAAAAAACAATATTGTTACTTTCACCGATGATCTTCTTTAACTGTTCTACCTCATTCACGCCATTCCCTCCTTACATATTCCCACAAGCAAAATCCTTCAGTACTCCTAAAAATTCCCGTACCATATTATTCGCCATCAGAACCGGATCTCCCTTGGCTGCAAGACCGCATACTTTCTTATATCCTAATCTTTCAGCAATCCTTCCGGCACGGAATATATGAAAATTATTACTCACAATACAGACGCTGTCCTGCTCCCTGTTCAAAAATTCTGCTGAATACTTAAGATTCTGCATGGTATTTACAGATTGATCTTCCCTGATGATCCGTTCCTTTTCTATTCCCCGTCCCGCCAGATAATCATACATTCCCTGTGCCTCCGAAATCATTTCATCACTGCCCTGACCTCCGGACACGATCACTTTCGTATCAGGATTCTCCACCAGATAATCATAGGCTGCATCTAGCCGGTACTGCAGTACTCTGGATGGTCCGTCCGGCTTCATCTGTGCTCCAAGAACGATCAGATAATCGCAGCCACCTTCTCCCCGCTGCACATAGCCTGTAAAGATCATTCCTTCTACAACGACAAAAAGAACTGCTCCAATACCAACCAGTATCAGAAACAGTCTTTTCAGCCACATTGGCAAATATTTCGTAATGATTCCTGCTCTTACAGACAGGGCAGATAAAACCAGGCCCAATGCCAGAAACAGCCAGATAAAATAAAAGCTGGTTCCATGCCCGGCAACTGCCACCACTATAAAATAGCATAAGCAAATACAGCCAAGCATCATCAAAATCAGATACATCTCGTAGACCCTCTTACAACTAATTCTCCATCAAATATTTTATGCTGACATTCTGCTTTTTTCAAGATCATGTCAAATAAAAGCCTCATTGTTTCCCGTGCTATCTTTTCACCAGGCTGCTTGATTGTAGTAAGGGAAGGATTCACATATCCTCCTATGTTTACTCCATCAAATCCTGCAAGTGACATATTCTCAGGCACTCTGAGCCCCTCTTCTGCCAGTGCCTTTCCGGCACCGATCGCCATGATATCGGAAATAGCATAAATAGCTGTACATTCTATCTTTTTCTGCAAAAAATCCTTCGTAACCGCGTAACCATTTTCCATTGAAAAATCTTTAATATCCGATCTGGTTGCCAGCATCAGCTCTTCTCTCACAGGAATCCCGTGATCTGATAATGCTCTCTGATATCCCCGAAGGCGAAGCATACTGATAGACTCTGTCATTCCCTTTTCGTAGATGATCGCAATATTACGATGTCCCTGACGGATCAGGTAATCTGTCATCTTATAACTTTCCTTTTCATCGTCTACGCACACAGAAGAATACAGATTCCTACTGTAGCTGGTTGGAACCGCTCCTGCTGTACTCAGGACAAAGGGTACATGAAGCTGTTCCAGCTTCTTTTCATTATTTTCAAAATAACCACCCAGGAATACAATCCCTCGGAGTCTCTTTTCCTTTACCAGCTCAAGTGCAATATCTACCTGATCCTCCATAAACCCTACATGATGAAGCACCAGAGAATACTTTTTCTTTTTGCATTCCGCTTCCATATCCTTGATCATTTCATTGAAAAAGGAATTGTCGATACCTTTTACGAGAACTGCAATCGCCTTAGCATCCTGGCGCTTCAGGTTCCGTGCACTGTTATTCGGGATATAGTTATTCTCCTTGATCACATTCAGGATCTTATCCCTGGTCTTAGGATTAATATCTGGGTGGTTATTTAAGGCCCTTGATACGGTGCTTACACCCACACCGCAGATTCTGGCCACGTCTTTAATGGTAATTTCACTCATGTATCAGAGCCTTCCATACAGCTTAGTAATCTTTCTGATCTCCTCTGCAAGTTCCCCGGTAAATGCATCTGCCTTCATCCGCCACTTCCAGTTATTTCCAAGCGTTGACGGTGTATTGATTCTTGCCCTGGAATCCAGCCCTAGATAATCCTGCATCGGAATGATCGCCGTATCTGCCACGCTTGCAAGAGCCGTACGGATCAGCGCCGTATGGATCTTCCCCTGACCTCTGCCCTTCATATCCAGATAACTTCTGCAAAAACACCTGTCTTTTGCAGAAAGTGCCGTAAACCAGCCTTCTGTTGTGTCGTTGTCATGGGTACCGGTATATACTACACAATTCTTCGTATAGTTGTGTGGCAGATAATCACTCTCTTCCCTGGAATCAAAAGCAAACTGTAATACTTTCATTCCCGGATAGCCTGTTTTCTTTACTAATTTTAACACAGAAGGAGTCAAAAATCCAAGATCTTCTGCAATAATTTCCTTTTTGCCAAGCGCTGCCTTCATAGTTTTAAACAGATCATATCCAGGTCCCGGCTCCCATTGTCCATTTTCTGCTGTCGGCTCTCCGTAGGGAATCGCATAGTATTCATCGAATCCACGGAAATGGTCAATCCTGAGAACATCATATTTCTCAAAGGTCGCTTCCAATCTGTTCAGCCACCAAGCATAGCCTGTTTCCTTATGATATTCCCAACGGTACAGCGGATTGCCCCAAAGCTGCCCTGTTGCGGAGAATCCATCAGGAGGACAGCCTGCTACTGCGATCGGATTACAATTTTCATCAAACTGGAAAAGTTCAGGATTTGCCCATGCATCCGAACTGTCAAATGCTACATAAATCGGGATATCTCCAATGATCTTTATACCATTTTGATTGGCATATGCCTTCAGAGCCTTCCATTGTTTTGCAAACAAATACTGCTGGAACTGGTAAAACTCTACTTCATCTGCATATTCCTTCTGATATTTCTTAAGTGCTTCCGGCTTCCTTAGTTTGATATCCTCATCCCACTCTACCCAGCAGGTATTGTTAAAATGTGTTTTTACTGCCATATACAAAGCATAATTATCCAGCCAGTCCTTATTTTCCAGGGCAAAGGACTGAAACTCCACATTATCCTGAATGTGGCTGTTCTCATATGCTTTTCTCAGCAATATAAATCTGTTTTTATAAAGCTTTTCATAATCAACATATTCCTCATTGTCACCAAAATCACAGGAAGTACAGTCTTCTCTGGTCAGATACCCATCTTCTACAAGATCATCAAGACTGATAAAATATGGATTTCCTGCAAAAGATGAAAATGACTGATAAGGAGAATCTCCGTAGCTTGTAGGTCCAAGAGGAAGAATCTGCCAGTAAGACTGCCCTGCTGCCTTAAGTTTATCTATAAATTCATATGCCTCCCCGGAAAAGCACCCGATCCCATATGCTGACGGCAAACTGGAAACCGGAAGCAATATACCGCTCTTTCTCATTTTCCTCTTCTCCTCCTAACCCTTTACTGCTCCTGATATAACACCCTCTATGATGTATTTCTGGCAGAATCCATAAAATAAAATGATCGGGATAATAGCCAGCACGATCATAGCCATCATAGCTCCCATATCAATGGCTCCATAACCACCCTTCAGATACTGGATTGCAATCTGGATCGTCTTATATTTATTGATTTTTAATACCAGATAAGGTAACAGGTAATCATTCCATACCCACATGGTTTCCAGAATCGCTACTGAAATTGCTGTCGGCTTCATAACTGGAAATACGATCTTGAAATATGTCTGAACCGGATTACACCCATCAATCATGGCTGATTCCTCAATTTCAAGCGGTATGGATCTTACAAATCCACAGAACATAAATACCGCAAGTCCGGCTCCAAACCCAAGATAAACAATAATGATTCCCACAGGATTTCCTAGATGCAGCATATCTGCAATTTTGGAAAGAGTAAACATAACCATCTGGAACGGCACGATCATGGAAAAAGCAAACAGATAATAGATGCCTGTCGTCCATTTATTCTTTACCCTTGAGATATACCAGGCACACATGGATGTACAGAGTACGATCACAAATACAGAGCCAACTGTGATGAATAACGTATAGCCAAATGCCCTGAAAAAATCCGTTTTCTGAATACCGTTTATATAATTCTCAATTTTAACAAAAGATTTGGCATCAGGCAATGCAAAGGGTCTGTTGCTGATAAATATTTTCCTTTTAAAGGAATTCATAAGCACAATTAGGATCGGCATTATATATGCTATTGAGATTAATGAAAATACTAAAGTCAAAACCCATCCATGTTTTGCTTTTCTTACATTTGACATTATGCCTGCACCTCCTTACTTCTGGTAAGTTTAAGCTGGATCAACGCAATCACTGCCACAGCCAGAAAGAAGATGACTGCCTTCGCCTGGCCAACACCCTCCCAGCCGGTACGTCCGTAGAATGTGTTATAAATATTCAGGGCAAGCAGCTCTGACTTATTGGAAGGCTCTCCTGCCGTCAGTGCTAGATTCTGGTCATAAAGCTTGAAAGCATTTGTCAATGTCAGGAATGTACATATGGTAATTGATGGCATAACCATTGGAATAGTCACATGACGCAGAAGCTGTCTGTTGGTTGCTCCGTCAATCTTTGCTGCTTCGATCAGCTCTCCTGGAATATTCTGGATTCCTGCTACATAAATGATCATCATATAACCGACCTGCTGCCAGTTCATAAGGATCAGTAATCCAAAAAATCCATAGGCGGAACTATAAGTCAACGTTCTGTTAAAATGAAGAAGAATTCCATTGAAGATCAGCTGCCAGATATATCCTAGGATGATACCACCGATCAGATTAGGCATAAAGAATACCGTTCGAAACACGTTGGTTCCCCGAATTCCCTTTGTAAGCAGCATAGCTACCAGAAAGGCCAGCACATTAATGGTAAGCACAGATGCCACTGTGAAAAGTGATGTATACCACAGGGCATGGATAAATGTCTTATCTCCCCATATTCTGATAAAATTCTTTAACCCCACAAAGGTACTGTCGGTTACGGTAGTAAATTCACAAAATGATAAATAAACACCCAATACGAAGGGAATTACAAAACCGATTGTAAATGCCAGCAATGTAGGCAATGCAAAGATCGGAAAATATTTTTTGATTGCTTTTTCCATATGCCTTCTCCTTGTTTTAAAAAGGGTGGGCAGATAGCGAAACTGCCCACCCCCAATCTTATTTCCTTATCTCAATCTGTCCTTCTCCTACAGATTAGTTATTTGCTGCTGCATACTCTGATGCCCATCCATCAACGAATGCTGTTACAACACCATCCCAGTTGCCAGTTCCCTGTGCATACTCAAGAAGTGCGCTTCCTACACCATTCTTCCACTCTTCAGAAGGCATTGTGGTGAAGGTCCATGCTACAGAGTTCTTTCCAGAGGATACATAATCGTTAGCAATGTTGATCAGAGGATTGGTTGCCGGATAGTTATCAAATGCCTTGAAAGGACAAACAAATCCCATATCCTGTGAAAGTGCTGTACATCCTTCTTCAGAAGTTACAACCCACTTTAAGAAATCCAGAGTTGCCTGAATATCAGCTTCTGATGCATTCTTGTTTACACACCAGTAGTTCTCACTACCTGTACAGAGTCCCTGATTTTCTTCTCCCTCTACACCGATGTAGATAGGAAGCATTCCAAGGGATTCATCTGACATACCATTGCTGGAAAGATCATTATATGCCCATGTACCATTCTGATAGAATACAGCTTCACCAAGTGCAAATTCAGCTGTTGCATCTTCACCTGTCTTGCTGGAAAGGACTGCAGGATCACAGGTTGCATCTGTAATATACAGATCCCAGATTGCCTTATAGTTATCAAGATAGGTTCCTTTGATTGCAGGAGTTGAGCTGATGCCATCTTCCTTATATTCATAATAGATAGGAAGGTTAGCAAGATGGGTCTTGAATCTCCAGTCAGAGCTTGAATCCATACCTGCAGATGTGAAAGCACCCTTTACTCCAAGATCTTCCTTGTTCTCCTGAATACTGTCTGCTACTGCTTTCAGCTTGTCAAAGGAATTGATCTCATCAACACTCTTTACTACTGCGTAGTCCTTTCCGAAATATGTATTCAGGATATCTGCATTGTAAATGATACCATAGGTTTCTACAACATAAGCAATACCCTTAACTTCATCGCCATCCTTTAATGCGAAGTCATCACTCTTTAATTCTTTGTAAACATCTGTGTCAGAAAAATCAAGGCAATAATCTTTCCATGATGCAAGACCAACAGGACCATTTACCTGGAACAGTGTAGGTGCATCTGTCTTAGCGATCTCTGATTTCAAAGTAGATTCATAAGTACCGGATGCTGCTGTCTGAACATCAACAGGAACACCTGTCTGCTCTGTATACTTAGCTGCCAGAGCTGTCCAATCATCTGCCTGCTCAGGTTTGAAGTTCAGGTAATATACCTTACCCTCTCCAGCAGATGCTGTCTCTTCTGCAGCTTCTGTTTCTTCTGCGGCTGCATCTGTGCCCTCTGTAGCTGTATCAGTTGTTGCAGATGTATCTGCGCTTCCCCCGCAGCCTGCAAGTAACGATACTGCCATTGCTGCACATAACAATGTGCTTACCAGTTTCTTTTTCATAATCTTCATACCTCTCTTCTTAAAGCTTGAAATTAAGTGATTAGTTTCATACTAGAAACGTTTTCGGTATCGTTATCGGTAACGTTTCCAATACTGTAATTGAATACTACCATAATCCATTTTATTTGACAATAGTTTTTTCGTAAATTACTGCAGTTTTCCGTTTTTTTGTATAATATAAATAATTATGATTTCCTCTTTTTATGCATATGTAATGATATTTTCTGCTTCTCACAAAAAAAGATCTCAGAATTTATATTCTGAGATCCAAAGAGGCGCGAACCGGATTTGAACCGGTGATAACGGTGTTGCAGACCGGGGCCTTACCACTTGGCTATCGCGCCATATTATTAAATTATCATCGCCTTTTTGAATGACTCCAACGGGAATCGAACCCGTGTTACCGCCGTGAAAGGGCGATGTCTTAACCGCTTGAC
>ERZ827458.633-NODE-633-length-43281-cov-7.812775_pt1 | contig 43281 bp, 46 predicted proteins | sample MGYA00519706_ERZ827458 | MGnify/ENA primary metagenome ERZ827458 (study PRJEB31778, sample SAMEA3449309) | human gut metagenome | biome: human gut; feature: human-associated habitat; material: faeces | place: United Kingdom | collected 2010/2012 ...
AGACAGGGAGACACAGGAACTTTGTTGGGACAACGAAAGTACCGTTGAGACGGTATGTTTATTGTCCAAACTCCACGAAGCGAAGCATCATGTGAATGTGAGACTTGACATGGACGAGATGGATTTAACGGCGGCTGAGAGGCGCTAAAGGTCCAGGGGACCTTTGCCCAGCGCGGACCGAAGCGGAGCGTAGACAGGCTACTTATGAGGAGATAAAGAAGTATGTTGCAGAGTATAATGATGGGATGAAGGTATCTAATCTGTATATTGCACAGGTGAAGAGGAAGTGTGGAATTGAATTAGCGGAGAATTTTAATATTCCTAGGTCAGAGGGAGCAAAGCAACCACAATGTCCGAAGGAGAAAGAAGAGGCAATTATTGGGGCACTGAAAGCATTTCAGATGATTTAAAATCACAAAGAGGAATGAATTACATGATGTATAATCCACAACTTGATACATTTATCTGCGTTGTAGAAGCTGGAAGTTTTAGTAAAGCGGCAGAAGAATTATATATAAGTGCACCTGCGGTTATTAAACAGATAAATTCTTTGGAAAACAGCTTAAATTTGCAATTATTTGAAAGAACACACAGAGGTCTTATTATTACGGAAGCTGGTAAATCGCTCTATCAGGATGCAAAATATCTGATTCAATATTCAAAAGAATCGTTGATACGGGCGCAGGAAGCAATGAATCATAATGAAGAAATCATTCGTGTTGGAATATCTCCGATGACGCCACCGGAAGTTTTTGTGGAACTTTGGCCTAAGATACAGAAAATATATCCGGAGATGAAGTTTAAATTGATTACATTTGAAAATACACCAGAGAATGCAAGAGAGATACTGGCTAATATGGGAAAGAATATTGATGTGATAGCTGGAATCTTTGATGAAACAATGCTTGAACTCAGAGGTTGTGATGGTACTGAGATTTCAAGAGAACCATTTTGTGTGGCGGTATCAATTCATCACAGGCTGGCAAAAAAAGAAAAAATTACACTTGATGATCTGGCTGGAGAAAATCTTATGCTCATGCAAAGAGGATGGAGTTATTATGGCGATATGCTAAGGGATGATATGATGAAAAATCATCCTGAAATCAATATTGTAGACTTTAATCTGTACAATGTAGAAGCATTTAACCGATGCGAAAACAATAATGAGGTATTACTGGCATTCAAGAGCTGGGAAAGTGTTCATCCACTGATCAGAATCATTCCAGTAGAGTGGGATTATACTATGCCGTTTGGAATTCTTCATTCGAAAAAACCGTCCATTAAGGTTAAGCGGCTGATAAATGCTATTAACAAGGTAAAATAAAAATTGAATACATGCGAGTAGAAACCTAAAGGTTAATTCTGAATAACAAAACGAGACTTCTAATGGAGTCTCGTTTTGTTATACTTTAGCTGAAGTGAAAATGGAGGATACTATATGCAGATAAAGACAATATGAATGCTTTAGATAAGAGGTAGGATATGAAAAATAAACGATTTACAGCAAAAATATTGATAGATATAGGAATGACGATATGTTTGCTTCTTCTTATGCCATATAGTCTGCTCAGCGAGACTGCACATGAGTGGATTGGTATGGCGATGCTTGTGCTTTTTATTTCACATCACATACTGAATCATAAATGGGTGACCTCTGGAAGGAAAGGAAAATATAATGCGTTCAGAGTGATACAGACAGTACTGGTTATCATCATGCTTATTCTTATAATGGGTTCCATGATAAGTGGAATATTATTGTCAAATCACATATTTAAATGGATAAAGATTTCCGGAACATATATGACAGCCAGACAGATACATATGTTTTGCGCATACTGGGGACTGGTTGTGATGTCATTACATCTCGGATTTCATTGGAATATAGCGGTAGCAATGGCAGGACGATTATGGGAACATCCATCCGTCATCAGAACATGGGCAGCAAGATCTGTCGCAACCACAATTGCAGGTTATGGTTTATATGCATTTTACAGGAGACAGATAGGAGATTATCTGATTATGAGGATGCATTTTGTATTTTATGATTATGAAAAGGGGATATTTCCTTTTCTGCTGGATTATCTGGCAGTAATGATATTGATAGCATTTATTGGATATTATAGTGGAGTGTTTTTAAAGAAAACAGGTAAGAGAAAACGAAAAGGTTCATACTGAAAGAAGGTGGTGTATTTATGGAAAAGCGGAAATTAGTACTGACAATTATTGGAGTTGTTATTTTAGCAATGGTAATCATGGTATATATCTATTTTTCAAAACCCGGCAGGGATGAAAAGAAGAATCAACAAACAATAAACCAGGTACAGACCGTACAGCAGAAGCCAGATGAGAAAAAAGAAAATACAGAAAAAAATACATCCGGAGATGAATTGGAAAATGTTACGCCGGGAAGCGAAGAATACCGGGGCTTCCTCCTGGATAATGTTCTTCATTCTCCAAATGAAGGGGACATTCATTACAATGTATATATTCCGGATGCATATGACGGGACAAAGGAATATGCACTATATGTAACATTACCCGGATATCAGGGATTATATTTTCAGGGCGTGGGAGAAAATATCCGGACAGAAGATTTTGGATTTGAAGCACAGAAGTATATTACCGATATGATTATTGTAGCTCCACAGTTAAATGACTGGGGACAGACATCAGCAGATCAGACAATTGAACTGACACAGTATTTTCTGACGCATTATATTATTAATCCATCGAAAGTATATATTAATGGTTATTCCGGAGGAGGAGAAACCCTGTCACTGGTATTGGCAAAGCAGCCGGAATTATATACAGCGGCACTTATGTGCAGCTCTCAGTGGGATGGTGCATATGAGCCGGTTGTGGAGATGAAAACGCCGGTATATTTTGTGATTGGCGAAAGCGACGAATACTATGGATCAGAACCTTTTAAAGAGGCATACCAGCAGATACATGAGCTTTACAAAGAACAGGGATTATCGGAATCAGAGATTGATAAACTGGTGGTACTGGATGTAAAAGATAAAGATTACTTTGAAGGAACACCGGTTACTTATCAGCATGGCGGTGGCTATCTGTTTTGTCGTGACAAAGAAATTATGGGATGGCTGTTCAATCAGTAAGAACCAGAATAAACCGAAAGGTTAAGACTGAAAAACTTATCGAAACTTCTCAAAGGAATCTATCAGTATTATAGTATGAATGTAAGATGAATGAAAGAAAACAAGGAGGATACGACAATGGAATATATTTCATTAAATAATGGTGTAAAAATGCCAATACTGGGATATGGCGTATATCAGGTAACAAAAGAGGAATGTGAAAGATGTGTGCTTGATGCTTTAAAAGTTGGATACCGGGCGATTGATACAGCACAGAGTTATTTTAATGAGGAAGAGGTTGGGAATGCAATCCAAAAGTCAGGCATTCCAAGAGAAGAAATCTTCCTTACAACAAAGGTGTGGGTTGAACATTATGGATATGAAGAAGCAAAGAAATCAGTTCTTGAATCCATGAAAAAGTTAAAGACAGATTATCTGGATCTGGTATTGCTTCACCAGCCATTTTCAGATGCTTACGGTGCTTACCATGCATTGGAAGATCTGTACGATGAGGGAAAAATCAGAGCAATCGGAATTTCCAACTTTTATGTAGACAGAATGGTTGATTTTGCATCCTTCAACCGCATTAAACCTATGGTAAATCAGGTGGAAACCCACATCTTCAATCAGCAGAAAGAGATGAAGGAATGGGCAGACAAATATGATATCCGGTTAGAAGCATGGGCACCATTCGGTGAGGGCAGAGGAGGCACCTTTGAGAATCCTGTCATCGCAGAGATTGCAGAAAAATATCAGAAGACTCCGGCACAGGTTATGCTTCGCTGGCATATTCAGAGAGGGGTAGTGGTTATTCCGAAATCAACACACATTGAGAGAATGGAAGAAAACTTTAATGTTTTTGATTTCACACTTTCTGATGAAGATATGAAGACTATTGCAGAACTGGACAAGAAGACAAGCTCCTTCTTCTCGCATCAGGATCCGAATATGGTGGAATGGTTCGTGAAGATGGTTGAGGAAAGAAAAAAGAATAATGACAGTTCAAAAGAAAAAAAGAACTGGTAAGCATAAGAGGAAAAATCAATGAAAGTATTACTTGTCAATGGCAGTCCACACAAAAATGGCTGTACTTATACAGCTCTTTGTGAAGTATCCAGTGCATTAAATGAAAATGGTATAAGTACAGATATTTTCTGGATTGGAAATAAGCCGATTTCAGGATGTATTGCCTGCAGAAAATGTCAGGAAAAAAATAAATGCATCCTGGATGATATCGTGAATGAATTTCTGGAAATAGCAGGGGATTATGACGGATTCGTATTTGGAACTCCGGTACACTGGGGTGGTGCAGGCGGTGCAATCACATCTTTTATGGACAGAGTCTTTTATGCCGATTTAAACGGTGGCGGCGACAGATTCCGCCTGAAACCTGCCGCTGTGGTAATTTCAGCAAGAAGGGCCGGAACAACGGCCACATGGGATCAGGTAAATAAATATTTTGGTCTGATGCAGATGCCGATTATCACATCGAGATATTGGAATATGGTACATGGGACGAATCCGGATGAAGTAAAACAGGATCTCGAAGGAATGCAGGTTATGCAGATCCTTGGAAACAATATGGCATATTTCATTAACTGTAAAAATGTTGCGACAAAAATGGGAATTGAAATGCCAAAGGCACCGGATTTTGTATTTACCAATTTTATCCGATAGAAATTAGCGTGACAAACATTTTATACGACAGGAGGTGACCTTAGAATGAAAACAAAGAAAATAGTAGCAGTACTCTTAACATGCATCGTGACAATCGGTTTGATGGCAGGATGTGGAGCAAGCAATACAAACCAGTCTGCTTCTAATAATGACAGCCAGTCTACAAGTACAAACCAGGCTGGAAATGAAGAATCGGATACAAATTCCGAAAACACTACAGATACAACAGAAAATACATCAACAGGAAATGGAAAAACATTGGTTGTATATTATTCAGCTTCAGGAAATACAAAAGATGTTGCTGAAAAGATAGCAAAAATTACAGAGGCAGATCTGTTTGAAATAGAGCCTGTGGAGCCATATACAGATGATGACCTTGACTGGACAGATGATGACAGCCGGGTGTCAAGAGAACATGATGATGAGAGCTTAAGAGATGTGGAACTGGTGTCTACAACAGTTGATAACTGGGATTCATATGATACGGTATACATTGGCTATCCTATCTGGTGGGGAATTGCGGCATGGCCAGTAGATAACTTTGTAAAAGAGAATGACTTTACAGGAAAAACAGTCATCCCATTCTGTACAGCAGCGACCTCGGGAATCGGTGACAGCGGTAATCTTCTGGAAGAGATGACAGGAACAGGTGACTGGAAAGAAGGGGAACGATTCCATGGTGGAGCGTCTGAATCAGATATCAGTTCATGGATAGACAGTCTTGGATTATAAAAGAATATAAAAATATTTGGAGGAATCGTAACAAAGAGAGACTTCTGTCCGGAGTCTCTTTTTCTTATACTTACAGTAAAGTTTGAAATATAGAAACAAAATTGTCCTTGCATCAAAGTGTGGGATACGTTTTGATGAAACTGCAACAACTGTAAATAAACCTTTGATTCCTGATGGACGACCGGAGACGATTAAAGCATCGATTGAGGGATCTTTAATGAGACTTAACACAGACCATCTTGATTTATATTATATTCATCGTATTGACATGACTGTACCGATTGAAGAGACGGCAGGAGCTATGAAGGAGTTAATGGAGCAGGGAAAAATCACACACTGGGGGTTATCAGAAGCCAGTGAAGAGATTATTCGACGTGCACATAAAGTATGCCCGGTTACAGCGATTCAGAACAGATATTCCATGATGTACAGGGATTATGAGAAATTATTCCCGGTGCTTGAAGAATTGAAAATAGGATTTGTTGCATTTTCGCCGCTTGCAAATGGATTACTGACAGCAGCATATCATTCCCATGGGGAATTTGAAAAGCCGGGAGATTATCGAAGCGCAATGCCACAGTTTACAGAAGAAGGATTAAAGGAAAATAATGAATTTATGTCCTGGATGAAAGTGATTGCAGAAGAAAAAAATGCCACGCCTGCACAGATTTCTCTTGCCTGGATGCTTGCAAAGAAACCATATATCGTACCAATTCCGGGAACAAGAAAAGTAAATAGACTGGAAGAAAATATGGAATCAGCAGATATAAAGCTGACTCAGGATGAAGTAAAATCTATTGATGAGATGCTTGCCCATATGCCGATGTCGCAGGTGTTTGGAGGTTCAAAAATACAGAAGAAATAAAAGAGGTGAGCAATGAAAACAAGGAAAAAGATAACCATCGGGGTAATAGTGGCTTTCTTAGCGGTAGTCATGGTGGGGTATATCTATCTGTTTACAGGGGCTAAAATAAGTAAAGGAGAATAGAGATAATGAAGAAAATGTTAGTTGTATATTATTCCTGGTCAAATGGAAACACGAAAAGAATCGCAGAGCAGCTGACTAATGGGACAGGTGCAGATATTGCGAGAATCGAAACAGCAGAGCCATACAGCGGCAGTCATGAAGATGTGGTTGAACAGGGAAAAAGAGAGGTAGAGGCAGGCTTTATGCCTCAGATCAATCCGATATCTGTAAATCTTGCTGATTATGATGTGATTGCTATCGGAACACCAACGTGGTGGTATACGATGGCACCTGCAGTGCTTACATTTTTGACAACAAATGATTTTACAGGAAAGATAGTGATTCCATTTATGACAAATGGTGGATGGCCGGGGCATGTTATAAAAGATATGAAGGAAAATTGCAAAGGAGCTGCCTTTGCACATGAAATGCAGATTCAGTTTGATTCCAAAGGAAAAGATCATCTGGAAACTTCAGAAGAGGTGATTACAGAATGGATTGGGCAGATAAATACTGATATAAACAAATAACCAGAACGTTCGCTGTCGCGGGCGGTAAAAAAATACTGGAACATGAACATTATACGGTGGATGCGGCGTATGACGGAGAGGAGGCGCTTGAATATCTAAGTACCGGGGATTACGACGGAGTCGTTTTGGATGTCATGATGCCGAAAATGGACGGCATCACGGTTTTGACGAGGCTCCGGGAGAGTGGAAATCAGATCCAGGTCTTAATGCTGACAGCAAAGGCGGAGATCGACGACCGTGTGCTTGGTCTTGACAGCGGGGCAAACGACTATCTGACCAAACCGTTTGCGACAAAAGAACTTCTGGCGCGCATCCGCGCGATGACAAGAGTGGCGGCATTGCAGGACGGCGCGAAACTCTCAGCCGGAAATATCCTGCTGGATCGGGCAACCTTTACTCTGTCCTCGCCGACCGGGAGCTTCCGGCTGGCAAATCGGGAATTTCAGATGTTGGAGCTTTTGATGTGCAGTCCCGGACAGAGCATCAAAAGCGGGCGCCTTTACGAAAAGATCTGGAAACAGGAAGAGCAGGAGGAAGACGATCCGGCCGGGGTAAACTTCGTATCAAATTGATCCTCGTATCGATGTGCTCGCTGATGGCGGTGCTCGGTCTGATCCTTGGCGGGATTAATTTCTTATATTACCGGGAAGTGGTCTCGGACTCGGACGATACGTTGGAATTCCTGATGGAGAACGGTGGCACATTCCCAAAGCAGGAATGGGAGAATGAAAAGGTGGCTTTTTCGCCGGAACTGCCCTATGAGTCCAGATATTTTTCGGTCGATCTGTCGGAAGACGGGACGGTGCAGTCCTCGGATACCGGGCAGATCGCGGCGGTCGATTTTTCAATGGCGGTGCGCTATGCAAAGAGTATTTTAAAATCCGGAAAGACACAGGGATTTGTAGGAAATTACCGCTATCTGGTCTCGGATGACGCGGATAAAGTGCAGATCGTGTTTCTGGATTGCGGGCGTACACTTTCCGGTTTCTGGAGATTTCTGGTCATCAGCGTCTGGGTGGCTACGTTTGGACTTGTGGCGGTCTTTATCCTGATCTTCCTTTTTTCCAAGCGGATCATACGGCCGATGTCGGAAAACTATGAGAAGCAGAAACGGTTTATCACCGATGCCGGGCATGAGATCAAGACACCGCTTACGATCATAGACGCGGACGCGGATGTGCTTGAAATGGAGCTCGGGGAGAATGAATGGCTTGCCGATATCAGAAACCAGACCAGGCGGATGACGGCGCTTACCAATGACCTCATCTATCTTTCGAGGATGGAGGAGGCAAAAAACGGGATGCCGATGATCGATTTCCCGCTTTCCGATGTGACAGAGGAAGTGGCGGATGAGGCACTGGTAAAAGAGGAATTAAAGCGTTGCGCGGATGAGATCGCATCGGTGGATCTTTCCATGCAGACGATACGGGACTGTCTGAAAAATAATTTTCAGGAATCGGAATCTGTGGTATAATGCGACGGTGAGTTTACAATAGATAAAGAGGAGAAAATTATGAATACTTTAACACCAAAGCTGTTTGACGTGCTAAAAGGCTACACGAAAGAACAGCTGATCAAAGACATTATTTCAGGCATTATCGTGGCAATCATTGCGCTGCCGCTCTCGATTGCGCTTGCCATCGCGTCCGGCGTCGGCCCGGAGCAGGGACTTTATACGGCGATCATCGCGGGATTTTTTATTTCCTTTCTCGGTGGAAGCCGTGTGCAGATCGGTGGCCCGACGGCGGCATTTGTCGTCATCATCTACGGGATCGTCACAGAGTACGGAACGGACGGACTGATCGTTGCGACCATTCTTGCGGGTGTGATGCTAGTGATCATGGGGCTCTGCCATTTCGGTTCCCTGATCAAATACATCCCTTATACGATCACAACCGGTTTTACCTGTGGAATCGCGGTGACACTGTTTGTCGGTCAGCTCAAAGATTTCTTTGGGTTAAAGATCGCGTCGGTGCCGTCCGAATTTCTGGATAAAGTGGTCTGTTACGCGAAAAACGCGGCAACGATCAATCTGACGGCAACACTGATCGGCGTGGCAGCAGTGCTTATCATGGTTGTCTGGCCGAAAGTGACCGATAAGATACCGGGTTCGCTGATCGCGATCATTGTGACGACACTGATCGTATATTTCGCGAAACTTCCGGTCAATACGATCGGCAGTGTATATGGGGAGCTGTCTTCTTCATTCCCGACACCGCATATGCCGGCAATTTCCTTTGGACTGATCCAGAAGATGTTCTCGCCGGCGTTTACGATCGCGATCCTCGCAGGAATCGAATCCCTGCTCTCCGCAGTCGTTTCGGACGGAATGATCGGAGATACCCATAAATCAAACGCAGAGCTGATCGGACAGGGTGTCGGAAATATTTTTTCCGGTATTTTTGGCGGAATCCCGGCAACCGGAGCGATCGCCCGTACCGCAGCGAATGTCAGAAACGGCGGACGTACCCCGATCGCTGGTATTGTACACTGCGTGACACTGACGGTGATCCTGCTTGCGTTGATGCCGCTTGCTGCACTGATCCCGATGACGACACTGGCGGCGGTTCTCTTAGTGGTGGCTGCGAATATGGCAGACTGGACATCCTTTTTCCATCTGTGCAAAACAGCACCGAAGAGTGACATTATCGTCATGGTCGCAACATTTTTCCTGACCGTATTTTTTGATCTGGTCGTTGCAATCGAAGTAGGCGTGGTACTGGCATCGATGCTTTTTATGAAACGTATGGCGGAAACAGCCGATGTGACAGCATGGAAATACACGGATGAGCCGGATATGACACCGGGAGAGGCGGAAAAGCTGCGTGAAATCCCGCACACGATCCGTGTATTTGAGATCAGCGGGCCGTTATTTTTCGCAGCTGCGGATGAGATTTTGCGCATCAACAGCGACCGCTCCACAAAAGTAGTCGTGATCCGTATGCGGAGCGTGCCGGCGATCGACGCGAGCGCGATGCGTTCCCTGCGTGATCTGGAAAAGCGCGCGAAAAAGAAGCGCATCACGTTAATTTTTTCGCATGTCAATGAACAGCCGATGTCCGTCATGAAAAAAGACGGTTTCGTGGATGACATCGGAGAAAAATATTTCCTGCCGAATATCGTGGCGGCACTGGACTATGCGGAAAGTCTGGTAAAATAAAAGAACCTGTCTAAGCGCAGTCTTTAGAGGCGGCGGAACAGCCCGGAATCTGACCGGAACCTGTTTCCGCTGCTTTTTTATTCGGATAGGAAAAGTCATCCGGGCGGATAGCATCTGTTTTTACAGAAAAGTGACATGGTTTTTACAAAATTTTACATAACTATGGTGGTAATATCGCTCACATTTCTTTAAAATAAAGATATTGCCACTGTGGCGGGAAGTGAGGAGAAAAATGAAACTGACAAAGGAAGAAAAAAACTGGATCTTATATGATGTCGGAAATTCGGCATTTACACTGCTGATCGCAACGATCATGCCGCTCTATTTCAATTATCTGGCGGAACAGGCGGGGCTGTCCTCGGTTGACTATCTGGCGTACTGGGGCTATGCGGCATCCGTGGCAACGCTTTTGGTCGTGTTTATCGGGCCGGTATTCGGGACGCTTGCGGATACGAAGGGCTTTAAGAAGCCGGTCTTTTCGGTTGCGCTTGCGGTAGGCGTGGCGGCATGCGTGCTGATGGGATTCGCGAAGCAGTGGCTCGTGTTTCTGGTCATATATGTGATCGCAAAGACCGGGTATTCGGCAAGCCTGATCTTTTATGATTCCATGCTTGCAGACGTCACGACCGCGGACCGGATGGATCAGGTGTCATCGCAGGGATACGCGTGGGGCTATATCGGAAGCTGTGTACCGTTTGTGGTCTGTCTTATGATCGTGCTTGGAGCCGGAAAACTCGGCATTTCGATGGAGCTTGCGATGGGGATCTCGTTTTTTGTCACGGCGGCATGGTGGGTGCTTATGACCGTACCCATGTTAAAGACCTACCGGCAGAAGAATTATGTGGAGCGGAAACCACATGCGTTCCGGGAGAGCTTTGCGAGGATCGGGAAAACATTTTTAAATGTGCGTAAGGAAAAGAAGATCTTTCTGTTTTTGCTCGCGTTTTTCTTCTATATAGATGGCGTGTATACGATCATCGATATGGCGACCGCCTATGGTTCCGCGCTCGGCCTTGACAGTACGGGACTGCTTTTAGCGCTTTTGGTGACCCAGATCGTGGCGTTTCCATGCGCGATCCTGTTTGGAAGACTGGCAAGGCGGTTTCGCACGGAACATCTGATCACGGTCTGCGTCGTGGCTTACATAGGGATTGTGCTGTTTGCCTGTGTGCTCCGTACGCAGACACAGTTCTGGATCCTCGCAATCTTTGTCGGAATGTTCCAGGGAGGGATACAGGCACTGTCCCGCTCCTATTACGCGAAGATCATTCCGGCGGAGCAGTCGGGAGAATATTTTGGACTGCTTGATATCTGCGGAAAAGGAGCCTCCTTTATCGGCACGGCGATCGTCAGTGTGGTTTCCCAGCTGACAGGGGATATCAACAAGGGTGTGGCAATGATCGTGGTGCTGTTCGTGGTCGGCGTAGTGCTTTTCCGGATTGCGGTGACATGTGTTCAAAAAAATAAAATAGAAAGCTAAGGTTCAGCTAAGGCTCTTTGATTACAATATAAACTGAAATAAGAAATCAGAAAAAAACAGAAAGGATGATGGCTATGAAACGAAAATATATTGCAATCTTAACAGGAGTCTTTGTAGGTATGTCAGTGCTTGGAGGCTGTGGAACAACGAGTACAAAGACAACGGCGGTATCGTCCACAGAGGCGGCAGCTTCCGGATCAGAAGCACAGAGTGAAACGCTGGTCGGGGAAGTAACGGCAGTCGGAGATGATACCATAACGGTTCAGAGGCGGTCTGCATCGAGGGCTTAAATTCGCTGCGCCTGTTTGACACGGATCTGACCGGAAACATGAGCGATGACGAACAGAATGACTGCACCTGGAATGTGATCTTGTACCAGAGCATGTCCGGGGATTCCGAGGTCGGAAACAGCACCTTTGAGATGGACGGCGGAACACTGACTGCAAAAAACGGCGGAATGTTCTATACGACCAATACCGAATCCACCTTTGTACTTTCCAATGTGGATATTAACTACGCGGATGACAATGCATTCTTCCTGCGCTGCACCGGAAATAACAACAAAAGAGGATGGGGACAGACCGGAGCAAACGGTGCGGACTGCCTCTTTGGCGCGAACGATCAGGAAATGCAGGGCGATATCATCTGGGACAGCATCAGCCAGCTGGATCTCTATATGACAGGCAGCACCCTCACCGGAGCGGTTGTGGATGATGAAACTTATGCCGGAAATGGCGGGGACGGATACTGCAACCTGTATATCGACAAAGACAGCACATGGATCGTGACCGGCGACAGCACAGTAAGCAGCCTTTCCTGTGAGGGAACGATTCAGGACGCGGATGGAAATACGGTGACGGTAAAAGGCACGGACAGTACTATATATATAGAAGGAACGAGTGCATATACGATCACGGCTGATTCCTATTCCGATACGGCAGATATGTCTGGAGCTCCGGCGGAAAGCAGCTGGAGCGACTATGAGGTAACACGCCCGGATAATTTATAAGATCGGACAGTTGACATTTTTCCGACAGAGTGATAAAGTATATAGACAAAACAGAGATGTTATGGCAGGCATGACTAATATGAATTTTAGTTATACCTGCCCAAAGCTGGGTTTAAGGCAGACGTCCTGTTTTGGAAATTTATTCACGAGGAAAGGTGAGAAAATGAACGGTTTAGTAATTATCTTAATTGGAATTGTTGCATTGGGTGCCGGCTATCTGCTTTACGGACGCTGGCTCGCCAAAAAGTGGGGGATCGATGCAAACGCAAAGACACCTGCTTACCAGTATGAGGATGGAGAAGATTTTGTGCCATCTTCCAAATTTACAGTATTCTCCCATCAGTTTTCATCCATCGCGGGAGCTGGCCCTGTCACAGGACCGATCCTGGCATCGGTATTCGGCTGGGTTCCGGTTCTGTTATGGCTGATCATCGGAGGTCTCTTCTTCGGTGCGGTTCAGGATTTCGGAGCATTATACGCATCCGTTAAGAACGAAGGAAAATCCATGGGTATGCTGATCGAAAAGTATATCGGAAAAACAGGAAGAAAACTCTTTATGCTTTTTTGCTGGTTATTTACCCTGCTTGTTATCGCAGCATTTACAGATATGGTCGCAGGTACCTTTAACGCGTTCCCGGTAGACGCAGCGACCGGAGCAGCAGTGACATCACCGGTATTTGCAAACGGAGCAGCAGCTTCTGTATCTATGTTATTTATCGTATTCGCGATCATCCTTGGTCTGGTACTGAAAAAAACAGGTAAGATCAATGAGGGATTAAAGGGTGTGATCGCGGTAGCGCTCATCGTTATCATGTTTGCCATTGGTATGCATCTTCCAATCTACGCAACAAAATCTGCATGGATCGGCATCATCATGGTATATCTGTTCCTTGCATCTGTACTGCCGATGTGGTTACTGATGCAGCCGAGAGATTACATGACAACTTATATGTTACTTGGTATGATCATTGGCGCGGTTGTCGGTATCGTTGTTGCGCATCCGGCGATGCAGCTGAACGCATTCAACGGATTCGCACTGACTGGAGCAGACGGAAGCACTTCTTATATGTTCCCGACCCTGTTCGTAACGATCGCATGTGGTGCGGTATCCGGATTCCACAGTCTGGTATCTTCCGGAACTTCATCCAAGACCGTCAGCAATGAAAAAGATATGCCGATGGTAGGTTACGGCGCAATGGTTGTAGAATCATTACTTGGTATCGTTGCACTTGTTGTTGTAGGCGCAGTTGCAGTAAACGGAACAAAGCCGGACGGAACTCCGTTCTCGATCTTTTCTTCCGGTGTTGCAGGATTCCTGGAACGTTTCGGTGTCCCGAATGAAGTGGCGACCGTATTCATGACCATGTGTGTATCCGCGCTTGCTCTTACATCACTGGATTCCGTAGCGCGTATCGGACGTATGTCTTTCCAGGAACTGTTCTATGTAGATACCACAGATCCGGAAAAGATGGATGGTTTACATAAAGTGCTTACCAACAAATATTTCGCAACCATCATCACATTATTCTTTGGATGGCTTTTAACACTTGGCGGATACAACAACATCTGGCCGTTATTCGGTTCCGCGAACCAGCTGCTCGCAGCAATGGTACTGATCGCGCTTGCCGTATTCTTAAAGACGACCGGACGTACCGGATGGACACTTTACATCCCGATGTTCGTCATGCTTGCGGTTACCTTTACCGCACTGGTTCAGAAGACCATCGCATTAGTAAGAAACGTTTCTGCCGGAACAGCAACATTCCTGGTAGACGGACTGCAGCTTATCGTTGCAATCTTACTGATGATCCTTGGCGCACTGGTTGCTTACCACTGCCTGTCCAAGCTGTTTACAGCAAAGAAGGAAGAAGCATAAAAAATAAAAAAGTATCATCACAGAGAAGGACCGCAGTCTGAAATACAGGCTGCGGTTCTTTTTTTCTATTGCATTTTAAAGCGCAATGCACTACAATAAACCCTGGCACTGGCATGGCGAGCGACTGCCGTCAAGGCCGACAGCCAACGAAAACTTCATAAAGAGAAAGGAATCAAAAACATGAAACAAAGAAGTAAAAGAGTAAAGGCTTTGTTACTCGTGTTCACAACACTGACTATTGCACTGAGCGGATGCGGAAACGCAGGTGACGAAACAGGTGGAAAAAATTCCTCACAGATCACTGTAGGCATTGCACAGGATTTGGAAGACAGTCTTGACCCTCACAAAGCGGAAGCGGCAGGAACAAGAGAAATTCTGTTTAATGTGTTTGAAGGTTTGTATAAACCGGACAGTGATGGAAATTTAGTTCCTGCTGTGGCAAGCGGATACGAGGTATCCGATGACGGGCTTGTGTACACATTCACTTTAAGAGACGGAGTGAAATTCCATAACGGAAATCCTGTTACGGCAGCGGACGTAAAATCTTCCCTTGAAACCTGCGCCGATAGCAGCAGCGGCTCCGCTCTGATACCGGCGTTTTCTAATATCACATCCATTGAGACACCGGATGATAAAACAGTGGTGATCACACTGGCTGAGGCGGATGCCGATTTCCTGTCCTATGTGGCTGGCGTAAAAGCGGCGATCGTCCCTGCGGATAACGCAGATCCGGATGCGGATCCGATCGGAACCGGACCATACAAATATGTTTCCCGTTCCGTACAGGAAAACATCAAACTGGAGAGCTTTGCGGATTACTGGGGCGGCAAGCCGGATATCGATGAGGTCACATTTAAAGTATGTGCCGATACGGATTCTGTTGTCACCAGCTTAAACAGCGGTTCCATCGACATGATGGCACATCTGACCACGACACAGGCAAAGCAGCTGGGAGACGACTACAATGTAGTGGAAGGAACCATGAACCTGGTACAGGGACTTTACTTAAACAACAGTTTTGAACCGTTCCAGAATGAACAGGTGAGACAGGCGCTGTGCTACGGCATCGACCGCGATGAGATCATCGATATGGTTTCCGATGGCAAGGGCGTAAAAGTCGGCAGCAGCATGTTCCCGAATTTCCGGAAATACTTTGAGCCGGAACTGGCAGACAAATACAGCTATGATGTGGACAAAGCGAAAGAATTGCTGGCAGAAGCAGGCTATGGCGACGGATTCAGCTTTACGATCACGGTTCCTGCCAATTATCCGCAGCATGTGGATACGGCACAGATCATTGCGGAACAGTTAAAGAAGATCGGAGTTACGGCAGAGATCAATCAGGTGGAATGGAATACCTGGCTGGATGATACCTATGGCAACCGGAATTTTGAGGCGACCTTAGTTGGCGTGGATGCGTCCTACTTTGCGGCATCCGCGATGTTATCCAGGTTCAACGCCGATGCGAAGAACAACTTTATCAATTATTCCAACCCGGATTATGACGCGGCATATGCGGCGGCGCGAAGTACCGCGGATGAGGATGCACAGACAGCCGCTTACAAGCAATGTGAGGAGATCCTCGCAGATACGGCGGCGAGTGTATACATTCAGGATCTGCCGGATATGGTGGCACTGAACAAAAAATTTACCGGATATAAATGCTATCCGCTTTATATCCAGGATATTGCACAGATCAAGCTGGCAGATGACCAGTAAGTAAAAACAAAAAAGAGAAAGTGGAGGAGAGCAGAACATGAAACAGATCGTAAAAAAAATCATTACCACGCTGCTTACGCTGGTGATCGTGTCATTTCTGCTCTTTCTTGCGTTTGAACTGATACCGGGAGATCCGGCAAGGGCAAAATTAGGGACGGACGCGACCCCGGAACAGCTTGCTGCGCTGCGGGCACAGATGGGACTGGACCGCCCGCTGATGGAGCGGTATGTGACGTGGCTGTTTGCGTTTTTCACCGGAGATTTCGGTACTTCGTACAGTTACAGCATGCCGGTGCGGGAAATGATCTTAGATAAACTGCCGATCACGGTCACACTGACGGTTATGGCGTTTTTCCTGATGATCGTGATATCCGTTCCGCTTGCTGTTTTTATGGCAAAGCACGAGGGCGGGATCGCGGACAGTGTCTTTTCGGGGCTCAATCAGGTCATCATGGCGGTTCCGTCGTTCTTTTCGGGAATCCTGCTCACGCTGGTTTTCGGAGTAGTGTTAAAACTGTTTGTCCCGGGAGATTTTGTCTCTTATGACGTGAACGAGGGGAAATTCTTTGCGTATCTGTTTTTCCCGGCGGTCGCGATCGCACTTCCGAAGACAGCCATGGCGGTGAAAATGCTAAGAAGCTCACTGCTCGCGGAGATGAAACACGATTATGTGAGAACGGCGTACAGCCGTGGAAACGATATTTCGGGCGTGCTTTACGGGCATGTGTTAAAAAACGCGTTCCTTCCGGTGTTGACCTTCTTTGGAATGGCGCTTGCCGATATTTTTACGGGAAGTATTGTTGTGGAGAAGGTGTTTAACATTCCGGGGATTGGAAGAATACTGATGACTTCCATCTCCAACCGGGATTATCCGGTGGTGGAAGCGATCATCATGATGATGGCGCTTGTGGTGATAGTGACAAATCTGTGTGTGGATCTGATTTACCGGAAGATCGATCCGAGGATTACGGTGGAATAAACGATGGATAATACATCAAAAAAAAGGAAAAATTACAATTTTAAGATCGGCTGTGTCATCACGGTAGCGATGCTTCTCTTTGTTCTGGTGGGGATCATCTGGACACCCTATCCGCCGGAGGCGGTAGATGCGTCGGCGAAGCTTGCGGGCAGCAGCCTGGCGCATCCGTTTGGCTGCGACCAGCTCGGACGGGATATTCTAAGCCGCGTGATGTCCGGCAGTAAGATCACACTGTTTGCGGCGGCAGGGACAGTGCTTCTCGGCGGCAGTATCGGTGTTCTGATCGGAGCCTTTACCGGCTATTTCGGATCGGTTTTGGATGAGGTGCTGATGCGGATCATGGATGTCATGTTCGCGTTCCCGAGTATCCTGCTTTCGCTGGTGGTGATCGCGGTGCTCGGCCCTGGAAATTATCAGACCGTGCTTGCGCTTGGGATCGCGTTTGTCCCGAGTTTCGCAAGAATTGTGCGCAGTGAGTTCATACGATGCAGGGAGATGGAATATGTGAAACTTGCAAGACTCTCAGGAGCCTGTGATCTTCGGATCATGTTTGTACATATCCTTCCGAATATCCGTCAGGTACTGCTGTCCTCGCTTATGATCGGGTTTAACAACGCGGTGCTTGCGGAGGCAAGCCTAAGCTATCTTGGGATCGGCGTACAGCCGCCCTATGCAAGTCTCGGACGGATGCTCTCAGAGGCACAGTCTTATATTTTTGTCTCGCCGGGGAGCTGTATCTGGCCCGGACTGGTGCTGATTTTGATGATACTCGGATTTTCGCTTATGAGCGATGGAATGTCAGTGGAAATGCATGAGAGGAAACGATGGAAAAGAAAGAATGTTTGCTGAGCGTAAAAAATCTGAATATTGGATTTGAGGATAAGAAGACACAGCAAAAAGTAGTGACGGACTTTAATCTTACCATAGGATTTGGAGAATGCGTGGGTCTGGTGGGAGAATCCGGCTCCGGCAAATCCCTAAGCGCGCTTGCCATTGCAGGACTTTTGAAAAAGCGGAAAAATGTGATCGCGGATGGAGAGATCGTGTTTGCGGGGCATGACGATTTCCTTTCGTTGGAGGAAAGCGAGTTATGTAAACTGAGAGGAACGGACATCGGAATGATCTTTCAGGAACCGATGACCTCCCTGGATCCGGTGCGCACCATCGGCTGGCAGGTGGAGGAGAGCCTTCGCATCCATACGGATCTGTCCAAAGAGGAACGCAGGGCGCGTGCCATGGAAGCACTGCGTGATGTGGGACTCGCGGATACGGAGCGGATTTATGCGGCATATCCCCATGAACTTTCCGGCGGGCAGAGACAGCGCGTGATGATCGCCGCGGCAATGATACACAAACCAAAACTGTTGATCGCGGATGAACCGACGACAGCGCTTGATGTGACGATACAGGCACAGATCCTGGAGCTGCTGCAGCGGATCAACGAAAAAGAGCATACGGCGATCCTGTTTATTTCGCATGATCTTCATCTGGTACACAGGCTCTGCGGGCAGGTGGTTGTCATGAAGGATGGAAAAATTGTGGAAGCGGGCAGAGCGGATGATGTCTTTTACGCGCCGAAGGAAGCGTACACGAAAAAACTGGTCTCCGCAATCCCGGGATTTGAACGTGAGAAAGAGAAAGCGGAAAAAACGCCGGAGAAGACGGTGCTATCTGTTTTGGGATTAAATGTTTTCTTTGACAAGCGAAAGCGCGGACTGTTCGGGAAAAAAGAGACGATACAGGTTTTGCGCGATGTGAGTTTTTCGATCAGTGAAGGAGAGATCGTAGGACTGGTGGGAGAATCCGGCTCCGGAAAATCGACGATCGCCCGGACGCTCCTTGGAATAAACAAAAACTATGATGGAACCATCACGCATGCGGAGACGCATCCGCAGATGGTGTTTCAGGATCCGTTCGGATCCTTAAATCCGTCCAAAACGATCGGATGGATTTTAGAGGAGCCGCTTAGAAACTTCACGCGGGACGACAGAAAAACAAGACAGAAAAAGGCGGGAGAGATCTTAAAACGGGTCGGACTTGGCGAGGAATACCTCTCGCGGTATCCGGGAGAACTCTCCGGTGGACAAAGACAGCGTGTCTGCATTGCGCTCGCGCTTATCTTGAATCCGAAATTCTTTATCGCGGATGAGGCGGTTTCCGCATTGGATGTGACGATACAGGCGCAGATCCTTGCGCTCTTAAAAGAGCTGCATGAAGAATTAAAGACGGCGATCCTGTTTATCTCGCACGATCTGCGCGTGGTTTACCAGCTCTGTGACCGCGTGCTGATCTTAAAAGAGGGAGAGATCATAGAACAGGGACCGGTCGAAGAAATCTATAAAAATCCAAAAGAAGAATATACGAAGCAGCTTTTAAAAAGTGCCAGGTATTAACAGACAAAAAAAGAACCGGAGCGGTTCTTTTTTTGTTTTCTTGTCTTTTAAGTAAATAAATCGTTGTTACCGGTCAGAACTTAAGATTCCTCCGCGGAAAGTTTCTTTGGTGAGATCAGGGAAAAACCGAGTTTTCCAACGGTCTGCTTTGTGAGGGACAGTGCGAAAAATACGATGGCACTGTCGATCGGCAGCATGATCACATTCTTTAACAGGCGCATCGGAAGCAGTACGAAAAATGCTTTTCCGTAGAGCATGGAGATCCAGAGCGTATTTAAACCGCAGTTTACGATCAGTTTTACCAGAAATTCCGCAATTACGATACGCTTGATCGAAAGCGGCTTGTGATATAACAGGCAGCCGTAGATCAGTCCGGCGAGCATTACGTTAAAGGTGAAACCGAAAAAGAACGGGCCGTCCGGTTTGATCATGAATTTTAAGAGATCCAGCGCTCCGCCGAAAATGCAGCCGACAACCGGCCCGAAGAGAAATTCCACGATGCGGTTCGGAATTCCGGAGAAGCCGATCTTAACGTAAGGTCCGATGGAAATGCTTGCAACCATGCTGAGTACGATCGCGATCGCAGCCATAAGACCACAGAGTACAAGGTTTTTGGTTACGGTGAATTCGTGAAGAGAATCCGAGAAGAGTTGTTTGATCTTTTTCATAAAAATAGCCTCCTTTTAGCAGTTTTCCTAAACTACATAGAGGAGACAAGATAACCTGAATGTAGCAGCGGGATGCGAAGCCTGTACCGCAAGCGATTGCTTTTCGTCCGTGTGACAACTCCCTGTTCACATGGCACTTAACGCACAGATTTCTACTCTGCTAATATGTATGATATTAGTTTTACCGGCATATTTCCAGCCGACTTGCTAACTATAACACAAATGTCTGTTTATGTAAATAATAAATCTGAAAAATGAAAAAATTCTTACAAAATCGGGCAAAACGTGATAAAATAAAAGGGAAATAAGGCATTCCGGAAAGGAATTTGCAGAGAAGAAAGAAGGGATCGTCATGTTTGCTGTTGGACAGACAAATGCGCAGGTAGTCAGGAAAAAAGTCAGCATGCCGAGGGAGTTTAATCTGCGAAAAAAAGGAAGGAAAATTTATGGAGCCTGGGTTGGGGACCGGTGTCTGTATCTGTCGGATGAGGAGAAGGTCCTGCGGGCAAAAGCAGGGAGGGAAGATCAGGTGAAACTGATGAGTGTTGACACGGAAAACCGTATCCGTGTTCCGGCATCGTTAGAGCATGCGAACGTCAGCATTCGCGGGTGCATTTCCACGATCGAGCTTCAGTTCACGCCACAGAAACAGGCTTAGGGAGCGTTATTTTGGGAGAAATTTGGGAAAGATAGAGGATAAAAGAAGGAAGAGACATACAGGAGGTGGACAGTCATTTATTATAAGATCATGGATGACCAGCTGGAAGAGACAGAATTTGATGACTGGAAAGATCATAAGGACGGGATTGCGGTACTAAGCGGAGCGGAATGGGAGAAGGCAACGGACATCCGGGCGAATTATCTGCTTGGATGGCAGGAAGACAATATTCATTTCTGCAAGCTGGAAAGCTATTCGGACTATCTGTTTGGTACATTCCATATCCCGGAGAAAGGGCATTACCGGAACAATTACGGTTTTGCCTTTTATATTTTACAGAGAAAGATGATATTTATTGATGACACGGGGATCGTCGGAACACAGATCGCGCAGATCCGTCAGGCAAGAATGCGCAAGGGCTACACGCTGGAGCGTTTTTTGTATGACTTTCTGATCTCGCTGATCGATGATGACCTCTTGTATCTGTCGGCACTTGAAAAAAAGATCGCCGGGATGGAGGAACGGATCTTGGAGCGTGAGGATAAGGAATTTAACCATGAGATGTTACGCATGAAAAAGGAAATCTCAAGAATGCACCGCTATTACAGCCAGATGGCGGATATGGGGGAAATGCTCCATGAAAACGAGATGGATTTTTTCGGGGAGAAAGAGGCAACGTGCTTTGGCGTGTTTACGGACCGCGCGGGCAGACTCCGGGAAGAAACACAGGTGTTAAGAGAGTACGCGATGCAGGTGCAGGACGTATATCAGTCCGAGATCGGCATCCGCCAGAATGATGTAATGAAAGTGCTTACGATCGTGACGACGGTGTTTCTGCCGCTGACCCTGATCGCGGGCTGGTATGGCATGAATTTTGTCCATATGCCGGAGCTCGCGTGGAAATATGGTTATCCGGTGGTCATATTCGTTTCGGTGCTGATCGTCGTGGTCAGTCTCTACATCTTTAAAAAGAAAAAATATTTATGAGATATCGTCGGAATTTGTAGAAAATTCTATATCAATTTGCACGCTGTATTGCTATAATAGAGTAGAGAACGAAAGAGAAGGAGAGGAAAAAGATGGAAAAGAACTATCTGTATGCAGATGAGAAAGAACAGATGACACGCGCCAATGGGTTGTATGTTCTTACGAGTATTTTGTTTTATATTTTTGCTGCAGTAATCGTGTTTGTGGCATATCTGCGGGGAATACGGTCGCTTGGATTTACCTGCATGATCGGAGTGGTCGTGCTTGTGATGATCGTTTTAAATTTGATGTTATACCGCACAAACAGCGCAGACCGCCGGATACGCTATGTCTTGAGTACCGGGCTTTTGGTGATAACGTTTTTTACGGGCATAGCATTTGACGCTTATTATCTGCGCTTTATGGGAGCGGTTCCGTTTATCATCTGTATCGTGTTTTTTGACAGACGGTATTCCAGATTTTACGGAGTGGTTACGAGTGCGCTTAACATTATCATTACCGTGATAAAGATTTCGGTGCTGCATCGCTGCACCGGAGACGAAACTGTGGATCAGATCTGCGCGACACTGGTGATCTGTTTTATGATGCTTCTGATCTACTGGACCGTTGCGGTTGCGCATACATTCAACAGTGATACGATCGGCCAGCTCGGCGAGGAAAAGAAAAAACAGCAGGATATGATGGATCATATCGTAAATGTGGCAGAGCAGGTCAGAGAGGGAACAGAGCAGGCAGTCGATATCATGAACCAGCTCAATGAATCCACGGATACCGTAAACGGAGCAGTCCGGGATATTTCAGACAGCACACAGACGACAGCGGAGAATATCCAGGCACAGACCGTGATGACACAGAACATCCAGGAAGCGATCGGCGAGACGATGGAGCGCTCTGCGGAGATGGTAGAGACAGCGAAAAAATCCGGCGAGCTCAATGAGAAGAACGCGAACCTGATGGAACACTTAAAGACGCAGTCGGAAAATATCGCGCAGATCAACGAAGGCGTGGCGGCGTCCATGCAGAAGCTTCAGGAGAAGACAGAAGCGGTAAAGGGCATCGCGGATACGATCTTTTCCATTTCAAGCCAGACAAATCTCCTTGCGTTAAACGCGTCGATCGAAAGCGCGAGAGCCGGAGAAGCCGGAAAAGGCTTTGCGGTCGTAGCGGATGAGATCCGTCAGCTTGCGGAAAAGACACGTCAGGAGACCGAAAATATCGCGTCGATCTTAGAGGAACTTTCCGGGGATGCACATTCGGCAGCGGATTCGGTAGGTGAGGCAGTGGCTGCGGCAGGAGAGCAGGATGACCTGATCACGGAAGTTTCAGCAAGCTTCACGGATATGAATGAGAATGTGACCAAACTTACGACGGATATCGGACAAATCGATGAGATGTTAGGCCAGCTCTCCGAGTCCAACAACCAGATCGTTGACAATATCACACAGCTTTCGGCAACGACGGAAGAAGTGACCGCATCCTCCCATCAGGCGGCGGAACTCAGTGTCAACAACCTGGAGCACGCGGAAGAAACCAAGAAACTGTTGGGCGGAGTGCTTGATGTGTCGGAAGAGCTGCAGAAATACACCAATTAGTGTGAGATAACAATTAAGCAAGAAACAGAAAAAAGAGAGAAATCGTTTTATCAAGCGTTTTCTCTCTTTTTTGAATGGATCTGTTATCGAAGTAAGTACTTATAAAATATCGATGTATTCGCCGGACAGCGCTTTGTTCATGCTGCGGACAGCGCAGAACTTACCGCACATGGAGCAGGTGTCTTCATGTTCCGGTTTGCGGTCTTCACGGATCGCCTTTGCAGTCTCCGGGTCGATCGCGCATTCCCACTGCGCATCCCAGTCGAGCACACGTCTCGCGTCAGCCATCTTGTCATCGATATCTCTCGCTCCGCGCACACCCTTGGCGATATCAGCAGCGTGGGCAGCAATCTTGGAAGCGATGATTCCCTGTTTTACATCATCGACATTCGGAAGCGCAAGATGCTCTGCCGGAGTGACATAGCAGAGGAAAGCAGCGCCTGCGGTCGCGGCAACGGCACCACCGATCGCAGCGGTGATATGGTCATATCCCGGAGCAATATCGGTAACGAGCGGCCCTAATACATAAAACGGAGCGCCGCCGCAGATCGTCTGCTGGATCTTCATGTTGGCCGCGATCTGGTCGAGCGGCATATGTCCCGGACCTTCCACCATGACCTGAACATCTTTTGCCCAGGCGCGTTTGGTCAGCTCTCCGAGACGGACAAGTTCCTCGATCTGACAGACATCGGAAGCATCCGCAAGACAGCCCGGACGGCAGGCGTCACCGAGGGAGATGGTCACATCATACTCGCGGCAGATATCTAAGATCTCGTCATAGTATTCATAGAACGGATTTTCATTTCCGGTCATGCACATCCATGCAAATACCAGAGAACCGCCACGGGAAACGATATTCATTTTGCGTTTGTGGTTTTTGATCTGGTCGATGGTCTTTCTGGTGATGCCGCAGTGGAGCGTGACGAAATCCACACCGTCTTCGGCATGCAGACGTACCACATCGATAAAATCCTTTGCGGTAAGTGTGGCAAGATCCCGCTGATAGTGGATCACGGAATCATAGACCGGAACCGTACCGATCATAGCCGGACATTCGCTGGTGAGCTTGCGGCGGAACGGGATCGTATCGCCGTGGGAGGACAGATCCATGATCGCTTCCGCGCCCATGTTGACTGCTTCCATGACTTTTTCCATCTCTACGTCATAGTCCTTGCAGTCTTTGGAAACGCCGAGGTTTACATTGATCTTGGTTTTTAACATGGAACCGACACCCTGCGGATCGATGCATTTGTGATTTTTGTTGGCACAGATCACGACTTTGCCGGAAGCTACGAGCGGCAGCAGTTCGTCTGTGGTCATCTGTTCTTTGGCGGCAACGGATTTTAATTCTTCGGTTATGATTCCCTTTCTTGCTGCTTCCATCTGAGTTGCGTAATTTCTCATTTCTTATCTCTCTTTCTATCAAAATAGTCTTTTGCGCGCCTGATCCATAAAGATAAGAGGTCATTTCCATAACAAAAAAACGGAATACCAAAACGCAAGTATTCCGTTTCTATAAGCTGGATCCTGTGGATCGATGATCCAAAGAATCCGTTACAGTCATTATTTCCCTACGTTAGCATTATCTAAATCAGGTTAAGGGTCTAAGCAGTACAGCTTACTCTCAGCCGGCTTGTCGCAGGCTCCCCTGTTTGTATGCCCCTATTGTACCATAACCTCGGAAAAAAGCAACTGGAAAGCGAGAGAAAAACCTTGAAAAAATGCGGTATATAAGATATTGTGATAATAGGGAAAGTTTGGATACAGAGGTAGCAGGAGTATGTTAAGAAGAGTAAAAAGATGGATGCCGTATCTGGTCATTGCAGCAGGGCTGGCGTTGATCTTACTGGCGTATGCAGCCAATTTTAAGATCACGGAGTTTGGAAGCATGGATGAAACAAGCCCGGACACGACCACCAGACAGGCGGACGGAAGCGAGATCTTTTCGTTTGCGGCGGAGGATTACAGGGTGATGCAGAAAGATATCGTATTTTTCACGAATCACCAGCTCGTGTGGGCTTACGCGGATGGAAAGCCGATCTATGAAAATACAAGGACAGGCGGGATCTGGGGACGCACGACCGGCTCACACTGGAATTTTGTGGCAGTCCCATATGGAACAAAAGAGATAAAGATCAAACTGACGCCGGTATATCAAAACGTCCGGTATCAGGACTGCACGTTTTATACCGGAAAAGAGCAGGAGGCTTTTTATAAGATCTTCGCGCAGTCGGTCATCACGTTTTTTGTCAGCGCGCTGATCGTCATACTGGGATTTGGAATGATCGTTTACTGGTGCATTGTACACAGGAAGGCGGAGATCGGGAACAGCCTGCTGCATCTGGGCATGTTTTCGGCGATATTTGGTGTCTGGTCGGCAAATGAGACGGACGCGATGATGCTGATCGTGCGGGACCGGATCGCGGCATCGTTTATGGCGTATATCCTTTTGATGTTGATGGGGATTCCGTTTGTTTTATTTGTGCGGGATTTTTTGAATATCGGGGACCGGAAGCTCTGGAAAGTGCTGTTTGCGATCAATGTCTGTGAGATGGTGTTTGTGCTGGGGCTTCAGTTTTTGGGTATCGCGGATATGAAAGAAACACTCTGGCTGACCCATATGATGTTGTGTATCGCACTGTTTTATATGATCGGATGTCTGCTATATAAGGCGTTCCGCCATCAGATCGACCGGCACGCTAAGATCAGTACCGTAGGAATGATCCTGCTTTCGGCGGCAACAGTGACGGATATCGTGCTGTATTACCGCCATATCGGTGACGCGGATCTGTTCGGACGCTTTGTATTCCTGGCGTTTGTGCTGATGCTCGGTTACGAGGCGGCATTCTATGCGGTGGATACGATCGAAAAGGGACGGAAGGCAAAGGTGTATGAGGAACTGGCGATCCATGATGTCCTGACGGGGCTTTACAACCGGAATGCCTATATGGAGGACATGTCGCAGATGAAAAGCGCCAGAGGAAAGATGTTTGTCTCCTTTGATCTGAATAATCTGAAGGAATGCAACGATGGACATGGCCATGTGGAGGGAGACACTTACCTTAGAAATGCCGCGCGGATCATAGAAAAGATCTTTGATCCTTATGGAAAGGTCTACCGCATCGGCGGGGACGAATTCTGCTGTATCGTGGAGCATGCCGCAAGATGTCCGATCCTTTTCTGCATCGAGGGAATGCGCACGGAAGAGGAAAAATATAACAGCGATCCGGAGCATTATCCGATCCATATCGCGTGCGGTTACGCGCAGTTTGATCCGGAGCGGGACGAAAGTTTCGAAGGGACAAGAAACCGCTCCGATGTCAGCATGTATGAAAACAAATCAAATATAAAACAGAAAATGCATATAGAGGATAGCAGAAGATGAAAACAAAAATAAAACTGATAGCATGTGATCTGGATGGCACGCTGCTTCTGGACGGAGCAACCAGATGCCGTCCGGAACTCTTTCCACTGATCGAGGAACTGACCAAAAGAGGTGTTTCTTTTATGCCGGCAAGCGGAAGACAGTATCCGAGCCTGCAGCGGCTGTTTGCGCCGGTCAAGGACAAGATCATGTATCTGTGTGAAAATGGGGCGCTGGTCATGCATCTGGACCAGGTATTGATGAAGCGGCAGTTTGAGGACGGACTGGCAATGCGTATCAGCAACACCGTACTGGAACACCCGGACTGCGAAGTGCTGATATCGGGGGAGCGCACGAGTTATGTGATCCCGAAAGATCCGTCTTTCGTGACCTATCTGCGTGACGATATTGGAAATAATATCACGGTCATAGATAAACCGGAGCGGATCGAGGAACCGATCATGAAGGTTTCCTATTTTACGCCGGAAGACAAGCGTGACGGGGCAACGGCGGATTTTAAGCGGGCGTTTGGTGACAGCTGTCTGATCGTGACATCCGGAAACCGCTGGGTGGATTTCGCGCCGCTTGGCACAAGCAAAGGTTCTGCCTTAAAAGAGATCGGAGAAAAACTTGATATCCTGCCGGAGGAGATGGCTGCGTTCGGAGATAATGAAAATGACCGGACGATGTTGGAATTTGTCGGACATCCCTATCTGATGGAGACGTGTAATCCGACCATGCGGGATGTGCGTGCGACGGCCTGCAGACGTGTGGAGGATTCCCTGCGGCAGATACTGGAGGAAATGGAATGAAAAACAAGTCAAAATTAAAAAAGATCCGTGAAAAGAACCATGGGGCGGCGGATGCTCCAAAAGAATGGTTTTACATGCAGCAAAAAGAGATCACGGTGCGTGATATCGCGGATGCGCTGCAGGAGGAAGCAGACCTGGAACTTGAGATCTGGGAAGCGGCGGGAGTCCTTGAGGTGGTGATCCCGGAAGAACGCTCGATGGATTTCGAGTGGACCAGGGCGGAATTTCGCGACGAATACAGTAAAAACTGGCTTACAGAACAGGGCGTAAAGACCATGTTCTTTGTGACGATCGACGCGGAACATTATACACACGCAAAACATATCATGCAGACGATCACAGGAAAGATCGGCGGATTTTTCTGCGGAGATACCGAGGATTTCCAGCCGGTCATCAAATAAAAACAGGAGGTGGCGGATATGCCGTTTATTGATTCAAAAATTTCTATCCCGGTGAGCAGGGAGGAACGCGAAAACTTGAAAGCAGATCTGGGACGCGCGATCTCGATCGTAAATAAACCGGAAGGTTTTTTGATGTTGGGATTTGAGGATAATTACGATCTTTACATGGGAGGCAAAAAGCTGGACAAGGGAGCATTTGTTTCGGTAAAGCTGTTCGGAAGCGCTTCCGCAAGAGAGTATAACGCAATGACAGCGGAGATTTGCCGTATCTTTAAAGAACGGCTCGGAATCCCGGGAAGTGCCGTGTACATTACTTACCAGGGCATCAATGACTGGGGCTGGGACGGAAAGAATTTCTAAAACAGCAGAAAACAGACAACGGATACGAAAAGAAAAAGGCGACCGGCATGAAAATGATTATGAGTTTAAAGAAAAAGATTCAGGGGAGAATCAGTAAAATGACGCCAGGAGCGTATAACGCATGTTTTCCTATTATGTATATGAGAAACCCGGAAAAGAAAGCTATGGAACTGTGGAGCGGTATCATACCGGAAAAGGAATTGGAATCCTGCTCGCAGAGGTTTTGCTCATTATCTTCAATCTGCTTTTTTTCGGAACAGACACCGGAAGCAGAACAAAAGGAGCAGCAAAAAAAGTAATGGTGTTTTTAAGGTCATTGCATGGCTGGCGCTGGTCAGTCTTTTCCTGATATATGCAGCGGCAGTAGGCGCAGGTCTGTATGGATATCTGTAATATAATTAGGTAAGGGTCTTATGGTGACAGAAAAGTCGCATGGCGGACCACAAATTAGACAGACATATAAAAGAATCCCCGGCATACAATGTAACAATTAGTATCGCAGGGGATTTTTTGTGAAAAGCTATATTGAGGAGAGAGTTATAAATATCGCAAATTATATCATTGAAAACAACGCGACCGTGCGTCAGACCGCAAAGAAATTCGGAATCAGCAAGAGTACGGTACATAAGGATGTAACGGAGCGCATTGTACAGATCAACCCGACACTTGCCGCAGAGGCGAGAAAAGTCTTAGATGTCAACAAATCCGAGCGCCATATCCGCGGCGGAATGGCAACCAAAGAAAAATATCTGCATCAGCACATATAAAAGATACAACTTCTACTTGTAAACTTGAAACTGCTCCCTTATAATAGGAAGATAGATTGAAAATACCAGGAGGAAAAAGTCGTGGACAAAGAATTAGTCATTGTACTTGATTTCGGTGGACAATACAACCAGCTGGTTGCCCGTAGAGTCAGAGAATGCAATGTTTATTGCGAGATTTATTCTTATAAAACAGACATTGAGAAGATCAAAGCTATGAATCCAAAGGGTATCATTCTGACAGGAGGGCCAAACAGCTGTTACGAAGAGGACTCTCCTTCTTATCAGAAAGAACTTTTTGAGCTTGGGATTCCGGTACTTGGACTTTGCTATGGTGCGCAGCTTATGATGCACAAACTCGGCGGAAAAGTCATTACACCGGAGGTTGGAGAATACGGAAAGACAGAAATCCACTATGCACCGAATGCGGTTCTGTTTCAGGGAATGCCGGAAACATCGATCTGCTGGATGAGCCACTTTGACCGTATCGAGACGGCGGCACCGGGATTTGAGGTGGTTGCCCATACTGCGGACTGCCCGATCGCGGCAGCACAGAATGTAGAAAAGAAACTCTATGCGATCCAGTTTCATCCGGAAGTCCTTCATACCGTAAACGGCACACAGATGATCTATAACTTTGTGCGTAACGTCTGCGGCTGTGCGGGAACATGGAGAATGGATTCTTTCGTAGAAGAGACCATTCAGTCCATTCGTGAGAAAGTCGGCGATGGAAAGGTTCTTCTTGCGTTATCCGGCGGAGTGGATTCGTCCGTTGCGGCAGGAATCCTGTCACGCGCGATCGGAAAACAGCTGACCTGTGTCTTTGTAGACCATGGTCTCTTAAGAAAGGACGAAGGCGACGAGGTAGAGAGCGTATTCGGGCCAAACGGTCAGTTCGACTTGAACTTCATTCGTGTCAATGCGCAGGAGCGCTATTACGGAAAACTTGCCGGTGTCACAGAACCGGAGAGAAAACGTAAGATCATCGGGGAAGAATTTATCCGTGTTTTTGAAGAGGAAGCAAAAAAAATCGGAGCAGTGGATTTCCTCGCACAGGGAACGATCTACCCGGACGTTGTGGAATCCGGACTCGGCGGTGAATCCGCAGTCATCAAATCCCACCACAATGTAGGGGGGCTTCCTGATTTCGTTGATTTTAAGGAAATCATTGAACCGCTTCGCAATCTTTTCAAAGATGAAGTAAGAAAAGCCGGTCTTGAACTGGGCATTCCGGAAAAACTTGTTTTCCGTCAGCCGTTCCCGGGACCGGGACTTGGAATCCGTATCATCGGTGAAGTGACAGCAGAAAAGGTTCGTATTGTACAAGATGCCGACGCGATTTACCGCGAGGAAGTAGACAAGGCGGTTGCCGATTACAAAAAAGCCAACGACGAGGAACCGTCCTGGATGCCGAACCAGTACTTTGCGGCACTTACCAATATGCGTTCCGTCGGTGTCATGGGCGATGAAAGAACCTATGACTACGCAGTAGCGCTTCGTGCGGTCAACACCGTTGATTTCATGACCGCGGAATCCGCAGAGATTCCGTTCGCAGTATTGCAGACGGTGATGAGCAGAATTATAAATGAGGTGAAAGGAGTCAATCGTGTATTCTACGATCTGACGAGTAAGCCACCTGGAACGATTGAGTTTGAATAACGGACTAAAATGCCGAAAGCCTGTATTTATGCGGGTTTCCGGCATTTGTTTTATCGAATGGCTCTAGTTTGGCTCTATTTGTGGGCGGAGTAATAGGGATAAATCTTATATCGGCTGTAGGAGTGATAATGAAAATGGATATTAGAGTAGCAACTTTGGAGGATGTACAGATAGTAGCAAAATTGGCGATTCAGATGTGGAAATCACATACCATTGAAGAATTGGCAAGGGAATTTTACGATTATATTAGCAAAGAGAAGGGGAGAGTTTTTATTGCAGTGGCAGATGCAGGCGCAGTTGGTTTCGCACAATGTGGATTAAGACATGACTATGTAGAAGGCACAGCTTCAAGTCCAGTAGGGTACTTGGAAGGGATTTTTATAAAAGCGGAATATAGAAAAAGAGGACTGGCAAGAGGTCTGTTAGAGACCTGTCAGAAGTGGGCAAAGGAGCAGGGGTGTACAGAATTTGCCAGTGATTGTGAGCTAGATAATGAAAATAGTCGTAAATTTCACTTAAAAATGGGTTTTGTAGAAGCAAATAGAATTATCTGCTTTACGAAAAAATTAACAGATTCTGTTATTGACAAGAACGTAACAATGACATTTGACGAACCATTGGGTGGTTGCACATATGATCATATAGAAAGATTTGAATATAAGAAAGCAACAATGAAAGATGTTGATGAATTAGTAAGAACGAGAATAATTGTCCTGCGTGCAGCTAATAAATTGTCGGATGATGTGGATATGTCTCTGGTAGAGAAGGAATCATATGCATATTATAGACATGCATTGAAAACTGGAGAGCATGTTGCATATTTGGTATATGATAACGGAAAGTTTATCGGTGCAGGTGGAGTCAGCTTTTATCAGGTTATGCCGACATATCATAACTCGACAGGCAAAAAGGCTTATATCATGAATATGTATACCAATCCGGAATATCGTAGACAGGGAATTGCATATCACACATTGGATTTATTGATAAAAGATGCGAGGGAGTAGGGCATATCACATATTACATTAGAGGCAACCGATATGGGACGACCTTTGTATGAAAGATATGGATTTGTAAAGATGGAAAATGAAATGGAACTGATTAAGTGAAAAGATATATTGGGTTCACTACAGGTGAATGGATGGAGTGACTTAAATGATAACAGATAGGAGAAAGTGAATGTTTAAGATTGCAATATTACAAAAACGTGCCATTAATGCACAAATAGATAAAAATATTGAAAGTATCATTATAGCAATGAAAGAGGCTTCGGAAAAACATGCGGATATTCTTTTACTGCCAGAATGCTTTGTTACAGGATATGATTTGCCTATGGCATATGAAAAAAGTATTGCAGATGATGATATGAGGATTACGAAAATATGTGAGAATGCTAAAAAATATAAAATAGGTGTAGTAATCACTGCATTTACAAAAGGTAGTAAGCAACCGCAGAACTCAGCCTTTGTTATCAATAAGTCGGGTAATATATTGATGAAATACTCTAAGGTGCATACCTGTGATTTCGCAGATGAAAGAGATGTTGAATCAGGGAAAGAATTTAAGGTGTGTGATTTTGAAGGAATACAATTAGGTATTATGATTTGTTATGACAGAGAGTTCCCAGAAAGTGCAAGAATACTGATGTTAAAAGGAGCTGAGGTTATTCTTGTCCCAAATGATTGCGGTTCTATGCAACCAAGAATCAGGGCACTTTCTACAAGAGCTTATGAAAATATGGTTGCAGTTGCTATGGCAAATCCGAATGGAGATAATGCTGGATGTTCCTGCGCATATAGCCCAATTTGCTGGGATAGAAATGGAAAATGTGTTGATAACACAGTTTTGCTGGCTGATGATAAAACTGAGGGAATTTTTTATGCGGAGTTTGATATGGAAGCTATTAGAGAATACAGGAATCGAGAAATGTTAGGAAATACATTTCGTAAGGTAGAAGCATATAGTCAGTTATTAAGTAAAGAAATCAAGGAACCATTTATAAGAGATGAACAGAATAGATGAGCCAAGGGGAGAGTGCTTTATGTCATTAGGATTAAAAAGAGGAACAGTGCAACTTGAACCGCATGATAAACAGTGGGACGAGACTGCCATTCAAACAATTAAAACACTTAAATCTATATTAGGTGATGATGCTGTTGATATACAGCATATTGGAAGTACAGCAATATCAGTGATCAAAGCTAAACCGATTATTGATATTGTCGTAGGAGTAACTGATTTTGAGAGAATAAAGTTACATAATGAGCAGTTAGAGAATGAAGGAATTTTTTATCGTGGTTCAGATGTCGAACATCAGGTTCTTTATGTAATGGGTGATATGGAAAAGGATATCAGGACACACCATATTCACGTTGTGAAATGGAATGGAACTGAGTGGAAAAATTATATTCATTTTAGAGATTATCTAAATGCTAATGAGAATATGGCTTTGCAGTATCAGAAGTTAAAGGAAGAACTGGAAAGTAAGTATGCAGATGATAGGATAGCATACACTAATGGAAAGCAAGATATGATAGACATTATTCTTGATAACCAATAATTTTTTCCTTGCAGAAGCATTAGTTCTTATGTTAGGATACTATCTAAGGAAAGTACCCATGACAGGGTGGTAGCCTCCCGAGTTTTATGATACCGGTCTATCGGAATACATAGGAAGGGAGGTGGCGCCGATGACGGCTTATGAAATCATTTCGATTTTCATTGGGATATTAGCATTGTTGATGTCCTTTGGTAGCTTGATTGTAGCGTTGCTTGCCTTTCTCGATAAGAGAAACAAGCGAAAATAAAAATGCCTATCCTGTCTGCCAACAGGATAGGCGGTGTCCTTAAGGACATTCATTAACCTAAACTCGGAGCATCCACCTTTGGAGTGGGTGCTTTCTGTTTAATTAGATATTATCATCTTATGTCTGATAATTCAAGAGGTTTTGCTAATTTGGAAAAATTTTTACAGTAAGCCTGTCAGTCCCTTTCGACACAACCATGTTGTCATCAAGCAGATGCTGCTTGATTTCTTCGATGTTCTCATTAATACGCTGTAAACTGGCGTTATATTCTTCTTCAGAATAATCATCTTTTGCATTTATCATATTTTCACGAATTTCCAGAGCTTTCATATAGGTAGAAAGTTTCTTGTTGATGAGATTGTTCTTAAATGAGAGCTTAACAGTTGATGGCTTGAAATTGCCCTCATCATCTTTATCTGCTTCAAATTTCATATCAATCTGATCGTCTAATTTAAACAGCAATGATAATACATCAGAAACTGTTTCTATATCAAAATCCATGAAAATGTTAATACTGATGCCTAATGCATTGGCGATCTTTAAAAGCTGGTCAGGTTTTGGATTTCGGATTCCGTATTCATATTTCTTTATGGTTGCGGAGTTTATGCCGGATAGCTGACCAAGTGTTTCTTGCGATATTCCACGCATATTCCGAAAATATTTAATCTTTTCTCCAGTAGTCATAAAAATGCTCCTTTATGATTTGTTACCCCTATTCTATCACAATGGGACACATTTGTGTATAAAAATTTTGCTAAATTGCTTGACAGACACAAATGTGTACTATATAATACGGATAAACAAGGTCACAAAAGTGTACCGAAATAAAAACAGGAAGGAGAACACAATATAGAGAATACGATGAAGATGTATGTAACAGCAGATGAAGCAGCACAGATTCTTGGAGTATCAAGAGGATATGCTTACAAAATCATTCGTGGTCTTAATAATGAATTGAAAGAAAAAGGTTATCGAGTGATTTCAGGCAAAGTACCTACAAAGTATTTTGAAGAAAAGTTTTATGGTATGGCAGTTGGTTAATGGAGAGGAGATGATGATATGCCAGCTACAAGAGATGGTAAAACATGGCGCAGCCAGTTCTATTATGAGGACTGGCAGGGTATACGCCATAAAAAGAACAAAAGAGGCTTTAAGACAAAAGCAGAAGCAGAGGAGTGGGAGCGTAACTTCCGGCAACAGCAGAGAAAAGATTTGGATATTAACTTTGAGAATTTTGTTGAAATCTATTTCGCTGATGTGGAGAACCGGCTTAGAGAAAGCACAATCAAGAATAAAAGATATGTGTTTGATTTAAAGGTTACACCTTATTTCAAAAAGAAAAAGATGTGTGAGATTAAGACTTCAGATATCAGGGCTTGGCAGAATGAATTGATTAAGCAGGGGTACGCACCGACTTATCTTAAAAGTATTAATAACCAGTTGGCAGCACTATTCAATTATGCGGTCAGATATTATGACTTGAAAGATAACCCATGCAGGAAAGCAGGAAGTATCGGGAAAAGCAAGGCTGATGATATGGAGTTCTGGACAAAGCAGGAATTTAAACAGTTTCTTCCGTCTATGGATAAGAAACCGGAGGCGAAGATGGCATTTATGCTTCTCTATTGGACAGGAATGCGTATAGGTGAATTACTGGCACTTACCTATGAAGATATTGATTTGGAAAAGCGTATTATAAGCATTTCCAAATCATATCAGAGATTAGATGGAAAGGATGTGATTACACCGCCTAAAACACCAAAGAGCAATCGTAAGATTACAATTCCACCATTTCTGGCAGAGGAACTAAAGGAATATTGCAGTCATTTATATGGGATTATGCCAAATGAAAGAATGTTTCGGTTTACAAAGTCTTATATGGAACATGAGATTGTACGAGGCATAAAGGAAACAGGCGTAAAGAGAATCCGTCTGCATGATCTGCGACACAGCCACGCATCGCTTCTGGTGGAGCTTGGATTTCAGCCATTGGCAATAGCAGAGCGACTGGGACATGAAAAGATAGAAACAACATTAAATACTTATTCACATTTATACCCAAATAAGCAGGCAGAACTGGCAGACAGATTAGAACTTGAGAATGAGGAGGACAAGCTATGAGCGGAGTACACAAACATCCAACAATCAGCTTTCGTGTATCGGATAGAGAGCGGGAGATGATTGAAGCCAAGATACTTGCAAGCGGCATGCAGAAGAAAGACTATTTTGTTCGTTCCTGCATTTATAACAGAATATGCGTGGTGGGTAAGAAAGAGGTCATATATCAGCTTGTAGAAGAATTGAAGAATATGCAGACCAATATATCCGAACTGGTAAGGCAACTGGAACAGCAGGATGTAACGCTTACAGACGAAGGATTAGAAGATATGCGGAATGACTGTATGGATATGTTACAGGCGATTATTTCAATGCTTGATGGTGCAAAGTATCTCTGGCAGGGAACAAAGGAAGAAAAAGAAAAAAGTCCCAACAGCGGCAACTGTCAGGACTTGTGATAACGGGAACACCTCTGTTATCAATGTAAATACAACTAAAGTATAACAGAGGTTCTTCCAAGGAGCAAACAAAACATTTCAGAATTTGGAGGACATTTATGGAAGAACAGAAAACAGAATTAAAGATGATACGGATGTCAGAGGTACAATCGCAGGAAGTGAAGTGGCTGTGGTATCCATTTATACCATATGGAAAGCTGACAATCATTCAGGGTGATCCGGGAGATGGGAAAACTACATTAGTTTTAAACATAGCAGCCAAGTTATCTAAGGGAGAGCATCTTGACAACGATATGAATGTACAGGAGTCTGTAAATGTGATTTATCAGACAGCAGAGGATGGACTGGCAGATACAGTAAAGCCAAGACTTGAGCTTGCCGGAGCGGATTGTGAAAAGATACTTGTTATTGATGAAAGCGATAAATCCCTGTCTATGGCAGATGAAAGGCTTGAAGAGGCACTTGTTAGGACTGGTGCAAAGGTATTGATATTAGACCCGATACAGGCTTATCTCGGTGGTGGAATGGATATGAACCGGGCAAATGAAGCAAGAGATATGACAAAGAAGCTGGGAGCATTAGCAGAGAAATATCAATGTGCAATTCTTCTTATCGGTCATATGAATAAGGCATCAGGTAATAAAGCAGCATACAGGGGCATGGGTTCCATTGACTTCTTTGCTGTGGCGAGGAGTGTGCTTCTGGTCGGTAGAATAGAGGGAGAACCTAATACGAGAGCTGTTGTTCAGATAAAGAATAATCTTGCGGCATTTGGACATTCGAAGGCATTTATGTTATCAGAAACAGGGGTTCATTGGTTGGGAGATTATGAGATTACAGCAGATGAAGTACTTAGCGGTATTGCACCAAAAGCAAATAAGCTGGAACAGGCAAAGCAAATGCTTCGTGAATTGGCAGAAACAACTAATATGGTGCAGAGTAATGAAGTTTTTGAAATGGCTGATGAACAGGGCATTTCAAAGAGAACATTGGAAAATGCAAAGAAAGAATTGGGCATCCAGGCAAAGAAAATCAATAACTCGTGGTATTGGGAATTGGATGCAGTAAAACAGAGATAGGACAAGAACGCAACATTGCAGGCTATATAGAAATTGCGGAGATAAACTTTGCAAGGTTGCAAAGCATATAGACTTTGCAGTGTTGCGGTCTTGAATGAATTAGGAAAGGGATGGTGGATTGATATGAAAAATGTACAGATTTCAGAAGAACTTTTCGTTGCGATAATGGGATATTTTATGTTGGACCAGGTGGAACTGTTGCCTCAGATAAAACAGGGGCTGGAGAAGAAACTGGATGCAATGGTAATGAGAGAATTGTATACAAAATATAAGACTGCACCAACGGAAGAAGAAAAGAAAAGGGCTCGAAAGGAATATTTGGATAGACGAGGTGTGCCGGAGAGTTTTCGGTGGTAGTTTTTCTTAAACATATATAACGGCTGCGTGTCACGCTTCCGTTAGAATCGATAAGGAAAATGTGGTGTGTTTGACATAGTGGAGGCTTGTGTACACTGACTGCCGCAGGCAGAAAAGCTCCCGGCAGGGCGCAAAACCTGACTTGTCAGGTTGCATTTTTGATGGCGTAGCTGTCAAAAGTGCTTTTGCGTTACTTTCGACGAAAGTAACAAAGCCAGAGCGAGGAAACCTCGCTCTATGCCGATAACCGGCGCTAATATGACAGATAAAAGAAAGGGGAAGATTGCCTATGGAGAGAACGATAAGTGCAATGATCGGAAAAGGTTCTGTGAACCATAATACCAGAGCATTTACAGCTAAGAATGTAGATAAAAACAGAAGTGCTGATAATGTGGAATTTTGCCAGGAAGATATTAAGCAGGTTTATCATAAATTGTTTGATGAAGCACTGGAACGATATAATGCAAAACAGAAACGGAAAGATCGCCTGATTGATAATTACTATGAAAAAATCAGGAGGGGCAAGCAAGAAAAGTTATTTCATGAAGTGATATTTCAGATTGGAAATAAAGATGATATGAATGCCAAAAGTGAAGATGGATTGTTGGCAAAAAGGATTTTAACGGAATTTATGGATGAGTTCCAAGCTAGAAATCCGAACTTGTATGTATTCTTGGCACATCTGCATATGGATGAGGAAACACCACATTTACACATTGATTTTGTGCCATATATTACAGGTAGTAAGCGAGGATTGGATACAAGAGTATCGTTAAAATCTGCATTGGCTGCGGAGGGGTTCAAAGGCGGCACAAGAGGTGCTACAGAATTAAATCAATGGATTGCATCAGAGAAGCAGGAACTCGCAGCTGTAATGGAGCGATATGATGTGGAATGGCTTCTAAAGGGCACACATGAGAAACATTTGTCTGTGCTAGAATTTGAAAAGAAAGAGCGAGCAAAAGAAGTAGCTGAATTGGATAGCCAGAAGCGGGAAATATCTTCGGTGGTTTTACAGCTTGGGGAAGCGGTTTCTGTAAAGAAACAGGAATTGCAAAATGTTACTATAGAAAAGGAACTGGCTGAGGAAGCTATACAGAAGGCAAATGAAGAGAGAACTATAGCACAACAGGAGAAGGAGATATTGCTTGCGGGTAATCAGGATTTAAGGATGGAGAATACAAGGCTTGAAAGTCGCAAGGACAGACTTCGTATGGAAAATTATGATTTGAAACAGAAACAGTTACAGTTGCAGACGGATAATGAAGAACTGGAACAAAGACATGAAGATTTACAATATACGAATAGTAAATTGGAGAATGTGAATGATCAGTTATCTGCTGACAATCACACTCTGGAGCAAAGGAATGATTCATTGCAATCTGATATTCAGGCATTAAGACAGAAATACAATGATTTGCAACAGAATAATGTTCAACTTGAAAAGCAACAGAATGAGCTTAAGAGCCATATAGAGCAGATGGTGCAGTCGGAGCAGTTATTACAGCGTGATGTAAGAAAGTATGATGAAGCGCCGGAGTGGCAGTTGCCGGAACCGGGAGCATTTGCAAGTGCTAAGTCATTTCGGGATAAGGTGGTTATACCATTTGTGAATAAGCTGAAGTCGTTGATAAAGCATCTGACAATCCAGTGTGTAAGGCTAAAAGAGGAAGTATTACAGCTTCGGAAGGAAAAGAAGAGATTGTCAGATGATGTGGAGTTTTACAAGGGCAAGATTAAGGATATGAGTGATAGGACAGAGCTGTTGCAGGAAAAGGCTGATGATCTGGAGCGTGTGAAGAGATATGCCGGTGCAGAGCAGATTGATACGATTATTCGTAAGGTAAAGGAACAGGAGCGTACAGAGCAGCAGATAAGGCGGTATGAAAGGTCTTATGGGACAAGATAATGGGAAGGATGGATTGATGATATGAAAGATAATCGAATGGATAATATCGTGGAATGTGCTTATAACATGGATAACGGCTATGTTGAGGTGTGGTTTACAGATGGAAATATGTTGCGGATAAAGTGTGAAGAAGTGGAGGCTGCTCTGAGGACAACGGAGCAGTCACTGGCGAAGTTACATAAATTATTGGATGAAAAGCCGATAGAGTATATGGCGATGGCATTATCGGGGGAGATGCAGGCATATTGTGATATCGAGGATGATATGGTTAAGGGAATGTTTGGAACGATTATGCAGGGGTATTTGAAGAAAGGGTACAATCGGGCTACGGCGGAGATGATGGCTAGGGAGTTTTTTAGGTATGAGAGTTAGAGTATAGCTTGGAAATAATAATTCAAAGATGATTGCGAAATCGCTAAAGACGATATATACTTTAAAATATATAATCATAATAAATTTGAAAGAGATATAAGATGGCAGAAGATTTTTTAGAATATATCGATGAACTACATAAAGCATACCGTATGAAGAATAAAATAAAGAATAAATATTATATTCATTATTTACCATTAAAGTCAATTACGATTTCCACAAATGAAGTGTTTTATATAGCTAAGTCTGGAAAATCCAGATTGCTTATAAATCATAATGCGGTATGGGTAGATTTAACTGATTATGATATAATTAATATAGTATGTGGTTTTGATGAAAAAGTAGTTTTAAAAATATTGGATAGATTGAAAGAGTGTTATGATGGGATATGGACAGAGTTTGAATTTGAAGTTCAAGAAGAAAGATATATAGGAAAAGGGATTAATTACGAAGATTTTGATTTGGACATGAAGGTATGTTTAGATTCAGACTTTCAAATATGTTTTGGTGATTTTTTGTTTTTACTTAACATGGTCTTATTTAAAGATATTGTTGGACAAAAATATTTAGAAAGAGAACGAAAAATGTTACTAATTGATAATACGCTTATTAAATATATAACATTAATTAAATATTATCGACTAAATAATGCTCAGGCAAAAAAGTATTTAGATGGTATTCTTTATCCGATATTTAAAAAAGAGGATTTGTTAGAGAATAAAATGAAAGTAAAGAAATATGATAAAAATTTTGATAAAAATGGTTTTGAAAAAATTGTCCTGTTGTGATAATATGAAATTGGAATCCTAGTAGGCATAAATGCCACCTTAACATTTTAAGGTAGATGTATTTAGAAATTAGTTAAATTTGTATGACTACCGTCATATTTTAGATTTCAATTTCATTGGTTGTTCACAACCATGACCTTCGCTACTACGCTCAGGTCAGAACGCAAACAACCAATGAAATTGACTCAGAAAAAATTTAACAAATTTAAGTAGGATTCCTTTTTTTGTGGAGAAAACTATGTATAAATTTAATGAAATTACAATTGATGATGATAAAGGAATTATATTTCTGTGTGGAACTAAATATAAAAAAGAGTCTGTATATGATAAGAGAAATGTTCTAAAGAAATATATAGAAGAACATTATCCTAAAAAAAATGTTCTTATTCTGGAGGAACATTTTGTCTTTGGAAAAAGAGAGGGATATTTGAGCTATGATGATATATTTTTGAAAAATCTGAATGACATAGAAACATTGAGTGCAGCGTTTGCCAATGGAATAATTATTATTCATGATAGTATATCAACAGGGGCAGAGTTGGCAGCCTTTGCTTCAAATGAGATGTTAAAAGATAAAATGTGTGTATTAGAGCCAGATAGTACGGGTATTGAGGAAAGAAAAATAAGTGCTTTTCTAGAGTTGGCTTTTTTTAGTACGGATTCTAAAATACGTAGAATAGTGTACTATCCTGAAGTATATTCTTTTGAAATATCTGAAAAACATGTAGAAAAAAGAACTAATTTTGTAAACAATACTATAACACCTATACTTGGAGATAAAATTTGCAGTTTTATTGATTATTGCAAATTAGAGCTGCATATTCGTTTCGAAAAAATGAAATTTGGAAAAATCAATAATAGTGTGGGCGTCATTTCTTATTCAAAAAATGGCAATGAGTTGCAAGTTTATGTATCAGGACAAGTCATTTTATATCAAGTAATGGGATTGTTGTCAATAAACGACATTCGTAAACAATTAAGAAAGAAAAAGAGATTGTATGAACATATAGATTTTGTTTGTGGTCAGTATAAAAATATTTTACATCACACCATACAGGAAAAACTAAAATCAGAGACAAACACTATTTTGGTTTCTGTAAAAGAAATAAATGTAGAACTTAGAGATGTAATTGCATATAGTTTATATATGCTACAAGCATTGGAATTAATTTCAATATTAAAAGAAAAAGAATTATATAAAATTGGTTTGAAAAATAATTTGGGAATTTTTTTATCTGAGTTGGATGATATTGTAAGTGAAGAGGATAATGAGATACTGGAGTTTTTAAATGAATAAAGAATTATTTCTTGAAGAAAAGTATATAAAAACTAAAAAAAAATATAGAAAAATAGTAACTTATGTTGATGGAGAAAATCTTTTAAGGGAAAAACATGAGAGAATAGTATCTCTACTGAAACAAGAATGTTCTGATTCGATATTTGCCAAAGCTTATATAGAACATTCATCTATAGTAAAAAATGCTAAGGCGCATATGTATAATGATATTTTTTTGTTCTTTGATGTAAAGGATTTCTTTCCAAGCATAAGCCATAATTATTTAATTCAGAGATTATATAAAGAATTAAATAATAATGGGAATGCAAGCATTAATAGTTGTAGCAAACTAGTAGAATTATGTTCTGTGAATGATAAGGGATTGCCACTTGGTTTAGTAACATCTCCAATATTATCAAATATTTATATGAAGGAATTTGATAATATTATTTATGGAAAATTAAAAAAAATGGGTTTAGATAATATTATATATACACGATATGCGGATGATATTGTTATTTCTTTTAAAGCGGAGAAGATTGATCCAGATATAAATGTGAATATTAAAGAGTGTGTAATTAGATGTTTAAAACAAGTGCATTTAAAAAGCAATGAGAATAAAGAAAGAGTTTATGATATACGCAAAGGTGGTCATGTGCGAATAACGGGTATTAATGTTATTGTGGAAAATGATAATTATCGAAAATTAACAGTTGGAAGAAAACGAAAAGATAGGCTGTATAATGATGTGATGAGTTATTATATGCAACGAATAAAAGACAGAGAGAAGGCATTGAGTATTAAAGGAAATGAATCATTTATATTGTCTGTTGAAGGAAAAGAATATGAGAAGTGTTATTCGGAAAATATGAAGAAAGTAATAAAGGAATACGGATATGACTCGTTGCATGATATGATTAGAGCAATAAAGTATTAGGTTATAGTTATAAGAGTGGCTCCATTTTGGCTCTAAAAATTTGGGACGAGGTACATAAAAATGCAAAATACGATGAATACGGAGAATAAAGCACACAAATGTGTACCGCGAAACAACCAGATTAATCTCTCCGCCCAAGAGTTTGAGTAAGCCTATAGTGGCTTGCAGGTAATTTCAAAAACCTAGTATTTATGGGGTCTGAGACCATGTGAAATCGCATGGTTTCAGGCTCTTTTTTCTTTGTGAGGTGAATTGGAAAATTAAATTCCAGTCCATTCACCCAAAAACTGGAACTTAATAGTAAGCGCTTAATAAAACAGTGCCTTTCGGTATAGATACAATTCATGAGATAATC
>ERZ827458.636-NODE-636-length-43205-cov-20.905191_pt1 | contig 43205 bp, 41 predicted proteins | sample MGYA00519706_ERZ827458 | MGnify/ENA primary metagenome ERZ827458 (study PRJEB31778, sample SAMEA3449309) | human gut metagenome | biome: human gut; feature: human-associated habitat; material: faeces | place: United Kingdom | collected 2010/2012 ...
GTATTTACAGTGGTATCTCGAGCTCCTAAGCGCTAGTTGTGGGTTCAATTCCCGCCGGGAACATCGATTTTTTGCAACAATGATCGTAAAAATTCATTGTTGCATTTTTTATTTTATGGTGCTTGTGAACACCGGAAAAATATAAAAATGAGTAATTGGAGCACCGAAAAGACAAAACGGGCACCGAGAACTAAATCTATCCAAGCACCTAAAAAAACTCAATCAGAGATTACAACATCTGAGTCGGCAGTAAAGAAACAGGAAGAATTTGAAGAAATGAAGAAAAAGACATGAAATATGATGTTTGGACTGGCAGCCGTGTTTGTGCTGGTGGTAGCGGGTGTGGCGGCTTATAAAGCAATGCACTAAAAAGGAACCTGCATAAAAACAGATTCCTTAAATGAGAGAAAATCCCTGTCGAAGAATGGAAGTCCAGTTACTTTTCTGATAGAGAAATCGGACTATGATTACAGTCTGCTTTTCTTCATCAATCGTATAAAAAGCAAGGTAATTATTGATTATCACAAAACGAATGCCCCAGCTTGCCAGTACCGGATCATCTACCAGACGGAACTTCTGTGGCAGGTCGGCTAGTGAGCCTATCTGTTCAGTCGCAGCATCTAACAGATTATCTGCGGCATCAGGATTTTTGAGGGTAAATTCGATGTAATCCGCAGCACGCATAATATCGTGTTCTGCGGTGGAAGTGATATGAACCTGATAGCTCATCGACTGCGGCGGCTCCTGATATCAGCCATAGCTTCGGAAAATGGTCTTGTATTGCCTGTGGCAATATCGTCCATTCCTTCTTTAATGTGGCTGTAAAGCTCAAAGCGGCTGGTCAGTTCTTCGTAGGCTTCAATGCTCATAACAGCAAGATCGCCTTTTCCATTCTTCGTAATGAAAACTGGTTCAGGATAATTATGACAAAATGTAGAAATTTCATTGTAATTATTCCTTAAATCAGCACTTGATTTGATTGCTGGCATAAAAACACCTCCTTGTTTGATAACAAAATTATACACAAATTTTGTTATGAAGTCAATGGATATACCATTAGTGTTAGCAGGATAAACACAACTATTCATATGTATCTGACCGTGAGGTCTGGAACAAGCCCGTTGGGTGATGTTCCCGGCGGGCTTTCACAGATAAGAAAGCGAGGTTAGAGACAATGGGTTTATTTACGGACGGATTTAAGCTCTTGAAAAAGGCAAGTGAGCCTTTGTACAAGACACCGAAATCCATTCAGGAAACCATAGAGATTATGGCGGTGGCTGAAAACGGTATTTTTGAAGTAAGCAGGAATAAGTATTCCAAACATCCTTCAGGGTAAAGAGAAAATCTTTGTATCAATGCCTTCTTATAAAATAAAGCAGGTGGACGAGCACGGCAAACCGATTTATCAGGATGTCTGCTATCCGGTCACAAAGGATTTCAGGGAGAATGCCGAACAGAACCACGGAAATCCCGACAGGGATAAAAAGGATACAACTTTTCGATAATTAAGGCTATGGATATGGATCATGTAGTATCATTGGTTTTGAACATACAATGGATGAGTTTAATGGCTCCAATCTTAAACAGGAATTCTTTAAATAGGAAAAGTCCTGCATCAGAGGATAAATCGCCTCCATCGAAATTAATTTTAATTTGGCCATTTCTTTCTTAGCTTACGGTGTTTAAATTATCCATAGAGAGACCCTTTCTTTGATTTGGATTCGACACCTAAGTTTTATCATAGATAGTGGTCTTTTTCTGTTCACTAAATGAGTGAAAAGCAATATTCAATTAAAATACAGTAACTATGTTGATTTCAGCAGTTGTTGCTGTTCGGTGAATAACTCAGGTTTGTTTTTGGGGGAGGGCTGGCAATAAACTCCTTTACAAAGTGTTGCATCAAGGATACAATTGTTTTGATTATGTCGGAATAATAAGATAAGGAGTTTCTAATAAGACCAGATGAATTATTCAATTACAAAAGACAGTGGGGTGCAGGCTTATATCCAGTTATATAATTACTTTGTGCAGGACATCGTGGCGGGGGTGTACCCTTATGGCAGCAGGCTTCCTTCCAAACGGATCATTGCAGCGGAAACGGGGATAAGCCTTGTGACCGTAGAGCATACCATGAACCTGTTAAATGATGAAGGATATATAGAAGCCAGACAGCGGAGCGGCTATTATGTGATCTACCGGGAAGCGGATTTCCAGGTGAGCCCGGAAATCCGGCAGAAGGAGCTGCCAAGGGCACACTTAAGTATGCATCATGTGGGAGAGTTTCCTTTCAGCGTGCTTGCTAGAACCATGCGCAGGGTGCTTCTGGATTATGGTGAAGAGATCCTGGTAAAATCACCAAACAGAGGGTGTCAGGAGCTCAGGACAGCGATCTGTTCCTACCTTGGCAGGAGCCGTGGGATTCAGGTGCAGCCAAGACAGATCATTATCGGATCCGGTGCGGAATATCTCTATGGGATGGTGGCACAGTTTTTTGGTGCGGGATGTATTTTCGGGATTGAAAACCCTTCCTACGAAAAGATAAGGAGGGTATACGAATCCATGGGGATTGTCTGTGATCCACTGACTCTTTCGGCAGACGGAATCCCGTCTGCCGAGCTTGCCAGAACAGAGGCGAAGGTGCTTCATGTGACTCCCTTTCACAGCTATCCCAGCGGTATCACCATCGGGATCTCCCAGAAACGGGAATATCTGTACTGGGCGGCGCAGAGGGATTCTGTGATCGTAGAGGATAATTATGACTCGGAGCTGACGGTGTCCAGTAAACCGGAGGATTCTCTTTTTTCTTTGACAAAAGAGGGCAGCGTGATCTATATGAATACCTTTTCAAAGACCATTGCTCCCTCAGTACGTATCGGATATATGGTGCTTCCGGAAAAGCTTGTGGATGCTTTTGAGGAAAAGCTTGGGTTTTATTCCTGTCCGGTACCGCTGTTTGAACAGTATGTACTGGCAGAGCTTTTGAAAAGCGGAGATTATGAACGGCATATCAACAGGATGCGGCGGAAGCGCAGGGTGAAGGACTAAGATCTTTGATCTTAGTCCTGTTTCTCTCCACTGTCAGCATCAATCACGGATTGGATCTGCTTCATGAGGGCATCATAGCTGTCCGGATTATCGATCCCTCCAAGCAATGGCTCACCCACGATATTACCGTTTCTGTCAACTAATATTGTTGTGGGAAATGCCATAATACCGGAGGCATATTTACCTGCATCTGAAGCAGAGTCAATGGAAAGATTGCGGTACGTGGCACCCTGGCTTTCGAGAATCGCTGCCGCTTCTTTCATAGCCGCTTCGTTTCCATCGAAGGTGTCTGTGTTGATGCCTACTACCTCACCTCCCATTGGGCTGATCGCATTGTTCAATTCATCAAGCGTAGATAACTCGGCAACACAGGGCTTGCAGCCGGAAAACCAGAAATTGATAACAGTTACTGAATTCCCGGAAAACAGGCTTTCATCAACAGAATTACCATCAAAATCCTGACCGGAGAAATTTTTGAAGGGAGATGCCGCTTCAGAATTGTTATTCTGGTCAGTGTCACCGGATGAGGTATTCTTTTTTTCAATTTCAGCTATCTGCTCCTCAATTTTTCGTATCGTTCCAATATCGTCAGTGAGTATTTTCAGTTCGTCATCTGTAAAGGAAGCCTTATTTGCTTCGATGGTGTCAGAAAGAAAATCAGCATAATTTCCACCTGAATTAGTAGTGTCTTTGCTCATCATGCCAAATACCTTGTTCCAAACATCCTCATGATCTGCAAAGAGCTGGTTTTCCTGCTGATAGAGGTCATTCAGCAGAGAGCTGGAAGCATCCGCAGCTCCTGTGCCGGATTCGGTCTGGGTCTCCTGCGGTTTTTCTGTATCTGTAGCGGTTTTTTCATTACATGCAATAAGAGATAATGCTATGCAGAGTGTAAAAATAGAAATAAATGTCTTTTTTGTTTTCATGAATGATTACTCCTTTAAATTGTAATAGATTGCAGCCTTTGGACAAGCCTTTATACATGCCCCACACCGTATGCATTCCGGATGATCTGGAGTCTTACATACCTCCACATCCATTTTACATGCCTTTGAACATTGGTCACATCCGACACATCTGCTGCTATCAACCTTAATACGAAGAAAGCTGATCTTATTAAACAATGAGTAGATTGCGCCAAGAGGACAAAGCCATTTACAGAAGGGCCGGTAAAACAAAATACTCAGTACAACCACTGTGATCAGGATAAGGCATTTAAAAGAAAAAAGTTTTCCCAGTGCAGACCGTATGGCAGCATTTCCAAGGGAAAGCGGGATAGCCCCCTCCAGAACACCCTGTGGACAAATGTACTTACAGAAGAACGGATCGCTCATTCCTACGGAGTTCGTTACGAGCATTGGCAGAAGTATAACGAAAACAATAAGAATGATATATTTCAGGTATCTTAACGGCTTCAGTCTGGCGGTGGAGAATTTCCTGCCAGGGATCCTGTGCAGCAAATCCTGGAACCATCCAAACGGACACAAAAAACCACATATAAATCTTCCAAGTGTCACACCGAGCAAAATAAAAAATCCGGTTATGTAGTACGAAAATTTAAAGCTGGAGGATCCGACAACTGCCTGAAAGGCACCGATTGGACATGCACCTGCCGCAGCAGGGCAGGAATAACAGTTTAATCCCGGTACGCATATTGTTTTTGCCTTGCCTTGGTATATTTTTCCCATAAACAAATTAGGGAGGTGGATATTGGTAAGCAGCGTGGCAGCTGCCTGTATCCATCCGCGTATTCTGGCTGTCTGTTTTGACAGTAATTCCTTTTTCTTATCCAATTCCAACACACTCCAGACATAATTTTATTGCTTTTCCCAGCACGATGGCTGCCTCTCCCCTGATCGCACCGTAGCTGACCATGGCTATACCTGTGATGAGTAAAGCAATTTGAGATATTTTTCTGCGCTTCAAGCTATTCTGGCTCCCTTCTGTTATCGTATTTATTGACCAGCTAACATTGGTATTATACAATACCTGTTGTAAAATTAATGTTAAGAAGCAGGTGTAAAATTTTGAGATTATTAATAGTTGAAGATATCAAAATCTATCCCCGTGAAGTCTGAATTTTTGTGTTTAGGAATTGTTTATTCGACCCGCAGCATTCGGTATCCGATGCCGATGTGTGTTTGTATGTATTGAGGCGTGTCTTTTCCACGTTCCAATTTTTTGCGAAGAGTGGCCATAAATACACGCAGAGAAGCAACGTCATTATCCCAACTGCTACCCCAGATCTGTTGTGTGATATAGGTATGAGTCAGAACTTTGCCCATATTTTTGGAGAGCAGGCACAGCAGCTTATATTCGATGGGTGTCAGGTGCAGTTCTGTGCCATCAAGATATGCACAGCCTGCCATGTAGTCAATTTTCAGTGCACCGTTCGTAAAAAATGGAGATTCCTGTGTAATGTCTGTTTTCATTAGTGCAAGTCTCCGCTGGGTCACCCGCAGCCGTGCCAACAGCTCATCTACAGAGAAGGGTTTGGTGAGATAATCATCAGCTCCGGCATCCAATGCTTCAATTTTATCAGAATCTTCCGTCCGCGCACTGATGACGATGATTGACATATTCGACCACGACCGGATTTTTCGGATAATCTCCACACCATCTATATCTGGCAGTCCCAGATCGAGCAGTACAATGTCTGGATTATGTGACAATGCTTCCATCACAGCGCTGGCACCGTTTTGCGATGAAAGATACCGATATTCGTGAGTTTTTAGTGTTGTTGTGATCAGATTGCGCACCGGCGTATCATCTTCTACAACAAGGACAAGCGGTTTATTCATTCAGATTCACCTCACTAAGTGCTACTGTAAAAGAAAAGATGCATCCATGCGGCAAATTGTCTTTTAGCGTCATTTTTCCATGATGCGCATGAACGATGACTTGACAGAGGGACAGTCCAAGCCCAAGACTGCGTCGGCTGTCACTGGTAGGATTACTTCCAGTAAAGAACATTTCAAAAACACGTTCTTTTAATTCATTTGGTATACCAGTGCCGTTATCACTGACACAGATTTCAGCTACATTTTCGCGCTGGATTGCTGTGATTTGGATAGTTGATCCTGCCGGAGTATATTTGATCGCGTTGTTCACCAGATTGATAAGTACCTGCATGATGAGCCCTGCATCTACACGCACCAACAAGGGTATTTCTCCGCAATTCATCGTAATATGATGTTCTGCCGATCTTCGGTCGATATGCCGGAGTGCTTCTGATATGATGTCATCAACAACCTGATCAGAAAGATGCAGCTTAACATTTCCATTCGCAATTTTCGTGATAGAAAGCAAATTTTCAACAAGCCCGATCAGCCATTGGGCATCGTCGTAAATGTCCGAAAAAATCTGTTTCCGTGTTTGATCATCCAGTACATCATAGCAGTGCAACAGTGTGTCGGCATTTCCGGAAATCGAGGTCAAAGGCGTTCGCAGATCGTGGGAAATGGAACGAAGGAGGTTGGCACGAAGCTGTTCGTTCTTTGCAAGAACCGCAGCTTTTTCTTTTTCATCAGCATTTCGCAGGCTTTCCAGAGTCAGAGCGCACTCACCAAGAATAGAAAAAAGAATGCTGGATGTAAATGCATCCGGTTGTGTCTGTTTTTCCATTAGGATCCCGATAACTCCGTAAACCTGCTGCCAGGTACAAATAGCAAAATACAGTCGTTTTGCCTTTGGAAATGTTTCGGTCGTTGCTCCCGCTCGTCTTCGGTTTTGCCATACCCAGTGGATCACATCCAGCTCCTGTTCATCCTCTGAAATGCTGTGCGGACTGCTTCCATCTACAGGGTAAACGATTCCATCAAGCAGCGTATCACCTTGTGCTGGGCAGATCAGAACGTCCCGCTGCATCAGCTTTTGTATCTGAGTTGCAGTCATTTGATAGACTTCCTCTGGCGTTTCAGCTTTTTGAAGCTGCCTGTTCATATCAAAAAGGAGCTTCGCCCGGTAGGCATCCCGCGCAGATAGCTGCGCATGGGCTTTTAGCTTTGCAGCAAGCGTACTGGTCAAAAGTGCTGCTGTGAACATGACGACAAAGGTTATTGGGTATTTACTGCCATAGGCTGCTAAAGACAGACGGGGTTCCGTTAGAAAATAATTGAACAGGATGACACTCAAAAAAGCGGATAGCACGCCACAGGTATATCCGCTTGTAAAAGCAGAAGTCAGAAGCACCCCCAACAGGTAGACCATGATAATGTTGGCATTTGCGAAGCCAAGCTGCAAAAAAAACCATCCGACGATCGTTGCAGCCGCAAAAATCCCGGCGGTCAGAAGCAGATCACGGGTAGCCGGGAATGCCGGGTAAATAGGGATAGATGGTTTCCTGCGGGAATTCCTGTAGTCCTCCGCATCCGGAATGATATGAATATCAGCGGCCGTGATCAGCGCAATGAGCCGTTCTGTCAGTATTGGTTTGCTAAAGAAATGGCGGCACTGTATGCCACTTTGCCCAATTACGATTTTGGTTACACCGGAGAGACGTGCATATTCTGCAATCTGCGTGGGCACATCTTCTCCATGAGTTGTGACGATCTCCGCACCAAGCTGCTTCGCAAGATGCATATTAGCCTGTAAACGTGATGTATCTTCCGTATTCATGGCAGCATCTCCTGGTGTCTGCACATAAAGTGCAGTAAAGCTCCCACAAAATGCCTGTGCCATCCTGCCTGCTATGCGCACAATGCGTTCGTTAGATGGAGAAGAGGACAGGCATACTAAAATATGATCCTTTGCCGTCCTGTTTATTGTGTTCTGCACATTCTCACCGCCTTTTTAATATTATAGCACCAATATGTGGTTTCTACCAACGGTCAAAATGATATCCTGCACATCGGGTTCCAATGTATTTATATCCGGAAGCACTTTTGCAGCATCTTATACTCGCCTAAGACCAGAATTGATACATCGCTGGATAATATCGTATCAGGCATGATAGAAACATCTGTTTTTCCTGCGTGCTTGATGCCGAGAATATTGATCCCAAATTTTCTGCGGATATCTAGTTCACCAACGCTTTTTCCAATCCAGCCTTCCGGCACTTCTACTTCAAAAATAGCGTGTTTCTGGTCAATCTCTATGTAGTCAAAAATATGATTGGAAGTATATCGGATCGCTGCCCATTTTGCCATCTGTTTTTCTGGATAGATTACATGGTCTGCACCGTTACGAAGCAGGAATTTTGCCTGCACATCCCGTTCAGCGCGTGACACCACACACTTTGCACCTAGCTCCTTCAGCAGTGAGGTTGTTTCCAGTGAATTTTGGAAATTACTGCTGATCGTAACGATGCAGACATCAAAATTTCCGATACCAAGCGAACGAAGAAATTCTGCATTTGTGCTGTCACCGATCAGTGCGTTGGTGGTAAATGGCAGTACATCATTGATTCGTTCTTCATTTGCATCGACAGTCATAATCTGATGCTCCAGCTGAGATAGCTGCATCGCGATATGCCGTCCAAATCGGCCTGCTCCAACTAATAAAATGTTTTTCATAAGAAAATCCTCCTTTACTTATCCGGTAGTGATCTTTTCGAGCGGTAACCTTGCATTGATTGTTTTTTCCCCGGAAAGAGCCGCATAAATCAACGTAAGACCACCAACCCTGCCAAGATACATGAGTGTAATCAGCACAATTTGCGAGGGGATATGTAACTGTGGTGTAATACCAAGCGTTAGTCCCACTGTTCCGACTGCCGATGCCGTTTCGAAAAGGCATGAGACTAACGGCAGATTCTCATATGTACTGATAAAGACTGCTCCGCCAAAGAATAGGGTAAGATACATTGTAAGAATGGTTGTGGCAGTCTTAATGGTGCTGCAATCAATTCTACGTCCAAATAATTGTGCGTTTTCACATTGTCGGAAGGTAGCGGCGGCATTGGCAAGCAGGACTGCCAGAGTTGTGGTTTTTATGCCGCCCGCCGTAGAACCAGGAGAGCCACCAATAAGCATCAGAAGAACCATCAAACCCTGTGATGCACTGGACATGGCAGGCAGAGCTACCGTGTTAAAGCCCGCCGTCCTCGGTGTGACAGACTGGAAAAGGGACGTTAGCAGGCGTCTTTCTGTGGGAAGTGCGGAAAAATCTGTGAAGAAGAAAAACGCGGCAGGCAGAGCAATGAGAAGGCTTGTAGTAACAAGGATCACCTTGCTCTGCATTCGGTAGTGACGAAAATGCCACTTGTTTTCCCAAATATCATCCCATGTCAGAAAGCCAATGCCACCAGTCACAATCAGCAGCATTATTGTAAAATTGATTGAGGGACTGCTCACATAGCTGGTGAGGGATGGATAGAGGTTGCTTTTTGTTCCAAGAATGTCAAATCCGGCATTACAAAAGGCGGATATGGAATGGAACACTGCCATCCAGATGCCACGCCATCCATAGTCGCAGCAGAACACTGGCAGCATAGCAAGTGCGCCTAGCAGTTCAATCAAAAATGTTCCCCACAGGATGAAGCGAGTCAGTCGGACGATTCCACCGACCTTTGGGGCTGAGATTGCATCCTGCATGGTGCTGCGCTGCATAAGCGAGATTTTTCGTCCAGACAACAGTGCAAATGAGGCAGCCACGGTTATGACGCCAAGTCCTCCGATTTGGATCAGCGTCAGAATGACAGCCTGTCCGAAGCCTGACCAATAGCTTCCTGTATCCTGTATGATAAGTCCTGTCACGCAGACTGCAGAGGTTGCAGTAAATAAGGCTTCGTTAAATGGAGTTACGCACCCGGTTATTGTGGCAATCGGCAGCATTAACAGCAGTGATCCCATTAGGATGACCAAGGCAAAACCTAATATGATAATTTGAAAAGACGAAAGGCGGCGTCTTCGATGAATGATTTCCTTTGGCATAAAGGCAGCTCCTTATCGATTTTGATGTTATTATCATATAGCCGGAGGCTTTAAGAGTCAATAAAGGACACTTGTGGTGTATTAAGATTGAATAAAGATGAAGTGTCAGTTTTCAAATGTGACTCCATGCAGAGCAAAGCATTGAATGCCGGAGGACAGCGATGCTTCCCGCCACTGTGCCTATCTGGTTGTGGATGGGGTCAACCCCGGTCTGACCGACCTGTTTATCAGGCAGGCCAGAAAAACCATGCAGGAACAGCAGAAAAGTTCTGTCCTGCAAAAGCTCAAGCAGGAACCGCCTGCCCGCAAGCCTGCCGCCCCAAAGAAACAGGAGCCGGAGCGATGAGCAGCCCCAAGCGCAAGCGGGATGTGTCGGTTCTGTTTTGGGTATCCGCTGATGAAATGGAGCTGATTCAGCAGAAAATGGCGCAGTTTGGAACAAAAAACCTGAGCGCCTATCTACGTAAAATGGCTGTGGACGGCTATGTGGTGCAGCTGGACTTGCCGGAGCTGAAAGAACTGGTATCCCTGCTGCGCCGAAGCAGCAACAACTTAAACCAGCTGACCCGCAAGGTGCATGAGACAGGGATAATGGGATCAGGAACTGTGATTTTGAGAGGAGGCATAACAATGAGGGCATTGGTATTTTTGTTGAAACTGCTGTTGAAGATCGTGATGATTCCGGTGATTCTGGCGCTGACCTGTTCCCTGCAAAGCGGCATTATCCTGCTGGTGATGGCATTCCTTATTAGTCCCTATGGTCTGCCAATGGCTGCCATCTGGCTGCTGGGCAAGGTGCAGGACTTGAAGTTTGCCATTCAGGATTTGGTTTATGGATAAAAACAGGGTGTCGGTATTTCCGACACCCTGTTTACTCTATCTCATAATCTTCGCTGTCATCTGCTTCACCTGTTGTGCAGGTAAAGCAAAGGTTACTGCCGGTAATCGCACTTCCTGCTGCCCAAATCGGTGCGCCGCAGACCATACATCTTGCACCGTTTTTCTTGGCAGCAAGCGTTTCTCTCAATGTTTTTACAAGTTCTTTTTTATGATACCCCTTGTTGTTCTTCATTACCATATCAGCAAATTTTTCTACGGAGATTGGCTGCATAATTAACACTCCCTTTTTAGAAATTACGGTTGATTTTTTGGAGTGAGCCTGTCATATTGGACAGCAATTTCTCCAGTAGCCATGTTTCTCTTTTCTTTATAAAGCATGGTGTAGCGTGACTGTCCCTCTGTGTAATCCTTCTTCTCTTTCGGAAAAAAAGAACGACAGAAATATTTTCCGGTATCTTTGTGTTCGGCAATAAAAATATAAATGTCGCTGTTTTAAAAAGGGGTTGAAAGCAAATAGTCCGCTTCTATTAAAGAGAATTGATTCAATTTTGTATTGTACCGGAACACCAGACGATTATCGTCCAAGAGCTGTTCAACCAACGCCAATGGCTCAAACCGGTTCTCAATTTGAGCCAAGTAACGGCTTTTTGTTAAAGTCTCATAAGTGGTGTTTCCGATTATGATTTCATCAAATTTTCAAATGCTTTTGCACACTTTTGTAATTTATCCATAAAACCTCTCTGTCCGCATAAAGAAAGCCGCCCTGCAATGCAAGGCGGCTTTGAGCATTTTCTTTCGGCTTGCAACCTACTCCGGTTTGAGGTTACTGTACAACCCCTACTGAAAGCTCAGCATAACAAGGCATTCCGGTACGCTATTATGCTTCAACGCTTTGGCAGACACACGCATCATGTCCCTGCATATCGGCAAGGGCCGCACCGAAAGTCAGGCAATCAGCGACATCATTGATTATGTGGCAAATCCGCAAAAGACCGACAACGGAAAACTAATTACCAGCTATGGCTGTGACAGCCGGACCGCCGACGCTGAGTTCCTTTTGGCGAAGCGGCAGTATATCGCCGCCACCGGGCGGGTGCGCGGGGCGGATGATGTAATCGCTTACCATGTGCGCCAGTCCTTCAAACCCGGTGAAATCACGCCGGAGGAAGCAAACCGCCTGGGCGTAGAATTTGCCAAACGGTTTACCAAGGGCAATCACGCCTTTGTAGTCTGCACCCACATAGACAAATCGCACATCCATAATCACATCATCTGGTCGGCGGTCAATGCGGATTGTGACCGAAAGTTCCGCAACTTTTGGGGCAGCACCAGAGCCGTCCGACGCTTGAGCGATACCATCTGTATCGAGAACGGATTGTCTATTGTGGAGAATCCCAAGCCCCACGGAAAAAGCTACAACAAATGGCTGGGCGAACAGGCCAAGCCCTCCCATCGGGAGCAGCTGCGGGTGATGATTGACCGTGTGCTGGAGCAGAATCCAGCGGACTTTGATGCGCTGCTGAAGCTGCTTTCGGAAATGGGCTGTGAAGTATCCAGGCGCGGGAAAGCGATCCGGCTCAAAGCACCCGGCTGGAAGAATGTAGCCCGCATGGATGACAAGCTGGGGGCCGGGTACAGTGAAGCAGAAATCCGTGCGGTGCTGGCTATGCTCGATGGGCTAAAGTTTTTAATATGAAACAAATAGCGCAGACCATGAATTACCTGTCAGAGAACAATCTGCTAGAGTATGCGGTTTTGGAAGAAAAGGCTACGGCTGCCACGGCACATCACAATGATCTTTCGGCGCAGATCAAAGCAGCTGAAAAGCGCATGGCAGAGATCGCTGTTCTGCGTACTCACATCGGAACAAATGAAATTCTGTGTTCAAAGGGGCTTGGGGGCTTGCCCACAACAAGCAAACCGCATCAGAAACGGCATAGCTGTTCTGGTGCTGTGGAGCCTGTGTGTATTAACACAGGCATTGCTTGCAACAAATTTCCGCATATAAACCCTTGCTGGTCAAAATTCCCGTTTTATGATATACTATAATAAATATGTCCTCAGGAGGCTCAACGATGTCTGTATGTTCCCACTCATCCATTTCCATCGCCATCTGCGATGATGAACCAAATGATTTAACTGAAATAGAATCCATAACAAAAGAACTGTTGGCAGCAGAGAAAATCTCCTGCGGTATCTCCAAATTCAGGGATGCTGCGTCTTTGCTGTCTGTGGTTGAGGGTAGAGCAGCCTTTGACATTCTGCTTTTGGATGTGATGATGGAACATCTGGATGGGATGGAACTTGCCGCTGCTCTTCGGAAGCAAGGGAACGATGCGGCAATCATTTTTATCTCCATCAATCGGGATATGGCTCTTTTGGGATATGAGGTGTCGGCAGTCCGTTATCTGGCAAAGCCTATCCAGCGAGAAAAGCTGCAAGAGGCGCTGCTGTACTGCTATAACAAGCAGTTGATGCAAAAAGAAATCCTGCTGCCGACCCCGGAAGGACAGCGCAGGATTTTGGTGTCGGATGTGATTTACATAGAACCCTGGGAGCGCGGGACACGTCTGATCCTGCCCAATGAGGAATGTAAGTCTAATGTGAAAATATCCAAATTGGAACAAATGCTTCCAAAAGACAAGTTTGTGTTTTGCCACCGGACGCTGCTGGTCAATCTGACGCTTGTCCAGTCCATCCGGTATTGTGAACTGACACTCAAAACGGGACAAATCCTGCCTGTCAGTAAATACCGGCAGGCAGAACTAAAGGAGAGTTTTCTGCGCTATCTGCGGGGCTGATCGAGTAGGATGGCAATGGTAACGCGATAAGAGCCGTTCCGCCTCCATCAAACCCCCATGTCGTTTGACAATTTGCTTTATGATTTTTAATCCCAGACCGTGCTGCGGCACGGTCTCTTTTTTTACCCTTTTTTCCACAGCATCCGCTGTATCTGCGTTTTCACAGACGAATACAAAGAAGCCGTCCTTTTGGTGCAAATCCAGACGGAGGAACGGTTTTTCCGAAAGGCTGGCAGCGCGGATGGCATTGTCCAGCAAGTTCACCATCAGGGCGCACAGTTCCGCATCAGTCAGCGGCAGAGATTCCGGCGCGTCTGCTTGGAGAATTTCTACTGCAATCCCTTTTTCGGCGGCTTCTCCCAGCTTCGCGTTGAACAGAATATCCAGTGTCCGGTTCCGGCTCTGCACCACCGGAGAAACATCCTGCTGCTGTCCAATGAGTTCGTCCAGATAGGTAGCGGTCGCTTTGTCCGAGGTGCTTTGCCGCAGGAAGGTCAGATGCTTTGCTATGTCGTGGCGGAGCATCATCACTTCCTCCTGATGGCGGCGCAGATTCTCAAACCCGGACTGCGCCAGTTCATACCGCTGCGATAGCAGCCTGCTTGCGGTACGGCGGGCGATCTCTCCCGCAACCAACTCCAGCAGGGCGGACAAAATCGCGGCGGGCATTGTGAGCGCCATCAGCTTCCAGAGGAAGTACCCCTGCGCCCCAAGAGAAAGCTGCTGCCCCACCTCCTGCCGCAAGGAAGGAACCGCCAGCATCCAGACCAGAAAAACAGTCAGGCCCAGTGCTGCCAGCGGACAGAAAAAGCGGGAAAAAGAACGGTGCTTTTTCCACTCCCAGACCATACAGCCCAAGCTGAAAATCAGCCCGACCAGTCCCAGCCATTCAGGGATACTTGCCCATAGAAAACCTACCTGTTGATTGACGTTTGGAACGGCAGAAATCAGTACAGCGACTCCTTGCAGACTGGTCAGAACTCCGCAAACCATGCGCCGTTTCCCAGACACTCGGCTTGCCAGAAACAGGAGCAGGACTGTAAGGGAGAGCAGCCGGGAAAGGCTGGCAATATAGACCGGCAAGACCCCAAAGTAGGCATAGGTAAAGCTGGACATGGCAATCTGCCAGATACTCCATAAAAAGGCAGTCAGGGATAGAAAAGGCAGGCTACAGTCTGCCTTACCTGAGAAAAGCTGCCACAAAAAGGTGGTCAGCAGGAGAACGCCTGCCCCGAAACAGAGGGCGGCGGGAATGGCGGTTTGGAAACTCTCGGAGATCAGCCCACTTTCATAGGAGTATCCGCAGTAGAGCTGAATCGAACAAGGCCAGACGGTAGGGTCTGCTTCCGGCTCCTGCTTTTCCCCCAAGCCGGTGGACTGGGCGATGGTCAGGGTCTTGCCCACATAGTCCAGCGGGAGGGAAAGTACAATCGGCTTGGTTCTGTCCCAATCCAGCATTGGGAGACGCAGATAGCCGATGCGGTTGTCCTGTTCCGGGCAGTCGGTGTAAACCAGCTCGCCGTCCAGAAACACCGCTACGCTGCGGTTGGCTGTGTTCAGCCGCAAGGTAGGGCTGTCCAGAATTTCGGTCAGCGCACGGGAATAGTAAAAGGTCTGCCCCGCTTCTTGCAGTCCGGTGAAGCCGCCCATTCCATCTGCGGTCAGCGGAACAGTCTGTTCTCCCTTCTGAGTAAAAACCGACCAGCCTTTCTGGTCGTATTTCCAACCCTCCGGGATAGCTTCCCCTTCCCAGCCTAAAGATAAGTCATAAGAAGCGTCCTCCATTGGGACAGTATAGGTAAACAGCACGCAGCCAAAAAACAGGCAGAGCGAAAGACAAAGTGCCAGAGCGAATATACAAAACAGGTTGCGTGGTATGGTTTTCTTCAATCATTTCACCTCATAAATATGGATTCTTTTTTACAAGCGTACCCTGAAAGAGAAGGGGTGTCAATCTGGTTTACCGTCCATTCGCGCAGGAATACGTCCACTCGTGCAAACCCTATTGAATTGAGGAAGGTTTCTTTCTATGATGACGATGAAGAAAATATAAAATTCCGCAGGAGAGGGCTTGACAAGTAATGTTTACTATGCCGTTGAACAATATACTTACGACAAACAGACAGAGGTAAATCTGCCTGTTTTGTGCTGTCCGTATATCACTTTAACAGAGGAAGCAGTTGTCCATTCCAGCCGGATGGATAACCGCTTCCTTTTTGCATTTTTTGATAGATCAGCACAGGAACAGGAGGATGACTATGAAATTAAAGAAACGGATCGCTGCTCTGCTGATGGCGGGCGCGATGGTATGCTCCACTTTGCCGGTAAATGTACTGGCGGTGGAAAGTTCAGATCAAAATGCAGGCGGCTTATGCGAACACCACACAGAACACAACGCCGACTGCGGCTATGTCTGTGAGATATGCAGTACAGAGGAGGAGCCGACAACCGCTTTTGCGGCAGAAACGGATACCTTTACCGTCACCTATAAAACCAACACCGATGTGGAAATGGGAACGCTGACCTATAAGATGGGCGAAGAAAACGGATAAAAACGGAAATACCAGCATTGACGGCAACGCCGTACAGGACGCAATCAACAAGGCCACCGGTAAGATGTTCTCCGGTGGCTGGAAGCAGATTGATGGCAAGTGGTACTACTTCTACGCAGACGGATCTATGGCGGTCAGCACCAAAGTGGACGGCTACGAAGTTGGCATAGATGGCGCGAGAAGATAACTGACCACAAATTCAGAAAGGACACGAAGCAGCATTGGAGCATATTGAAACAGTAACAATAGATGCCGCAAGCGGTTTTCGGGACATATAACTTCTGCTGCTTTGTTCCATTCCCATAGCGGTGCAAGGGAGGCCGCTTATGGGTAGATACCCCTTTTGACCTTTCTCCACCGCTAACAGGTGGAGACTTCCAAAATAAATAGTTACACTACGGTTATAACAATGGACGTGCAGAGGACTTACTTTATGGACAAAAATCAATACTTTGAGCAGATTTATCAAGAACACTATGCTTCTGTTTTTCAATTCATTCATTGTCATGTGCAGAATCCCGCCTGTGCGGAAGATATTGCCAATGACGTATTTCTAGCCGCTTATCGCAATCTTCATTCCTATGATGAAAATAAGAGCTTTATTACCACATGGCTCTATGCCATTGCCGGCAACCGGCTGAAAAATTATTACAAGAATCGGAGAAGGAGTGAAGGAAGCTTTGAGCATTATGCGGATACCAAAGGAGAACTGCCTGAGTGGAGTCGTGACGATGTAGGCAGATGCGAGCTGGAAATGATGCTTGACAGCGTCATGAATACGCTGTCGGAAAGAAACCGCAGAATTGTCTGGATGAAATACTACTGTGATATGACATCGGTTGAAATCGGGGAAACGCTGGGAATATCGGCGGGAAATGTAAGGATTATTCTAAAACGTTCCTTAAGCACCTTGCGAAATGCGCTGTGTCAGGGATGATGACATAGTGGAAATGAACATGCTGTATGCTGAGAATAACTTAAGATACAGATCTACATATTTAAGGAGGAAGCCAAAATGGCAGATTTATTTAGAAAGACTTCATTGGAGCAATTATCATCACCGGAACAACTTGACAGGATGATAGTGATTACACCACCGGCATTCTGGGTTGCGATGCTGGGAGCGGCAGGAATGATTGCGGCTGCTTTGATTTGGTCAATATTCGGAAGACTTCCTGTCAATGTGGAGGCAAACGGAATCTATGTGAATGACGGAGGAACTTATACGGTCTATTCAGAGAGTGCGGGGATCGTGCATAATGTTGTGGTTTCAGAGGGAGAAACCGTTGAAGAGGGAGATGTAATCGCTTATCTGGACGATACCGACCTTATGTCCAAGCTGGAAGAATTCAACCAGAGGATTGCAATGGTGGAAGCGGTAACCATGACCTCCGAGGGAGACGTCGTTACGGCTGATAATCAAAGGCTGATAGAAATCAAAAACCAGATGCTCACCTTAGACCAGAATCTTGCGCAGAATCAGGCGCTTTTGGAGCTTAAGACAAAGGAAGCGGGAGAGCAGCGTGCAAAGACGGCGCAGCTTGAGGCGGAAATGCAGGCGGCGGAAAAAGCTTATTTTGACAGTCTGTATGTGGGCGATAGCACCGGCGAGCAGCTTTATTACACGGAAACCCAGACAGCCCTTGCCAATGCAACGGGGTATCTGGAAGCAGCCTACGGCAATCTGGATCAGGCAAGAGTGGCTTATAATCAGGTTTCCGGCATGTATAATACGGCTCTCAGCAACTATAACAAAATTCAAGCAAATGAGAATGCCCTGAAAGGGGAGATGGAAGCGGCGTTCAGTCAGTTTGAAACTGCGTTAGCAAACAGCTCTATTAGCAATAAAGATGATTATAAGGATTTTAATGCTATAAAGGGTGGATTGGATAGAAACGCTTTTGACAGTGACGCTTCTGTGAAAAATGCGGCAACGGCTTTGGTAGCATCGTCTGCAAGCTACGAAAAATTTCTTGTTAACAGCGCCGAAGCCAAAGCACAGTACGCAAACATGGTAGAGCAGTACAAGGTGGAAAAGGAAGCGGCAGAAAGCACCAAAGAGAATTATGAAAATGATGTGGACAGCTACAGAGAACAGAAAAACACGGCAAATTCCAATTATGAAAGCGCAAGAGACGCTTATCAGAGCAAGGTTGCCTATTTGAATAAAGCCCAGGCGGATTCCGGCAAGCTTTCCAATGATTATTCACAGGTATCGAACAAATACAATTCAGAAGCGGCGACCCTTGCCAGTTTGGAAGATGCGGTAAGCCAGCTTCAGGTACAGGTGGAATGCGATGTGGAACTTTTGGGAAAGCAGACCACCACCATCTACAGCCAGTTTGAGGCTACCAGAGCAGCCGTTGTGGATCAGCTTAAAAAAGAAGCCTCCCAGCATGAGGAGCAGCTTGAGAAATGCACCATTCGTTCCAGCATCAGCGGCAAGGTATCGGATATTGTGGTTGTACAGGGAAGCGCAGTGAGTCAGGGCAGCCAGATAGTCAGGGTAAAGCAGGGAAAGGAGGCAGACAATGTAGTAATCTGCTACGTTCCTCTTAACGCAGGCAAAAAGATTACAGAGGGAATGGAAGTCATGGTATACCCCACCACTGTCAGCAGGGAAGAGTATGGCTTTATGAAAGCCACGGTGGAATCCGTAGCATCCTATGTATCCTCAGCGGAGAGTCTGCAGACCCAGCTTGGAAATAACAATCTGGTAGAGGCATTTCTGAAGGACGGACCTGTGGTAGCGGTGAACTGCAGGCTGCAGGAAGATGAAACTACCGTAAGCGGTTATCACTGGTCCAGCAAAAAGGGTGGCAATCTGGAAATAACAGAAGGAACACTGGTGGAAGCCAGCGTCATTACTGAGGAAAAAATGCCTATCAGTATGCTGATACCCTATATCAAAGAAAAACTCACCATAAGGGCAAAAGAATCGTAATCAAACTGATATAGGAAGAAACTGAAGAGAGGGCAGGAAAACATGAAACAAAGAAGATATGCAAAAACGCCTACCGTATACCAGATGGAAGCCACAGAATGCGGTGCGGCTTCCCTGTCTATGGTGATGGGGTATTACGGAAGGCATATGGCATTGGAACAGATGCGTATTGAGACTGGCGTGTCAAGAGACGGCTGTAATGCCAAAAATATACTGAGGGCTGCAAGAAAATTCGGTATGGAAGCAAAGGGCTACAAAAAGAGCGTGGATTCCCTGCTGGAAAGTAAGCCGCCCTGCATTATTCACTGGAATTTCAATCACTTTGTGGTGTGGGAAGGTGTCAAAGGAAAATATGCTTACATAAACGACCCCGCTATGGGCAGAAGAAAGCTTACCATGGAAGAGCTGAGCGCAAGCTATACAGGCATTACGCTGACCTTTGAAGTGACAGAGAACTTTGAAAAAATCAAACAGAAAAAAACGCTGCTAAGCTTTGCAAAGAGCAGACTGAAAGGGCAGTATTCCGCTTTGCTTGCGCTGGTGATCATCGGTCTTTGCCTGGTATTTCCGGGCATGGTGATCCCTGTGTTTTCCCAGGTGTTTATTGATGATATTTTGCTGGGAGGCAATACCAGGTGGATTACGGTATTTCTTGCGGTGATGTTCTTTACCACGCTGTTTCAGGCGGGGCTTACCTATTATCGGGGAATGCTGCTTGAAAAGCTTCAGAATAAGATGTCGCTGGTATCGGCACATGGATTTTTGTCCCATTTGTTCCGGCTGCCCATGAGCTTTTTTGACCAGCGATATTCCGGCGATTTGGCAGAGCGTGTGCAGAACAATAACAATGTCAGTGTATTCCTGGCAGGAGACCTGGCAGAAACGGTTCTGAATATTATGGTGGCGGCATTTTATCTGATCCTTCTGCTGCTTTACAGTCCGGTTCTGACCTTAATCGGTATCTGCAGCGTAGCCCTGAATCTTCTTTTGATGAAGCTCAGCTCTGATGCCCTTGCCAATATTACCATGAAACAGCAGCAGGACACCGGCAAGCTGGTAGGCTGTCTTTTCGCAGGACTGAATATTACCAGCACCTTAAAGGCGTCAGGCGCAGAAAATGAATATATCGGAAGAATACAGGGGTATTATGCCAAAACCATTCTCACAGAGCAGAAAATGGGCAGTATGCAGCAGTTTCTGAATGCCATTCCCCAGGTAGCAGACGAAATTGTGGAAGTTCTTGTCATGTTGGTGGGAGGCGTACTGGTTATCCGAGGTGAAATGACGGCAGGTATGCTGATTGCATACAGCTCTCTCCTTGCCTCATTTACAGAGCCTGTGAACCAGCTTGTGGGCTTTATTCAGAAGATTCAGACCCTGAAAGCTGATATGAGCCGTGTGGAAGACATTATGAAATACGAAGAGGACGAAAAATTCGGTGAATGCGAATTGGCGCCTCTGACAGCCAAGCTGAACGGAGAAATTGAACTGCGCAATATTTCCTTTGGCTACAGCATTTTGGAAAAACCTCTGGTGGACGGTTTTTACTTTAAGCTGGGCAGCGGTAGCTCCATTGCCTTTGTGGGGGCTTCCGGATGCGGAAAATCAACGGTATCTAAGATCGTCAGCGGTCTTTATCTTCCTTGGGGCGGACAATATCTGTTGGATGGTGTGCCGGCGGAACAGATTCCCAAGGAAATCCTTGCTTCCAGTATCTCTACGGTGAGCCAGGACATTACGCTGTTTTCAGGCAGTATCAGGGACAACCTGACTATGTGGAACAAGAATATTCTGGATCAGGATATGGTCAGGGCGGCAAAGGACGCCTGTATTCACGAGGCGATTACAACAAAGCCCGGAGCCTATGATTTTGTGCTGGCGGAAGGCGGTGCCAATCTTTCCGGCGGACAAAGGCAGAGACTGGAAATTGCCCGTGCCCTTGTGACCAATCCCAGTATTTTGATCATGGACGAAGCCACCAGCGCCCTTGACCCCATTGTGGAAAAGGAAATCATTGACAATATCAAGCGAAGAGGCTGCACCTGCGTAATCGTGGCACACCGTCTGTCAGCTATCCGTGACTGTGACGAAATCATCGTAATGGAAAGAGGCAGGATTGTACAGCGGGGAACCCATGAAGATCTGGCAACGGTGGAAGGACACTATCAGCGCCTGATACAGAATATTTAAGGGAGGAAAAAAAGCAATGGATGTAATCAGACTGCAGGGGGGACAATTATTTGTCTCTCAGGATAATACAACTGCGTATCAGATTCGGGAAGGTCATGTGCTGGTATATCTTTTTCCCTATGAAAAAGAAAAAGTGGGAAGACGGCAGCTTTTGGGGGAACTTACGGAAGGTGAGCTGATCCTCGGCTTTGCCAGCGACAGTCAGCAGCATGGTTCCTGGAGAGTCGGCTTTGCTGCACTGGATAAGGCAGAGCTGCAGGTGCTGGAAGGCAGGGTGGACGATGAACTTCGTATGAGCTTTGCAAAGCGCATTGAAATGCGGTTGTTCGATGCAGAAGAATTTGAAGAGCAGTTAATCGAAAAATACAATATCAATATTATTAAGGAAGAGGGCTATATTTACGCCACCGCAGAAGAGCAGAAAAGCACCTATAAAAGAGGTCTGCAGATCATTTATGATCTCTTTGCCCGTAAGAAGGGGAAGCATATCACACCGGAATCCGGCAACCGCATTTATGACGGCATTGCTTATCTCTGTGACCAGGTAAACATTCCCATAGCGCCCTTTGAAAAAATTCAGGAAAGCTGCGGCAGAAGATTTACCGTAGGAGATGTGGCAAGAATTTCTCACTTTACCATTCGTGAGGTAGTATTGGAAGAAAAATGGTATCGCAGGGATTCCGGTCCCATACTTGCCTATACCAAGGAGGGAAGGCAGCCCATCGCCTGTATTCCCACAGGTCCCGGAAGATACACGGCTTATGATTCCAAGACGAATACCTCCCGTGTGATTGATGATAAATATGCGCAGGAGCTTGATTTTAAAGCGGAAATGGTGTATAGGCCTTTCTCCAATAAGAAGCTGAAAGCGAAGGATCTGCTCCGTTTCGGTATGCAGAACGTCTATGCGGGAGATGTGGTAAGGTTTCTGCTGCTGGCATTTGCAGGGACTTTGATCGGTCTGCTCCTTCCTTTCATGAACGAGCAGCTGTATGATAAGTTTATCCCTATGGGAAATGCCGGCGGTCTTGTGCAGCTTTGCTGGGTGATACTGGCATGCACGGTAGGTAATATGACCTTTACCATTGTAAAGAATCTTGCTACCTTCCGAAGCATGAACGCCATGGAATATGCGGTGCAGAGTGCAATTTACGACAGGCTGTTCAATCTGCCGGAGAGCTTTTTCAGAAAGTATGATTCCGCTGAGCTTGCAGCAAGGGCAATGGGTGTTTCCCAGATTTACAATGTGTTGGCAGAGGTTGTCGTGAATACTCTGTTAAGCGCCGTATTTTCCCTGATGTATTTGTGGAGAATGTTTAAATACTCCAAAAAGCTGTCCCTTGTATCTCTTATCATGCTTTCTGTCTGCGTAGCTGTGATTGTAATGATCGGCATTGTGCAGACAAAATATGAAAAGGAAAAGATGGAGCTGGACAGCAAGGCAAGCTCCGTGATGTATCAGTTTCTGAACGGAATTGCCAAGATCCGTATTGCAGGTATTGAGAACAGGGCGCTGTATGAGTACTTAAAGCCCTACAGTGAGTCCAGAAAAATCAATATCCGTAAGGAAAGAATGACGGTAGGGGTCAATACGCTGGTAGGCGCAATGAATACGGTGTTTTCCATGGTGCTGTATTATATGATGATTAAGCAGAGCATGGATTTGTCCATGGGTGCATTTATGGGCTTTTCTGCCGCGTTTGGTTCGTTTTCCGGCGCCATGCTCCAGATTGCCGCTGCGCTGCTTCAGGCAAATGATGTAAAGCCTGCTTATGACAGATGCAAACCCATACTGGAAAGTCTGCCGGAATTTGATGAGGACACCATGATGCCGGGGGCGCTTATGGGAGAAATTGAAGTGAATAACGTAACCTTTTCTTATGACGAGACTTCAGGCATTATTTTAGATGATATTTCCATGCATATCAGGGCGGGAGAATACATCGGCATTGTAGGCTCTTCGGGAAGCGGTAAGTCCACACTGATGAAGCTTCTGCTTGGCTTTGAAAAGCCGGATGTGGGCAGGATTTATTATGACGGCAAGGATATAGACAGCATGGATAAGAGGGAGCTTCGGAAAAAATTCGGTGTGGTTTTGCAGGACGGCAAGCTGATTTCGGGAAGTATTTTTGAAAACATTACGATTACAGCGCCGGGCACGAAGGTGGAACGGGTGGAAGAGGTCATTCGTCAGGTAGGGCTGGAGGACGACATCAAGCAGATGCCCATGGGACTGCATACCGTGTTATCCGAAAATTCAGGCACGATTTCAGGAGGACAGCAGCAGCGGCTTTTGATTGCAAGAGCCATTGTAGGAAAGCCCAAGGTGATTTACTTCGATGAGGCGACCTCAGCCCTTGACAATTTGACCCAGGCAATGGTATGCCAGAGTCTGGAAAGGCTGAAGGCCACCAGATTGGTGATTGCCCATCGTCTCAGCACGGTAATGAACTGTGACAGGATTTTTGTTCTTGAGAAGGGCAGATTAATAGAAGAAGGAAATTATCAGGAGCTGATGGAACGAAAAGGGCGCTTTTATGACTTGGCGGTCAGGCAGATTTCCTAAAAAACATATTTACATGAAAAACCCCGGTCAGCAAATTCTGCTGACCGGGGTTTTAGATGGAAATACAAATAATGGGAAAATTTTTACCAACGATGTCTTCGGATGGAACTCCCGACCATCTCTGCGAGACCTGCAACGCCGGCTATAATTCCGACTACAGCAGCAACAGTTGCTATTGCAACGCCGCCGGCAACGTTTTCGAGATCGTCTTCGCCCAGCTCTTCATCTTCGCCTACAAGACCCTTACGGATTGCTTCAATTTCTTCCGGAGAGAAATCAAGCCCTTTTTCAGAAAGAGCCTTCTGTACGTCTTCTACGTTTTCAAGCTCCATCAGAGAGTTTACAAATGCCTCGTCAGAAAAGACCTCTTTAATTTTAGCTTCATCCATGGTTATAAATCTCCTTTCATATAAAGTGAAATACTTTAAAAATAAAATGTTGTTTTTACCAGCGGTGTCTGCTGATGGAACGTCCGATGATGTCCACAAGACTTCCGATGCCGGATACAATATCGACTATATTTCCAATAGTTTCTACGGAAACACCGCCGGCAACGTTTTCAAGATCGTTTTCGCCCAGCTCTTCATCTTCTCCGGCAAGCCTCTTACGGATTGCTTCAATTTCTTCCGAAGAGAAATCAAGCCCTTTTTCAGAAAGAGCCTTCTGTACATCTTCTACGTTTTCAAGCTCCATCAGAGAGCTTACAAATGCCTCGTCAGAAAAGACCTCTTTAATTTTAGCTTCATCCATGGTTATCACCCTCCTTTCATAATTCTAGTGGAGCATTTACGTATATATACAACGCAAAGGGTCAAAGTGTTACAGAAAAAAACAAAAAAACACAAATTTTTTGAAAATCATGTAACAAAGGAGGCGTTTCGATTGTATATAACCTTTGTAAAGGATAGTTATGCTTGTAAATATTCGATATAGAGGTTTCGGAAAGGAGCAGTGGGGAATGCTGACGGTGAAGGACTATCTTTCCTATTTCAGGCAGGAGAGTTATGAAGCTCTCTTTGATAAAGAGAGCATAGACAAAATCAAATATGTGGAGGCAGCTTATGGCAGCAGGGAAACGGAAGAAACCATTCTGGAAGTGAACCTTTCCATGGAAGAAAAAGGCTGTGATTACTCCATTCGGATTGATACGGATCATGCACAGGTGAAGGAATACTGGTACGAGCTGGATTTTGCCGCCTGTCAGGAAGATGCTGTGAACGCCTGTTATTTTATCGACGCTTCCGCAGTGATTCCGGGAGAAGAGCATGAAGCATTTTTGAGCGGACCGCTGACAGAGCTTGCCGGAAAGGAGAGGGTGGCGCGTTTAAAGAAAATGCTTTTGAAATGCATAGATGCCCTTTCGGGAAAGTGCAGCAGGCTGTTTCAGTTTGGCACTATGACCGCAAGAGGTGAAAATGACAGCATCAGGCTGTTTACGGAGGACTTGCTTCCGGGGGATTTGGTAACTTATCTTTCGGAAATCGGCTGGAAGGGAAATACAGAAAAGCTTTCTTTGTTTCTGAAAGCCTGTGAGCCTTACTGTGACGGAGGAAAGTTTATACTGGATTTTGATGTTTGGGAAGATAGAATTTCCGATAGAATCGGGATTAATCTCGGCACAAGGAAAAAGGATTCCCAAACCGTTTTGGAATGGCTTTCTTTTCTGGAGGAACAGGGGCTTTGCCATTCAGCCAAAAAGAAAGATGTAATGCGGTTTGTTGAGCGGTATCCTTCCCATACGCCCTTTATTCAGAACGATATCTCTCATTTTAAAATACCCTTTTGCAATGGGAAGCCGCTGTCGGCAAAGGCTTATTTAAGGCAGGGCAGCGTCTGCTATTATGGTGATTTTCGTGCCTATGATACGCCTGCAATTATGAATCTGGAGTTGACTACCAGATGTCCTTTGCACTGCCCTCAGTGCTACTGTGATTTGACAAAGGGAAAGGAGTTAGACCTTGAAAGGGCCCGTTACTGGATTGAGGAAGCGTCACGATGCATGGTGAGAACCGTAAATTTAAGCGGTGGGGAAACCATGTGTTATCCCCATATCTATGAATTGATAGAGCTGTGCAGACAAAGGGGAATGGAACCCAACGTTGCGCTGTCCGGCTATGGAATAGACGAAGGGTCTCTGAAAAAGATCATTGAAAGCGGTGTGGAGGATATTTGCGTTTCCCTAAACGGCAGTACGGAGGAAGTCAACAGGAGAACCAGAGACGGCTATGAACTGGCGGTTCATACCCTTTCTCTGTTAAAGGCTATGGCGTTTCCAAGAACCTGCATTAACTGGGTGATGCATTCTCTGAATGCAGAGGATTTTCCTCAAATGCTTGCGCTTGCCGAGGAATATCATGTGTCCAGACTGGTGGTTATGGCGTTTAAGCCGGACGCCGCCCATCAGCTTCCCAGTGTGCCCAATGGGGAGCAGATACGGAAAATAGCAGGGTGGATTAAGAAGTATAAGGGAAGGGTCGGCATCGAGGTGGAGGAATGCTTTTCGCCCCTGAGAGCTTTGTTGGGAGAACGCTTCCTGATCAACAAAAACAGAGGAATCGACAAGGGCTGCGGTGCGGGAAGAGACGGCATTTCCGTGAATGTGGAAGGAAGGCTTACGCCTTGCCGCCATCTGGAACTTCCGGAGGAATATGCCTCCATAAGGGAGTACTGGAAGGAATCTTCTGTGCTTTTGCAGCTTCGCAGTGTGGAGGATCATCAGAAAGAGCCATGCAGCGCCTGTAAATATCATCGCCATTGTCTTCCCTGCATGGCGGTGAACTGGAAAATGAAAGGGGAAATCAGTATGGGAGATGAACTGTGTCCATTAAAAAGGGAGGACAGGCTGATTCTAGTGGATTATCAGGATCAGCCCATTGGGGAAGCCGGAAAGCTGGAGGCGCATCAAAAAAGTCTGCTGCACAGAGCCTTTTCCGTATTTCTGTATCGGGGCAATGAACTGCTGATTCAGAAACGTGCGGCTGGAAAATATCATTCCGCAGGTCTGTGGGCCAATACCTGCTGTTCGCATCCGAGAGTGGGTGAAGAACTTCCGGAGGCAGTAAAGAGGCGGTTACAGGAAGAAGCAGGGATCACCTGTCCGGTGGAAGAACTGACAGCCTTTGTATACAGGGAAGTGTACGGGGAACTGGCAGAATACGAGTATGACCATGTTTTTGTAGGTGAATATGACGGAGCGTTTCAATGTAATCATAAGGAAGCCGAGGAGATGAAATATGTGGACATAGATGAGCTGTCAGAGGATATGGTCAGCCGCCCCGAGAAATATGCGGCATGGTTTTTGACCGCATTTCCCATGGTGTACCGCCATCTGAAAGGATTTTAAAAGTGAAAACAATAGAAGATTTAATCAGGACTTACCCTCAGCTTACCCTGGGCGTCAGAGAGGGCTTAAGTGAAACGGCGGAATATGCAGACATTGTCAAAAGAGGAAAAATGCCGGAGCGGCTTACCCTGCCCATTCCATTAAGCGGTGAAGAAAAATCGGAAATGATGGAAACACCTGTGGGCAGCGTGCTGGCAGTTTATCTGCCGGAACGCAGTGTGTTTGAATATTTTGTCCGGGTACTGGCATACCGCTGTGAACCTAAGGAGATTCCGCCTTCGATGGGAGCGGTCTGTATCAGGGGCTTGAACAATTGGCGCAAGATTAAGGCACACAAGGAAGCTTATCTGGCGACGGGTAATCAGGACTGGAAAGAGGAATTTCGCAGGTTTACAGCAGTAAAGGGAAATTGCCGTGATGCGATTCTGCTCATAAGCAAAGGCGGCTACAGCAATCTGGCTGCTTCTGAAGTTTTTCTTTCGAAAGAGGAATGGGTGGCAAAGTCACGGATTTTAAGAACCTTTCATGAGCTTTCTCATGTGATAAGCGGAGAGAGCTTTCCTGAAAACAAAGAAGCTCTGCGTGATGAAGTGGTGGCAGATGCGATCGGTATTTTGGCAGCCTTCGGTCGTTATGATACAGGGATTGCCAGAAAAGCGTTGGGAATTGAAGGAAAGACTTACCGAAAAGGCGGACGTCTTGAAAATTATGTGGAGGCGGAAAAATTGGAAGAGGAAATGCAAAGGGCATATAGGCTTACAGAGCTTTTGGAAACGTTTTTGGAACAGAACCCTGGGCTTCCCCCTTTTGAGGCTCTTAAAAAGCTGGAAGAACAAAAACTGGGAATAGGAGGAATGGGACTATGATACCGGCATACCGAATGGAGGAACACCATGAAGCCTTTTATTACTGGCGTCTTGCCATAGAGAAGGGCTATCTGGAACAGGAAAACAATACTCTTTTTCACATAGACCATCATGATGATCTGGAATACGGCGGTTATTTTCATGATTTTTCAAGGAAAATGGAAAGCTTGGAAGAATACAGGGAATTTACTTATAACGAGTTGGGAATTGCGGATTTTATTGTGCCTGCAATTTATGAAGGTATTTTTTCTGTAATGTACAACATGAAAAAGGTGAGACCCGTGCCCTTTATCAAAAAGGAAAAGATGGTTCACAGAAAAGGGAACAACTGCCTGGCAATGGGGGATTATCTGCCCTTTGTCCATGGGAAGCCTCGCAGGGAAAAGGCGGAAGAGTATCGATTTTTTACTTATTATGAGGGAAGTCTCTCTGATCCGGAAGAGATGACAGGCACTGTGCTCGATATTGACCTTGATTATTTTTGCTGGGACGATTCCCTTACGAAAGTAGGGGATAAAAAAATGGAGATTACAAGGAAAGCATATGAAGAATTTCAAAGCAATCCCTACCATCCGTTTCGGATAATGCCCAGAAAGCTCCTTCGCATTCGGGAGGAAAACGGGCGTTTTTATGTTTGTTATACAGAACCGCCCATTGTGCAGAAGGAAACCGATGAAGAATGCATACGAAAGAGAGTGGAGAGGTTTGGGCAATGGCTCAAACATCAGGAATGGAAGCCTAAGCTGATTACCATATGCAGATCCGCTCATTCCGGTTATCTGCCCCCGGATTATGCGGAGCTGGTAGAAGGTCTGGTGTGTGCAGTTCTGGAAGAAATATATGAAATCAAGTGGATAGAACAGTAAAAGGCAGCAATGTAGACAGCATTCAAAATAGATGCAGTATCAATAAGGAGGAAATACAAAGATGGAAATTACAGTAAGCAGCAATGACACAAAGGTATTGGAGGTGAAAGGAAGGATTGACACCACCACTGCACCGGAATTTGAAAAGAGACTCTTGGCTGAGCTTGAGGGTACAGACAAGCTGAGAATCGATCTGGAAAAGGTGGTATATGTATCCAGCGCCGGGCTCAGGGCTTTTTTGAACGGTCAGAAGTTTTCCAACAAAAAGGGCATTGAAATGAGCCTTTTTAATGTGATGGATACCGTTTTAGAAGTATTTGAAATGACAGGCTTTATAGACATTCTGGTGATAGAATAAGCCGGATTTTGGGGAATACATATGAAGATTGCGTATATTGGAATTGATTTTTTGAAGGCTGCGCTGGAGGAGCTTCTTTTGCAGGGCTGTGAAGTGATGGAGATATTTTCCTGCCGGACAGACAACAAGACGGAATTTAATACATGGATTGCGGCAAAGGCACAGGAGCTTTATGTGCCCTTTAGGCTGGAACCCATAGAGCTTCAGGATTTGAAGCGGCTGAAGGAACAGGGATGTGAAGCCGTATTTTGTGCCGGCTACTATCACCGCATTCCCATTCTTCCGGGATTTCCCATGGTCAATGTGCACCCGGCGGCGCTCCCCTTAGGAAGTGGAGCCTGGCCTATGCCGGTTACCATTTTAAAGGGGCTTAAGGAAAGCGGCGTGACTCTTCATAAGCTGACGGAGGGCATGGATATGGGAGATATTCTTGCACAGAAAGTTTTTGCGGTTTCAGAGCAGGAAAATCTGGAAAGCTTTATGGAAAAGTTAGATGGGGGCATTCATCAGCTGCTGGCGCAGGTGACGCCGGATTTTATGGGATGTTATCATCGGGCAAAGCCTCAGGAGGATTATGCCAAAGAGGGAGAAAAGAGGGAAGGGGAATACTGGAAATGTCCTAAGGAAAAGGACTGGACGGTGACACCGGATATGTCTCCCGAGCAGATCGACCGGATTTTCCGTGCCTTTTATGGATATGAGTGCCTTTTTCTTCATGATGCAAAAAAATATGAGCTGATAAAGGCATCGGTTGTGAACCAAAAACCTGCTCCGGGACGATTCTGCTTTGAGATTCGGAACGGGTATTATATTACGGCAGAGAAAGTAGAGAAAATAATCTGAAATGGAACAGAAAGAGAACTTGGAAAGCATTTTGCCGGAGCATAGAAAAGCGGTTGAAGGAATCAGAAAAAAGTACGGTCATACCTTGTCCGCACATGCTTTTAATTCACTTTACCTGTGGAGAAGGGAAATGGAGCTGTCGCTTCTTCTGGAAGAGGATATGTTTACCGTTAAGTGCGGCTGGAAAGGAAAGAACTGCTGGTTTTTCCCCTGTGGGGGCAGAGAGGGGGTTTTGGAATTTCTGAAAAGACATGAAACGGAAGAAACCTTCAGCCTTTGTTATATGAGGGAGCAAGACAGGGAATTGCTTGAAAGCTGTTTTCCGGGGAAATACGAGATCAGGGAAGCAGCCGATTCCTATGAATATCTCTGTGAAAGAGAAGGGCATATGCTGCTGCAGGGCAAAACCTATGCCAATGTAAGAACCCAGCTTCATAAGATCGAAAGAGAGCATAGGCTGTCGGTACAGCCTCTTGGCAGGGAGAATATGAAAGCGGCGCTTGAAATTGTGGGAGGCTGGAAAGGGAAAGGCATCTATGCACTGAACCCTGCCGGCGTGGATCTGGAAGGTCTTGAAAACAGAGAGGCTATGGGAATTACAGGGGTGCTTGTCTATGTGGATGGAGAACCCTGTTCCATTGCAGCGGGCTATCCCATTACTAACGATACCTATGATTTATATCTGTCAAAGGAAAAATTGCGTATTCCGGGATTGTCCTACTATACAAAAAGAGAATTCTTTTTTGCTCTTCCTGAGCAGTATCATTATCTGAACATTGAGGAGGATCTTGGAATTGAAGGCTTAAGGCTGGAAAAGAGAAAACTGGGCATTGCCAAAATGAACAGAATATGGGAAGCCCAGAAGTTATCTGAAAGCTGAAATGAGGATATGTTTATGAGAGAAAGAAATAAAGACCAGTTTACGGGCAAGATGTTCCGCCGTCTGTGGGGACCTTCCCTGGTGTCAGCCCTTGGGCTTGCATTTGGGGATATGGCAGACGCCGTTGTAGTTGGTCAGAAAATGGGAGCAACGGGTCTTGCGGCAATCAGTCTTTGTCTGCCTGTTTATATGGTGATTAATGTGTGCATGCACAGCCTTGGATTGGGCGGATCTGTCAGGTATTCCAGATATATGGGGGAAGGGAAAAGGGAAGAAGCGGTACATAATTTTAACAGGATTCTGCAGGTGGCGCTGGCTCTTGGCATTTTGCTTGGGGTTTTGGGAAATGTGTTTCTGCAGCCCATTCTTGCCATGCTTGGAACAACGCCCGGGGACGGGGCGCTGTATGCGGCAAGCGGAGAATATGCGAGAATTATTATCATGGGTATTCCCGCCTTTTTCATTTCCTATATTATGAACTATTATCTGAGAAATGACGATAATCAGAAGCTGGCAAGCTTAGGCTTTACCATTGCAAATATTCTTGACGTTCTGCTGAATATCCTGTTTGTTCTGGTGCTGAATCTTGGCGTGTCAGGAGCGGCATTGTCTACGGTTTTGGGACAGTTTATTGCCATTGCCATTTATCTGCCGGGTATTTTGAAAAAACAGAACGGACTTCGCTTCTGTCTGTGCGGTATGGATTTAAAGGAGGTATGGCAATGCTTCCGAACGGGATTTTCCACAGCCGTGCAGTATATCTGCCAGCTTGTGTTTTTGCTGATCTGCAATCATGGTCTGATGAATCTTGCGGGAGAAGAAGGCGTTGCGGTGTTTGATATGCTGCAGAATGCATCGTATCTGATCCTGTATCTGTACGAAGGAACGGTAAAGGCGATGCAGCCTCTGATCAGCACTTACTGTGGGGAACGCAATATGGAAGGAGAAAGAAATGCCTTCCGTATGGGACTTGTTTATGGAAGTGCGGTAGGAGTTGCCGCTATTTTGCTGGTGTGTATTTTCCCTCAGGCAATGTGCAGCTTTTTCGGATTGAAAGCTGCAGGGGTGGTGGCTCTTGGAAGCCGGGCACTGCGGATTTACAGTATCGGCACTTTCTTTGGCGGATTTGCAATCCTCATAGAAGGATATTATCAGTCCCGTGAAATGGAAAAAAATGCCTTTACCATGACGGTTTTAAGAAGCGCTGTGATACTGATCCCCTGTGCCATGTTATTTTCCGTGACGGGAATCCTTCATTTCTGGTGGCTTTTCCCGGTTACGGAAGTGGTATCACTGATTCTGTTTTTTGTCTGGAAAAAATTCCGTGGGGAAAAGGAAAAAATCTTTGACCGGGAACGCGTCTATGGAAAAACCATAGAAAATAAGAATGAAGATTTAGGGACGCTGACCGGAGAAGCGGAGGAATTTTGTGAAAAGTGGGAAGCTGATGTGAAGCAGAGTTACTTTGTGACCATGGCGGTGGAGGAAATCTGTCTTGCCATTATGCAGAAAGCATTTGACGGCAGACAGCAGGGATATATCCAGGTGACCCTGGTGGCATTGGAAGATGGTCAGTTTGAATTGCATATCCGCGATAACGCCACTTATTTTAATCCCTTTTCCATGGACACAAAGAAGTGGAACAAGAGCGGAGATTACGACATGGACGCCATGGGAATGCTGATTATCCGCCAGAAGGCAAAGGACTTCTTTTACAGGCAGTATCAGGGCTTTAATTCGCTTGTGGTAAAGGTCTGAAGACATATAGGCAGCGGAAGGAGAACAGTGTGAAAAATAAATTTTTCACACGCAAATTTGTGCCTGCGGCTCAAAGTTTGCAGGTACCGGAAAGGGCATGGCTATTAGGATGAAAACAAAAATTTCTTTGAAGGTAAAAACGATATTTTCAATACTTTTGATTACACTGACTATTGCGGCAACGGCAATAATTGTGAGCTATAATATTTATGCCAATACCATGGACGAGCATTATGAGACAATGGCAGTGAATTTGTCGGCTACGGAAGCAACCATGATAGACAGTGCGGCGTTAGAGACGGTGATGAAGGAAACCCTTGCGGTATATGACAGGATCTGCGAAGAAAATGGCGGTGTGCCTGATTTTGATCATTTCACAGAGGGAGAATGGGAAGCTTATTTTGAACGTTACGAAAAAATCGAACAAAGTGTCGAGTATCAGGATAACCTTGCCGTCCTTCGTGAGATAGCAGGAACAAATGATGTAAGATCCATATATGTTTGCTATATGGATTTAAGAACAGGCAAAGCCATTTATATCATAGACGGATCTTTGGAAAATGCCTGCGAGATAGGAACCTGCGATAACATCGAAGAAAAAAACCGCCTTCTGATGGAGGCGGGAGATTATAATTTTCCGGCATATATTACCAATTATGAGGAATATGGCTGGCTTTGCTCTGCCTCATCTGCCATCTATAACGATGCCGGAGAAGTTATCGGAAATGCTTATGTGGATATTTCCATGGACGAGGTCATTCATGACCGGCAGATGTTCTTTATCAGATTGTGTATGATTCTTGCCGGGATTACGGTTATGTTGATTCTTTTGTTCGTATGGGTAATTACCAAAACAGTGGTGTCTCCCATCAACAGGCTTGCTTATGCTGCAGGCACTTTTGTAACGGACAAAGAAAGACACAGCCTGGAAAAGGAAGCGTCTGAAATTGCAAAGCTGCGGATCAGAACAGGAGATGAAATTGAAAACCTGACGGATTCCATTCAAACGATGGAAAAGGAAATCAATACTTATATCGATAATTTAACGGCTGTAACTGCTGAAAAGGAGCGTATCGGGGCAGAGCTGAATGTTGCCACCCAGATTCAGGCGGATATGCTGCCCAATATATTCCCGGCGTTTCCGGAGCATGTGGAGTTTGACGTTTATGCCACCATGGACCCCGCCAAGGAAGTGGGCGGTGATTTCTATGACTTTTTCATGGTAGATGAAAACCATCTGGCAATCGTTATGGCGGATGTATCGGGAAAGGGAGTGCCGGCAGCTCTGTTTATGGTGATTGCCAAAACATTGATTAAAAACCATGCGCAGAATGGAGAGAGCCCGGCACAGGTATTCACCAATGTGAATAACCAGCTTTGTGAAAACAATGAAGTTGGAATGTTTGTAACGGGCTGGATGGGCGTTATGGAAATTGAAACAGGAAAAATGACTTATGTGAATGCAGGACATAATTATCCTGTTATTATACGCAGGGACGGAACGGTGGAATGGGTGAAGAGCCGCCCCGGCTTCGTTCTTGCGGGAATGGAAAACACCAGATACCGTCAGAATGAGGTAGATTTGCAGGAAGGCGATACCATTTATCTTTATACAGACGGCGTGACGGAAGCCCTTGACGAACAACAGGAGCTCTATGGAGAGGACAGACTGGAAAAGGTGCTTTCGCAGCCGGAAATCAAAGGAATGAAGCCTGAACACATTCTGTGCAGCATATCAAAGGATTTGAAGGTGTTTGCAGGTGAGGCGGAGCAGGCAGATGATATTACCATGCTGGCTCTTTACAGGTGTACAAAGGGTGAAAAAAAAAATGGATCTTGGAAGGAAATCAGGGTAAGAGCGGTAAAAGATGAATGGCTTCCCGTCAGCGCTTTTCTGGAGGAGCAGTTGGAAGAAGTGGGCTGCCATCTGGGTGTGCTCACCCAGATTCTGATTGCCGCAGAGGAAATATTTGTCAACATCGCATCGTATGCTTATGGCGATGGCGGCGGCAACGCCAGTGTCAAAACCCTGCTTGATGAAAATAACAACTTCCACATTCGCTTTGAGGACGGCGGTATTCCCTACAACCCCTTGGCAAAAGCAGACCCCAATATTTCCCTGACGGCGGAGGAAAGAGGCATCGGCGGACTGGGAATCTTCATGGTGAAAAAGAGCATGGACGATGTACAGTATGAGTATAAGGACGATATGAACTGCCTGACCCTTGTGAAGCAGATTAAAAAATAATATTTGCTGCATCAAAGTGATGCAGATGTGAAACAGGCGCAGGGATTTGCGCCTGTTTTAGTGAGGTGCGCCTAGCGGCGCACGTTTCGTTTGCGCACCATGGGCGCGCTCTCGCAGGTGAAAGTCCTGAACATGCTCAGGTAGTGGGAAATGTATAGCTGAACAGCAAGGGTGTCCATCGTGAGGTGGAATCTGAAGGAAGCTGTAGGCAAATCCTTGGTCCGACGGACAGAAATCGCATATGAGGCTAGGCTTCGAGAGATAAGCTGACGAAAGACAGCAAAGTCTAATAACTACCACATTTGTAGAAGCAGAGTAAATGCGGTGGATTTATGAGGAGAAAGAGCGTACACCTTAAGCGTGGAGGTCTCACAGAGGTTTCATTTGCCTAGTAACAACGAACTGTGAGAAATCAGCAGAGCCCATAGTAGTGAAGAAGTCTCTGTAATGGAAATGGAGCGAAGGGGCGAACAATCAATAAGTTTGAGTATATCTCGTATTGCAGAAATGGCAACATCTGCCGTAACCAATCGGGTAAAAGGTGGTCAAATCAAGCGAGACGGAAAGGAAAGAACGCATGAACACAAGTAGTCTAATGGAGCAGATACTTTCTAGCGATAACCTCAACAGAGCATATCTGCAAGTCGTACGAAATAAAGGTGCAGAGGGTGTGGACGGAATGAAATACACAGAACTTAAAGAACACCTTGTAAAGAACGGCGAAATCATCAAGGAACAGTTGAGGACAAGAAAGTATAAGCCTCAGCCAGTACGAAGAGTGGAGATGCCAAAGCCTGATGGCGGTGTCAGAAACCTAGGAGTACCAACAGTAACAGACAGATTTGTACAACAGGCCATTGCACAGGTACTTACACCAATCTACGAGGAACAATTGATTGGATTGTAGACATTGACTTGGAAAAGTTCTTTGACACAGTGAATCATGACAAACTTATGACCATTATCGGTAGAAATATCAAAGATGGAGACGTCATCTCTATCGTTAGAAAATATCTTGTCAGTGGAATCATGATTGACGATGAGTATGAGGATTCTATAGTGGGAACACCACAAGGAAGTTTATGCCGAGCTCGGTATAATCCACCCTGCTCCTTGCAGTGATAGGAGGCATGAAACGCTTTGCAGACAGAGAAAGCAGTGGGTGGCAGCTCCTGAAGCAGAGAAGCTTTGGACTCTATGTGTTACATTATCTGCCGTTATCTGCCTGCGCATATGCACTGTATACCTATACGAATCTTCCGGGTATCCTGCTGTATGTGCTGACAGGGCTGGCAGCTTTCTTTGGTGGTCTGCTTTTGTATGAGATCGTAAAAAGAATCCCGGGTGTGCGCTGGTGTCTCCTTGGACTGCAAAGATGAAAACTGGTATTAACAGAAACAGAAAATAATCCGATATCTTTAACAGGAACATTTCCTTTTTTTATGAAAAGGTTGAAGCTGCAGAACGTAGGTTATGGGAGAAATCGGACATGAGAGTAAAGAACATTTCCTTTTATATGGGAGATAATGCGGTTCAGAGAAAACATAGCGAAGAAAATAAAATCATTGACGGACGTGGCACAGCCATGGCCTCAGATTCCATTGCGGCCAAAAAGGCACAGGCGCAGAAGAAAGCCATGAAGATCATTGGGGATGCTTTTTCTGGTGATAGGCTGATAGATGACGATCTGAACGAGCGTAGGGAAAAGATCCGCACTCTGCAGAAGGAGAGCGGCGAAAATAAGGCGGCTATGAAGGATCTGCAGGATCAGAGAGAAAAGCTGTTAGAACAGGGCTATGCAGCAGACAGTGACGAGGTGAAAAATCTGGATGAGCAGGTAAAGTCCTATGCGGAGCTGATTTCTGATACAGAAAATGAGATCCAGATGGAGAATGCAGTGGTCAGACAGTCAAAGATTGAGCGGCTGAAATCCGATCCCATGGTAAAGGCCAGAGAGCAGGCAGATTCCGTGCTGGAAGCGGCCAGTGATGAAATCCTTGGAGATCTGATCGCCGAGGGTAAGCAGCATATCGACGAAAAGCTGGAAGAGGAAAAGAAGAAGGCCGAAGAGGCAAAAGAGAAGAAGGAAGAGCTGGAAGAGCAGATCGAAGCCAGAAAAGAGGACAGGAAGGAGCAGGAGAAGCTCACAGAGGATATTCTGGAGGCTGCTAAGGAAATGGAAAATGCAGGAAATACAGTATCCGATGCACAGCAGGCTATTAAGACTCTGATGAATAAGATGAGTCTGGTGGAAGATGATGTGAAGGGTGCTGCAGTAGATCAGGGAGTATAGATGAAAATATGGGGATGGTACATAAGATCAGAACAGGACAGTAGGAAAGAAGATGGGAAGCTATGAATGCAGCACAGAAAATTCTGATTATCATAGGAGCATTTTTGGCGGCGATAGGAGGAACGATTGCTCTTATTATGGGAAGTATGGCCAGGCTTACAGGGATGCCATTTATGGTATTCGTGGCGATACCGCTATTATTTGTGGCACTTGGAGCTGGATTCATCATTGCCGTTCTGATCAGTTATTCACGTAAGCGGAAGATCAGAACCCATGGAATCAGATACGAGGCTAAGATCTACGGTTATGTGGAGAATACCTCTTATACGGTAAATGGCAGATATCCGGTGAACACGAAGGTACGTTATTTTGATGCAGATCAGGTGGAACGGGAGGCAGTGATCCCTACAGGCTTTGCCAGAGGAAGCGGGGAATATCCTATTGGCATGACCATTACCATTTATGAGTACCGGGGGAAATTCAGCTTTGACCCTGCTTCTGTAAGAGATGAGGTGATTCCAGGTGAAGCAGAGCTGATGGATGATAAGCCCCTTGAGCCTGAAAAGCTGAAAATGGTGGCAGTGACCTGCAAAAACTGCGGTGCAAGTTATCAGGCTGCAACAGGATATTCCAGCAGATGTCCTTATTGCGGTGGTTATCAGAATGTGTAAACTGCCGACATAACAGGCAGCAGGAATGACAGACAGAAAACATATCTAAATATGGGGAGAGAGTGATATGCAGGTTGTGGGGGCGTCTTCTGTTTATCTGCAGAAGGTGACAGATAAGGAGCAGAACCAGCAGGGGCAGCAGACAAAAAAGGTTTCCCTGACGGCAGATTATACGAAATATGTACATGCAGTCCGGGATGGGTATATTGAGGAAGACGGGGTCAGGATTTCCATTTCAGATGAAGCCAGAGAGGCGCTGGAAAAGCTCCGTGATCAGTGGCAGGAACTGCAGGATGAGATGAATGCAGAGTGGATTATGAAGAAGGATCAACAGGCAGCGGAGAGATCATCAAAGACCATGCAGGATAGAACAAATGATCAGACCAAAGCGATGGAAATAGCCAGAAGGATTGCAAAGGGCGGACATGTACCACCAAAGGATGAACAGACGCTGCTTGATTATTCCAGTGACCTGTATCAGATGGCAAAGCAGGCAGGGATGCTTGCGAAGAAGCATAAGAAATACAAAAAGGCGCTGACTGAGGATGAGAAAAAAACAGAAGGGAGATCCATGTCAGAAAACGGTGGACAGGCAGCAGGACCGGAGCGGTATGAGATTGTGATGGAGATTCCGTCAGGAGAAGGAGAGATGGCAGATGGAAGTGCTGATGCAGAATAAACAGGAAAAAACAGTAATTTCTTCTAAAAGGGAGCTGGCAAGCTACGTGTTCCAGATGCTGACAGAAACAGAATCCAAGACAGAAATGTCAGAGGATGAAAAGAGACGCATGGAGGCCAGAATCATAGCAAAGCTGAAAGCTGGTAAAAAGCTGACCGGAGAGGAAATGGATTTTCTTAGGCGGTATAATACAGAGCTGTATCTGACGGCAGTCAGGGTACAGCAGATGGCAGAGGGGCTGAAGGAACAGCTTAAGAGAGCGAAAAGTAAAGAAGAGGCAGATGCGATCGTATCAACTGCTTACAGCAGTATTTCTGACAAAGATCCGGCAAAGGAATACCTGACAGCCGCTGTCAGCAATGTTTCCACAGAATTCCGTAGATCAGGTGCCTACAGCAGACTGCCAAATACCATAGACGAAGCGGAGAAAGCAAAGAAGAAGCAGACGAAAAACCCTTTTAAGGAATCAGATGAAAAGGATATGGATACAGAGGACGATTTTGATCTGACAGGCTGGAGTCCATTGCAGGAGGTGCTGGATGCCATGCCGACATTCAGTGCGGAGGCCTGACAGGAAAGAATAGCGGAAGGACCGGGAGGGAGAGATATGCTTACAGGAACCATACGCAGCCAGGTGCAGGTGCAGCTGCTGGATCAGAAATGGCAGAAGAAAAAGACAGATATGGCAGCAGGAAAAAAAGAGGATAAGGAGCTGACAGCAGAAGAGCGGGAATGGCAGAATTATCAGGATCAGATGGACAAGATCCGGGAGTCTGACAGCTACAGCCAGATCTATACCAAGCTGAAAAGCGGAGGTACGCTGACGGAAGAAGAGATCCAGAGGCTGAAGGAAAAGGATCCGGAAGCTCTGGCAGAATATGAGCGTGCACAGGCAGAAAAGAAGCAGTATGAAAAACAGCTGAAAAACTGCAGGACAAAGGAAGATGTGGAAAAGCTGAAAATGAACCGGATGGGGAATTTCGCAGCCCGGGCCAAGGAGATTGCAAACAATCCCTATATTCCGAAGCATAAAAAAGTTGAGCTGATGAACCAGTTAAATAATGAAGTGTGCCTGATCGCAGATGCCCATGCCAGATTTACAAAATCAGCAGAATATCATGATCTTCCAACAGAGGGGGAAGAGCAGGAGAAGCGGGCACAGGAAGTAGCGGACAGTCAGGACAGAGAAACAGATCAGGTGCAGGAAGCCGCAGGCAGCGCAGATCAGACAGACAGGACAGAAGAGACGACAGCTGGAAAGGAAGAGACAGATACCGGTACAGAACCTGTGGAAATGGATGCTGATTTTGAGAACATTTATCAAAATATCCGGCTTTTCCTGCAGAAAGAAGGAGCAGAAAACGGGAAATTCAGCCTTCAGGTGTAGAAAACAGGGAAGAAAGGAATAAAATCCCGAAGAAAATGAAAATTTATCATAAAGATGTTGTTTTTCGCAAGGTTGGCTGTTAAAATAGGAATTGGATTTTAGCAAGATAAAAAGCTATAAAAAATTCAATAGAAAGGATGTAAAGTTATGTCATTAGTAACAACAACAGAAATGTTCAAGAAGGCATATGACGGCGGATACGCAATCGGTGCTTTCAATGTAAACAACATGGAAATCGTTCAGGGTATTACTGAAGCAGCAGGCGAACTGAACAGCCCTGTTATCCTTCAGGTGTCCAAGGGAGCTCGTGCTTACGCTAACCATACTTATCTGGTTAAGTTAGTAGAGGCAGCAGTTATCGAGAATCCTCAGATCCCGATCGCACTTCATCTGGATCATGGTGATTCCTTTGAATTATGTAAATCCTGTATCGATGGTGGATTCACATCCGTTATGATCGATGCTTCTTCCAAGTCTTTCGAGGAGAACATTGCACTGACCAAGCAGGTTGTTGAGTATGCACATGCTCACGGTGTTGTAGTAGAGGCAGAGCTTGGTACTCTGGCTGGTATCGAAGATGAAGTTTGTGTAGAGGCTGGTAATGAAGCATATACACGTCCTGAAGAAGTAGAAGAGTTCGTTGATAGAACAGGCTGTGACTCTCTTGCAATCGCAATCGGTACTTCTCATGGTGCGTACAAGTTTACAGCTGATCAGTGTACAAGAAATGCTGATGGTATTCTTGTTCCCCCTCCGCTTCGTTTCGACGTTCTTGAGGAGTGCATTAAGAGACTTCCCGGATTCCCGATCGTTCTTCATGGTTCATCTTCCGTTCCTCAGGAATTCGTTAAGATGGTTAACCAGTACGGTGGAAATATGCCTGATGCAGTAGGTATTCCGGAAGAGCAGCTTCGTAAGGCAGCTCAGCTTGCTGTATGTAAGATCAATATCGACTCCGATATCCGTCTTGCTATGACAGGTAACATCCGTAAGTATTTTGCAGAGCATCCTGATCACTTCGATCCTCGTCAGTACTTAAAACCCGCTAGACAGGCTGTTAAGGACATGGTTGCTCACAAGATCCTTCACGTTCTTGGATCTGACGGAAAGGCCTAAAGAATCGGAATCTGAAAAGATAACGACTATGAAAGATAAACATGAGGCGTCTGCTTATGGCAGACGCCTCATGTTTATCGTTATCTTCTCTTTTCCGAATCATGCCTCTTACTTTTTATAGTACCATCTTCCTGTATAGGGTGCAAGTCGTCACTGATGGTTCGTATAAATAATTTTACGCGTTTTTGCTGTATTTTTAAAGGTGCAAGATTTGTATAATTCCGATAATTGTAGTATACTGTAGGAAAAGAATTTTCGTAACACATCAGTTCACCATGTATTACAGAAAAGAGGTTATATTTCAAATGAAAAAGCAAAGCAAAGTAACCAGTCAGTCTGCCATGCTGCAGCAAAACACAAGATCAACCTATCGGATACTGATCATCAGCATCGTTATGCTGATCCTGTTCATCGGATCCAACATGTATCTGAGCCGGATCAATTCCCAGCAGCTGGAAGCTACCATGTATCTGAACCAGTATCGTCTGGGTTCCAAGACGCTGACCGCTGCCGTACAGTCTTACGCAGTCACCGGAGACCAGACCTACTATGACAATTATATGAAGGAATTAAACGAGGACAAAAATCGTGACATTGCCTGGGAAGGTCTTCAGAAAGACGGTCTGACCGACAATGAATGGGCACTGTTAAACCATATTGCTGAAATGTCCAACGGTCTGGTTCCTCTGGAAGAAGAAGCCATGGATAAGGTCGGTTCCGGAGATACACAAGCAGCTATTTCTTATGTATTTGGTGAGGAATATGAATCTACCGTACAGGAGATCACTGCAACCACAGATAATTGTATCAATGATATCCAGGCACGTATGGCTCAGAAGCAAAATACTCTGAATCTGATAATGATCACTACCATGGTGATTTTCATTCTCTGCTTCCTGACCATTGCCCGCAAGATTGTCACCACACTGACCTTTGCAAAACAGGAACTGCTGATTCCCATTGTAAAAGTATCCGAGCAGATGAAAGTACTTGCGCAGGGACATTTTGACAGCCGTCTGGATCTGCCGGAGGATGACAGTGAAGTCGGCATCATGGTGCAGGCCGTTCATTTCATGAACGACAACTTTACCAAGATGATCACCGAGATTTCCGAGATCTTAGGTCAGATGGGTCAGGGCAATTACCGTGTAGAGCCTACGGAAGAATATGTCGGTGCCTTTGTACAGATCAAGGATTCCATGGTGAAGATCATTGCCGATATGAAGAAGACACTGTCCACCATTCAGGTCAGCGCACAGGAGATCGATGGTGGTTCCGAGCAGCTGGCACAGACAGCTACCGATCTGGCAGAAGGTTGTACCGCACAGGCCTCCAAGATTTCCGAAGCATCCCAGATGATCGACGCTATGGCAAAGAGTATTGAAGAAAAAGCCAGAGTTGCACAGGAGACCGCAGATATCTCCAAGCAGTCCTCACAGACGGTTGCTGATGGCAATGCCAAGATGCAGGAACTGAAAGTCGCAATCGGTGAGATCAGTAAATGTTCCGAGGAGATTCGTTCTATCATTCAGGTCATTGAGGATATCGCTTCCCAGACCAACCTCCTGTCACTGAATGCCTCCATCGAGGCTGCCCGTGCCGGAGAAGCAGGCCACGGATTTGCTGTCGTAGCCGAGCAGGTCAAGAATCTGGCGGAACAGTCCACCGAGGCTGCCGGAGAGACCACAAAGCTGATCGAGAGCACCATCGATGCTGTCAACAAGGGAATCGCCATTGCAGAAGAAACCGAAGCCAGCATGGATCAGGTAATGGAAGAAGCCGAGGCTTCTACCAAGCGTATGGTTGATATGGCACAGGCCCTTCAGGCTGAAGTGTCCAGCGTCCAGCAGATCGATGAAAACATCGCTCATGTGGCCGGAATCGTGGACAACAACTCCGCATCTTCTCAGGAGACCGCCGCTGTCAGCGAAGAACAGTCCGCGCAGGTACATACTATGTTACAGCTGATGCATCAGTTCCAGATCTAGTTTTCAGAATGATAAAGCCTGAGTGCTTCTAAAGAAGCCTCAGGCTCAGACTGTAGACAAAGCTCCTTCCTGTGAGGGAGCTTTTCTTGTGTCATGACT
>ERZ827458.638-NODE-638-length-43185-cov-4.861952_pt1 | contig 43185 bp, 33 predicted proteins | sample MGYA00519706_ERZ827458 | MGnify/ENA primary metagenome ERZ827458 (study PRJEB31778, sample SAMEA3449309) | human gut metagenome | biome: human gut; feature: human-associated habitat; material: faeces | place: United Kingdom | collected 2010/2012 ...
TGAACACCATTGAGTCGCTCAACTTCGACCAGCCGTGGTGGGACCAGAACGCCAAGGAGGACCTGTCCATCGACGGCAAGCTGTACTTCATGGTCGGCGACATCAACACCTTTGACAACGACGGAACGTGGGTCATGCTGTTCAACAAGGACCTCAAGGCCGACCTCGGCATCGAGGACGACCTGTATGCGCTGGCGCGGGACGGCGAATGGACGTTTGACAAATTTGCCGAGCTGTGCAAGGGCGTAACGCGCGATTCCAACGCGGACGGCGTGCTTGATGAGTTCGACACATGGGGCTTCGGCACCGAGACTTACAATGTGTTCATCCACACGGTCGCCGCCGGCGAAAGCATCGTGAAGAAGGACGCCGACGACATCCCCTACTTCACCTTCCGCTCCGAATCGACTTACAGCGCGCTGAACAAGATTATGGATTTCTACCTTGACAAATCCACGGTCATGATCGCCAACGACGGCCGCTTCGACAGCAAGGGCTATTCCAACGTCTGGGAAGCGACGATCATCAAAGCTTTCCAGGAGGGCCGCGAGTTGTTCTTCTGCTGCGGGCTGATGAACGTCCCGGGCTTCCGCTCGATGGACGACCAGTTCGGCATCCTGCCGGTGCCCAAGACCAATCCCGATCAGGACAGCTACTACCATTCGGTTTCGATGCACAACATGTCCGCGCTCTGCGTCCCGAATATTGCGACCGACTACACCGAGCTGGGCTATATCATCGAATCTCTTGCCGCAGAGAGCAAGAATACCGTCACACCCGCATATTATGAAAAGAACTTAAAGTATCAGCAGCTTTCGGACGACGAGAGCGGCGAGATGCTCGACATCATCTTCGCGACCCGTTCGTTCGATCTGGGCACCGTTTTCAACTGGGGGGGCATCCTCGGCCAGTTCATGACGGTCGATACGAACTTCGTCTCGCGCTTTGAATCCGTATACTCGCAGGCCGAAAAGGCACTGGAGGACACGCTCACGGCACTGGAGAATATGAGCTGACGGCGCGGAGCGCCGCCGCGTTGCCCGCGTACGCGGGCAACGCGGCGGTCTCCTTCGGGCCGGGGCTGCGCCCCGGCCCGAAGGAGACCGATCCCGGTGCGAATCCTATGTGAAAAGCGGCAGGGCCGCCGTATACAAGGCCCGCCGTCCGGAAAAGACGGCGGGAACATTTCCATACAGAGAGTAAGGAGGGCGCAGCTTGAGCGTTTGGAAAGCCATCTTCCTCGGTCTGCTTCAGGGGTTCACCGAGTTTCTGCCCGTATCCAGTTCGGGACATCTTGCCGTGGCGCAGAATTTTTTCGGGTTCGACAGCGGACAGTCGGTGACGTTCACCGTGCTGCTGCATCTGGGTACGCTGGCGGCGGTCTGCATCATGTACCGGCGCGACGTGTGGATGATTATCAAGGGCTTCTTCACCCTCGTCGGCAAGCTGTTTACCGGACGGCTGCGCCGGGAGGGGCTGGAGAGCGGCGAGCGGCTGTTTCTGCTGCTGGCGCTGGCCACGCTGCCGCTGCTGCCCGCCGTGCTGCTGGAAAGCTATGTGGAAAGCCTTTCGGCCGTAAGCTGGGCCGTGGGCGTGCTGCTGCTGGTCAACGGCGCGATTCTGTTCCTGTCGGATAAGCTGTCCTCGGGTCGGGAATCGCTGGACACCGCCGGCCCCGGAAAGGCGCTGCTGGTCGGCGTCGTGCAGATGGTCGCCATCTTCCCGGGCATCTCGCGCTCGGGCTCCACGATCACCGGCGGGCTGTTCGCCGGCTTCCGTCGGGAGGACGCGGTGCGCTTCTCGTTCCTGTTGTCCATCCCCGCCATTCTCGGCGCCAACCTGCTCAAGCTCCCCGACCTGTTTGAAACCGGGCTGGGCGGCGAAAGCGCCCTGCCGATGCTGCTGGGCGTGGCGGCGGCGCTGCTTTCGGGCATCGCAGCCATCCGGCTGCTGCGCTACATCACCAAAAACAAGAGCTTTACGCCGTTTTCCATCTACTGCGCGCTGGCCGGCGCAGCCGTCATCGCCGCAGACCTGCTGCGCTGACCTTCGGCCGGCAAGGACTATAAAAGCCAACGGAGAATCAAAAACAATTATGGCAACAAATCAAAAGAAAAGCACAACGAATAAAAAGACCGCGCCGGCAAAGAAAAAGACGGCAGCCGCCAAGCCGGCGGCAAAGGCGCTGCCCGAAGCCAAGCCGAAGAAGCCGAGCGTCGTCGCCCCATGGGTGCTCGGGTTGCTCGCGGCGCTGATCATCCTGACCTTCTTCATTGAGGATACGGGCTTTTTCGGCGCGAAGGTGCGTCCGATGCTGCGCGGCCTGTTCGGCGGCGGCGTGTTCGTCCTCCCCTTCTACCTGCTCATCATCGCCGTGTTCTGGAAGCGCGACCACACCAACAAATACAGCGCGTCGAAATATGCGCTCTGCATTGCGAACTGGATATTCGTCTCCATCCTCATTCAAATGCTGACCGCCGACGCCGATCAGCGCGCCTTTTGGCAGGGGGAGGGCAACCCCTGGTGGTACTTCCTGAACGTGTTCTACGAAAACGGCAAGTCGCTCATCGGCGCAGGCGCAATCGGCGGCACGGTAGGCACGGCGTTTGAGTCCTTCATCGGCCGCTGGGCGTCCATCATCCTTTCAATCCCGCTGGCCGCGATTTCGCTTCTGTTCATCTGCGGCACGACGCCGGGACGTATGATCAAGCGCATCGTGAACCTGTTCCGCGACCTGCGGCTGCCGTCGGACGTCGACGACCCGGCGGACATGCCCGCCGCCGCGCCGCAGAAGGCCGAGCGTCCCGCGCGGGAGAAGCGCCCCCGCGAGACGGAAAAGCAGAAGAAGCCGGTGGACATCCCCATCGACGCCCCGGCGCCGGAGGAAGCGCCGCCCTCGCGCGTGGACGTTCCCATCCCGGAGGAGGACAGGCCGTTCGACTATAAGCAGATCTTTGCCGAGGAGGATTCGCCCGCGTCTTCCGCGCCGCAGCCCGCGCCGGTCCGCACCGACGCCGATCTGCGGGAGGAGGCCGAGCTGGATTTGAACGCGGAGGACATGCAGCCGGACGAGCCGGAAACGCCCGAGCGCGAGCAGCTCGGCGCGTCAGCGGACGCGGCGCCGCCCTACGTCTTCCCCCCGCTCACACTGCTGACGGAGGGCACGAGCGACGTCGTCGGCGCATCGCCCGCCGACATCACGCGCACCAGCGAGAAGCTGGTGGAGACGCTGGCGAGCTTCGGCGTGCGCACCCGAATCATCAACACAAGCTGCGGGCCGTCGGTCACGCGCTATGAATTGCAGCCCGAATCAGGCGTGAAGGTCAAAGCCATCGCCAATCTGGCCGACGACATCGCGCTGCACCTTGCGGCGACGTCCATCCGAATGGAATGCCCGATCCCCGGCAAATCGGCCGTGGGCATCGAGCTGCCGAACAAGACCGTCACCACTGTCCGCCTGCGCGACCTGATCGCCAACAGCGTCTTCCGCGACAGCAAGGAAAAGCTGCTCGTCTGCCTGGGCGTGGACATCGGCGGCAACCCGGTCTACCTCAACATCGCCAAAATGCCGCACCTGCTCGTCGCGGGCGCGACGGGCATGGGCAAATCGGTCTGCATCAACTCGATGATCGTCTCGCTGCTTTATCACGCCAAGCCCGACGAGGTCAAGCTGATCCTCATCGACCCGAAAAAAATCGAGTTTTCCGACTACAACGGCATCCCGCACCTGCTTGTGCCGGTCGTGACCGAGCCGAAGAAGGCCGCAGGCACGCTCAATGTAGCCGTCAACGAGATGGAAAAGCGCTTTTCCCTCTTTGCGGAGGTCGGCGCGCGCGAGCTGAGCGAATACAACGACGCCATCCGCAGCGATCCCGAGCGCGAGCAGCTCCCCAGCATCGTCATCATCATCGACGAGCTGGCCGACCTGATGATGACCGCGCCCGACGAGGTGGAAACCTCCATCTGCCGCATCGCGCAGAAGGCGCGCGCCGCGGGCATCCACCTCATCATCGGCACGCAGCGGCCGTCGGTGGACGTCATCACCGGCCTCATCAAGGCCAACGTCCCCTCGCGCATCGCCTGCACGGTCGCGTCCCAGATCGACTCGCGCACCATCCTCGATATGGCCGGCGCGGAGAAGCTGATGGGCCGCGGCGATATGCTCTACGCGCCCGTCGGCTCGATGAAGCCGCTGCGCGTGCAGGGCGCGTTCGTCGACGGCAAGAACGAGGTGACGGCGGTTTGCGATTTCGTCCGCAAAGCGGCGGGTACGAGCAGCTACAGCGAAGAAGTGATGCATATGATTGAGCAGGAGGCCATGCTCTGCGGCGAAAAGCACAGCAGACGCGGCCGCGAGGACGCCGGCCCCGATACGGGCGCGGAAAAGGACGACCCGATGCTGATGCAGGCCATCGAGGTGGCCTTCGAGTGCGGGACGGTTTCCACTTCCCTGCTCCAGCGGCGGCTGTCGCTCGGCTATTCGCGCGCGGCGCGCATCGTGGACATCCTCGAGCGCCGCGGGATCGTCGGCAGCTTCGATGCGGCGACCAAGAAACGCGCGCTGCTGCTGACCAAGGAGCAATTTCTGGAAATGAAGCTCAACGCAAGCGACAGCAAGGAGAACGGCCATGACGCAAACGAATAGACGGCTGTCCGCGCTGCTGGCGGCGCTGCTGTTGATTCTGCCGCTCTGCGCCTGCTCGAGCGTGCCGCGCATCACCGACGAAGCGGCGATGCCGCTGCAGCACGTCATCGACGGCGTTATCAACGGCGACCTGCGGACCTACCTGTCCGCCTTCCCCGACGACTATGTAACGGCCATCACCGAGGAGTATGAGCGCAGCGTATGCCCCGACTTTACGGCGTATATGCAGGATTTTCTCGCCAGCGCGCTCGACGTCCACCGCGACAACCTTGGGGACGATGCTGCGTTGTGGTTCGACGTCGAGGGCAAGACCGAACTGACCGAGAGCGAATGGAACGACTGCTTTGAAGGCTATGTGGACTACAATGTGATTCAGTACCGCCCCGACGCGTCGAAAACGGCCGAAGCCTATAAAATTTCCGGGACGCTGCACCGCCGCGGCTCGGAAAACGAAACCGAAGCGCAGGGCAATTTCATCGTGCTGCTCTACGACGGCAAATGGGTGTTGCACCCGGTCAACTTTTTCCTCATCTTCAACTGAAGCATCTCCCCCGCCCCGGCAGTCGCGGCGTGAAGCGCGCGTTGTCGCCCAACCGCCCGCGCGTCCGAACGCAGACGCGCGCATCGCTTCCCGCCGCACCCGCAGGCGCTTCAGAATGATTGCAAAAATATCGATCGCAAAACAAAACGGACGGCTTAAGCCGTCCGTTTGGTTTTGCCGCAGTCAGAGCAGGCCGCCGGTACAAGCAGCGGCGTTCGTTCCGCTTCGGAGCCGTCCGAAAAGCCATGGAAGGCCGAAAACGAAGCGCAGCCGCCGTACATCCGGACGTGTTTCGGGTTCCGAACAGGTCTGCGTTTCGCACCGTTTCCAAAAAAACGACGTGCCGATTGACAGCGTCCCCTCAACGGTGCAGGCATTTCAGAAATTTACAGCGTTTCAGAAAGCGCAAGTGTGCAAAGAAATGCAGGCCTTTTTGACAATTTCACGGGTTCATCCTTCCCCGAAACGACATCGATCCGAAGATGGCATTGACAAATAGTACGCCTAATCAAGGCATCGCTTTCCGCGAACAGCGCGCCCGCCGGCTTTAGAGCCGGCGGGCGCGCTTATGTGCTTATATCCGTTTTTTGTATGCAATCAGCTCGGCGTCCGTGCCGTTTTCCCCGTATTCGCAGACGAGCAGAAAACTCTCGTCCGCAATCAGTCCGTAGCAGCGGTCGCTGCCGGGCTTGCAAAGCTGACCGCCGAGATAGATGCGATCCTCCCGCAGAAAGGGCACAGCCTGTCCGCTCGGCAACGGATACGTCAGATTGACGTAAAAGCCGCCGAGCGGGACAAGCTCCGTGACGGTCGGCATACCCGGGACGCCGAGCGCGTTGAACTCCGCAATCAGGCTCGCCTTCAGCCCGCAGGACGGCTCGCCGCAGGCGGCGCAGCGCGCCTTTCCCTGTCTCAGGCAGCAGGACGCGACGACGCATTCCCCGCCGAACGGCCGGCCGTTTGTCTCGGCACAGCCGCCGCAGCGGTCCCCGAAAGGACAGGCGGCGCAATCGACGCCGCAGATGGAATCGTTCATTTTACACTCCGTTCCGCCGCCCTGCGGCGGCGCAAAATCGATATAATTCAGCCGCGCCGGACGGGTCGGAAGCCATTTCCGAGCCGCATCCGAACGCACGGGCAAGGAGGGATGTCCGTACTCCGCAAAATTGACTCGAACGACGCGCGCCCTTTCACAGCTCGATGCGGCTGCGCGCCGTCATCCGCCTGACTGCGGCGCGGGCGATGCAGGCAAAGGCCACGCCCAGCAGCGCGCCCGCGAGCACGTCCGACGGGTAATGGACATACAGGTACAGCCGCGAGAAGGCAATCAACAGCGCCAGCACCAGCGCGGGGACCGCCTTGGCGCGGTATTGCATCAGCAGCACGGCCGCCGCCTCGAAGGACGCGAGCGTGTGTCCGGACGGGAAGGAATAATCGCTGAGGCGGTCGATGAGCAGCACGAAGTCGGGATTGGCGTCATACGGACGCACCCGCGCGATGAGCGGCTTGAGCGTCAGGTTCCCGATGAGCAGCCCGAGCACGAGCGACAGCGCCAGCATATAGCCGGTGCGGCGCGTTTTACGGAACAGCATCAGCACCAGCGTCAGCGCGATCCAAATCGCGCCGCCGTCGCCGAGCTTGGAAATGAACGGCATCACCGCGTCCAGAAACGCGCACCGCATCCCCTGAATGGCGTCCAGCGCCGCCGTATCCAGCGCAAGCAGCCGTTCAATCATCGCGTTTCGAGGTATTCGAGCGCGCTCTCCACGGCGACGGCGCCGTCCGAAACCGCGCAGACGATCTGCCGCAGCGGCTTGGTCCGCAGGTCGCCGGCGGCGAATATGCCGGGCAGGCTCGTTTTGCAGTCCTCTCCGGCGACGACGAAGCCGCCCTCGTCCAGCGCAACAAGTCCGCGCACCAGCTCGCTGTTGGGACGGATGCCGACGGCGACGAACAGGCCGTCCGTCTCCAGCGTCCCGACGTTGCCGTTGGACACATTCCGCAGCCGCAGGCCCTGCACGCGGTCCTCGCCGAGCACCTCCTCGACGACGGTGGACAGAATGAAGCGGATGTTTTCGCGCGCCTGCGCCCGCTCGACAAGGAACTTCGACGCGCGGAATTCGTCGCGCCGGTGGATGAGGTAGACCTTTGCCGCCAGCTTGGACAGGTAGAGCGCGTCCGACACGGCGGTATCGCCCCCGCCGACAACGGCGACGGTCTTATTGCGGAAAAACGCGCCGTCGCAGGTCGCGCAGTAGGACACGCCCGCGCCGAAGAGACGCTTCTCGCTCTCCAGCCCCAACTCGCGGTGCGTCGCGCCCATCGCGAGGACGACCGCCCGCGCACGCAGAACGCCGCCGCGCGTTTCCACGGCGAAGACGTCGCCCGCCGTCAGCTTCTCGGCGCGCGCGGTCAGCAGCTCGGCGCCCATCCGCTTCGCGTGCTCGGTGAACAAACGGTCCAGCTCAAAACCGTCGATGCTGTCGATGCCGAGATAGTTTTCGATTTCGGGCGTGGAGGTCACCTGCCCGCCGCCGTCATGCAGCACCGCCGCACGCAGCCGCGCGCGGGAGGCGTACAGCGCCGCGGAAAGCCCCGCCGGGCCGCCGCCGAGGATGAGGAGATCGTAAAGCTCTGCATTCATACAGAAGATTGCCCCTTTCCGCTTCTTGCTTTTTATAAATCATATTTACAGCCTTACAGCACACAGAGATAGATACACAGAAAATGCAGGATGCTGCCGGCCAGCACGAAAAAGTGAAAGATCGAGTGAAAATAACGCTTTTTGGCGCCGATGCCGTACAGCACCGCGCCCAGCGTGTACGCGACACCGCCCCAGACGAGCAGCCGCGTTCCGAGCGGCCCGAGCGCGCGCATCATCGGCGAAAACGTGAAGATCACCGACCAGCCCATCGTCAGATAGCAGATCGTCGTCAGCACCCGAAAGCGGCGCAGGCTGATGCTGCTGAACACGATGCCGACGGCCGCGGCCGCCCAGATGAGCACCAGCATCACCACCGCCGTCGTCGGAGACTGGCTGTACATCGAAACGAGCAGCAGCGGCGTATATGTACCGGCGATGAGCAGGAAGACCCCGCAGTGGTCGAGAATACGGAACACCCGCTTAGCCATATTCACGCGCAGCGAATGGTAGATGGTCGAGCAGGTGTACAGCAGCACCATCGACCCGCCGTAAACCGCCGCGCCCACGACTGCCGCCGCGCCGTCGTCCGCCGCTGCCAGCAGCCCGAGCACGAGCGCGGCCACGCCGAAGAGCGCGCCGAGTCCGTGAGAAATGGCGCTGATGAGCTCCTCCGCAAGATTGTAATCGGGCTCGCCTTCCCGCAGCGCCCTGTTCGCCTTCATAACCGACCCCTCCGCAAACGTTTTCCCAACCGCACAGCCCGCGGGAACAAAGCCCTGCGCGGGCGGAGGGCACAGAAGCCGCCGTCTTTCGTCCGGCCGGCGGCAAACCGCAGTTCTTCGGTTTTTCTCCCTGCCGGCGGCAAGGGGGGGAGGTCGGACAAAGCCGACCGAATGCCGCCGAAGCTGTCCGACGCACCGGTCCGGCGTCTTTCCCGCAGCGGCAGAAGCCGTCCGAAAAGCTCTGCGATTCGATTCACTTTCGCGCGTAAATCTGCGCGGCTCTCGCCGTGAACCCTCCGAATCGTCCCGAAGCCTTTCGCGCGTCGGCACGAAAAGCCCGTACAGCCGCCGCGCGAGGCTCAGTCGCGTATACGATTCCACGCGGCTGCGATTCTCTACACAGCCATTATATGAACCCGGAGTTTTTCGTGCCATCGGCAGAGAAAAACGCGTACAGCCGCCGGTGTAGGTTTCTGCATCGCACAGCATTCTGCGCAGCCGTTATTTTTATTATAGCCACAGCCTCGGGGTTTTCTGCGCCCACAGCGCGGAAAACTTGAATAGCCGCCGCACATACTTCCACATTGTACATTACGCTACGCGGCTGTTCGGTGCGCGCTGCGTCCCAGAGTTTTTCGCGCCCACGGCGCAGAAACGCGAATAGCCGCTGCACAGCACGCAGCATCTAACTATGCTCTATGCGGCTATTATAACGCACGATGCTCGGCGTTTCCGCGCCTACAGCGCGGAAACGCGAATAGCCGCCGCACGATACGCAGCATCCAGCTATGCTCTATGCGGCTATTATAGCACATTCCGCGTGCGTTGGCAAGAGGCACAAACGCCGTTCTTATATATTCTTTTCCATCCGTCGGCCGACGAGCGTGCCGAGGGCGGTGCAGAAAACGATCTTGAGTACGTCGAACCAGATGAACGGCACCACGCAGGACGCAAGCGCCGCGCCGAGGCTGACGCCGCCGATCGCCATATAGTACAGCGTTCCGCAGGTGTACGACAGCAGGCAGCCCACCGTCATCCCGACGGACAGGCTCAGCACCGAGCGCTTTTTGAACAACTTGACCGACAGCGCCACGGCCAGCGCGGTCAGCGGATAGGAAAACAGATACCCGCCCGTCGGTCCGATCAGCTTGCCGATGCCGCCGGAGAAGTTGGAAAACACCGGCAGCCCGCAGGCGCCCAAAATCAAGTAGCAGACCGTGCTGGCCACCGCGTACAGCGGCGTCTGGAACGCGCCGCAGAGATACACCGCCGCCAGCGAGAGGCTGAACGGCACCGCGCCCGCCGGAATCGTCAGCGGCGACAGCACGCACAGCATCGCCGCGAACAGCGCCGCCTTTACGGTCAGGCGCAGTTTTTCGTTTTTGTTCTTCATTCAGATTGTTCCTCCTTCGATTTTCTTACGCGCACCGAGACCTCTCCCGAATGCAGCGTGCGCACGCCGGACGCCGTCTCCACAACCAGCCCGCCGTCGTCGTCGACGTCGAGCGCGCGGGCCGTGACCTGTTCGCCGCCGGCGGAAAAATCCGTCATCGTGATTTCCCGCCCGATGACGCAGCTCCGCGCGCGGTATTCGTCCATAAACGTCCGCTGCGGAAGCGTCTCTAACTTCTCGAACAGCAGATTGAGAATCGCCGCCGCCACCCGGTCGCGCGGCGGATTCCCGACGTCGCCGAACATCGACGTCGCCACTTCCCGCAGTTCCTCGGGAAAGCCCGCCGATGCGACGTTGACGCCGATGCCGACGACAAGATAGTCGAACAGCCCCGTCTCCGCCGACAGCGCCCCCTCGGTGAGAATACCGCAGAGCTTTTTCCCGTCCATCATAATGTCGTTGACCCACTTGATCTCGGCGCGCCGGCCGCAAATCTGCTCGGCGGCCGCGGCCACGGCGACGGCGGTGCAGGCGGTGACGGCCATGCATTCGCTCGCCGGCAGCGCCGGCCGCAGCAGCAGCGACATATACAGCCCGCCGCGCGGCGGCGAGTAAAAGCTGCGGCCCAGCCGCCCCTTGCCGCCGGTCTGCCGCTCGGCGACGAGCACCGTCCCCGTCGGACAGCCCGCCGCGGCGCGGCGCTTCAGCTCGTCGTTGGTGGAATCCACCGTCCGCTCGACAAGTACCCGGCAGTCCGCCGCGCGGCCGCGCAGCAGCGCTTGAATCCGGCCGGCCGACAGCCGGCTGCCCGGGTCGCGCAGGGCATAGCCGCGGTTCTGCGCCGCCTCGATGCGGCAGCCCTCCGCGCGCAGCTCGCCGACCGCCTTCCACACCGCGCTGCGCGACACGCCGAGCCGCTCGGCCAGCAGCTCGCCGCTGATAAAGCCGTCCTGCGCCGCAAGGCACTCGAACAACGCGTCCTTTGTTTGCAGCATCACATTTCCCTCTCTTTCGACGTTTCCTTTTCTGAATCCTAATCATAGCACATACGCGGGCCATTGTCAACCCATGTGCGCGTCAAAGTTGACAATTTGGCATATTGACTTTTGCTATCGTTTTGTTATATAATGGGAACGATAAAATCCCATCGGAAAGAAGGGACCCGTATGTGGCGCGTGTATGCGCTGCTGTCCGCGCTGTTCGCCGCGCTGACGACGATTCTGGCCAAAATCGGCATCAAGGACGTCAATTCGCATCTGGCGACGGCGCTGCGCACGGTCGTGGTTCTGTTTATGGCCTGGGGAATGGTGTTCATCACCGGCGCGCAGGGCGGCGTGACGGCCATTGGCAAAAAGAGCTGGCTGTTCATCATCCTGTCGGGGCTGGCGACGGGCGCGTCTTGGCTGTTTTACTACCGCGCGCTCCAGCTCGGCGAGGCGAGCCGGGTGGCGCCGATCGACAAGCTGAGCGTGGTGCTGACGATGGTGCTGGCGTTCGTCTGCTTGGGCGAACCTCCCACGCTGAAAACAATCATCGGCGGGCTGCTCATCGCGGCGGGCACGCTGGTCATCGCCATCGGATAAAAAGGAGGGCAATCCATATGACGCTGGAGGAACGCATCCGCAGCGGAAAACTGTATTTCTGCACCGCGCCGGGCTTCGCGGAGGAGCAGGAACGCTGCCTCGAGCTGCTGTACGACTATAACGCGACGCGGCCGGGCGAGAAAGCCAAACGACGGGAGATCCTTTCCCGCTTTTTCGGCTCCGTCGGTGAAAATCTGTACATCGAACCGCCGCTGCACGCCAGCTTCGGCAAAAATACCCACTGGGGCGACAACTGCTACGCCAACTTCAACCTGACGCTCGTCGACGACGGCGAAATCCGCTTCGGCGACCATGTGATGATCGCGCCGAACGTGGTCATCACCGCGACGGGGCATCCCGTCCACCCCGAGCTGCGGAAAAAGACGGCGCAGTTTTCCATCCCCGTCCGCATCGGCAGCAACGTCTGGATCGGCGCGGGCGCCGTCATCCTGCCGGGCGTGACGATCGGGGACAACACGGTCATCGGCGCGGGCAGCATCGTCACGCACGACATCCCCGCCGACTGCGTGGCGGTCGGCAATCCCTGCCGCGTCGTGCGCGGGATCGGAGAGCGCGATTTCAAATATTATTATAAAGACCGCGAAATAGACGTAGAATAAACCGGAAGTCAGCCCGAAAGGAAGCTATGCATTATGACGAATACAAACCTCATCAGCGGGCTTTGCCCGACCGTTACAACCGGCGAGCCGATCGCGTACAGCTTCGCGCTCAAGGACCGCTCGGACGAAAACCTGCCTTCGCTCGCCGGCGGCCGCGCCGCGTCCGAATCGGTCGGCGACCCGGGCTGGGTGCGCTTTTACCGCGGCCGCGCGCGGGAACTGGTCTACGATCTGGGGGAGGTCCGCAGAATCGGCGGGTTCTCCGCCGCCTTCCTGCAAAACGGAGCCGCGGGCGTGTACACGCCGCGCCGCGTCGAGCTGCTCATCTCGGCCGACGGCGTCACCTACCGCCGCGCGTTCGCCGTGGACTCGAAGGTCTCGCCCGCCGCGAAGGACGTATCGGTTTCCGTGTTTGAAGCCGCCGGCGGGCAGGCTTTTTCCGCGCGCTATGTACGCTTTGATTTCGAGTGCGAGGTTCATGTGTTCGCCAGCGGCTTCGCCGTCTACCCGGCCGCCGAGGACGCCGTCCCCGCCGCCGGCAGCGCGCTCGAGCCGCCGAAGCCCGACCTCGGCTATCTCCGCGCCGGCGACACGGCGAAAAACGGCGTCATCATCTACTGCGGGTACTGGGACGAGACGATGAAGTATCCCGAAAGCTACGTCCTCAACACCCCCGCCGACCTGATGCCGTACGTCGCCTACGTCGACCGCGAAGGCAAAATCGCCGACACGATGTACGACTCGGTCTACTTTCTCTCCCTGCAAAGCCGCACGCCGTCGGGCGGCTATATGTGCGCGATGCACAACGTCGAGAAGCCGAACACATACCAGAGTGACTGGCTGCAATTCTTGGACAATATGTTCGCCGAGGGCTATAACATCGACGCGCTCAACACCGCCGCCGGCAGCGTGAAGGAAGCGCTGGGGCTGACGGATTACAGGGTCGGCGTGCACATCCAGCTTCCCTTCCCCCACCCGAGCGGGGAGGATTTCGGCGGCGGTATGCGCACCGACACGCTGGAAAACCGCGTCGCCGTCTGCCGCTGGTTTATGGAGGAGGCCGTCCGGCGCTTCGACGAACGGAATTACGAACACCTCCGGCTCTGCTCCTTCTATCAGGGCTGCGAATCGGTGCCGATGGCCGTCTCGGACGAGGAGGAGGCGCTGTTCGCCGCCGTCAACTGCGAGGCCCACGCGATGGGTCTGAAAGCGAGCTGGATTCCCTGCTACCTCGGCACGGGCTTTGCCCGCTGGAAGGAACTGGGCTTCGACGCGGCCTATATGCAGCCCAACCATATGTTCAACAAATACGACGCGGCGATGCTGGGCGAATTCTCCCAAAGCTGCACCCGATACGGTCTCGGCGTGGAGTTGGAGCTGAACTACACCGCCGTCAACCCCGGCGAGAACCGCGACAGCGAAATCGAGCGCTACTACGACTATCTGCGCGGCGGCTATTACTACGGCTACATCGGCTGCGATACGGCCACCTATCAGGGCGCCGGCCCCGGCTATATCTACACGGCCTGCTACGCCGAGGACCCGGCCGTCCGCGCGATTTACGACAACACCTACCTCTTTCTCAAGGGTACGCTGATGCCCGGCGTGCCGCGCGTCGCCGCGACGCGCTTCGAGCGGCAGACCGACGGCAGCTACCGCGCCGCCCTGTCGCTGGAGGGCGGCAGCGAAATCTTCGGGCACGACACGACGTTTGAAATCGTCACACAAGGCACCCGCGGCGCCGCGGTCGTCCACAACGACGAACTGATTTATGTGCCGGGCTACACCTTCACGGGCTACGACAAGCTCTCCGTGACCGCCGTCATCCACGGCGTCGCCACCGAGGTGCGCACGCTCATCCTCAACGACGTGGCGCACTTTGCCGTGCAGCGCGGCATCCGCGAACTGAACGCCCTCTGCGACAAGCCGAAAAGCCGCGCGTGGATGACCGGCCTGTCGGTCGCCTCGGCGGCGGCCTCTCTGCTTCTGCTCGTCTCGGGACGCAAGAACGATAAACACCGTTGAACGGTGCAAATAAAACTAAGGAGCGATGTATTATGACCTCCCTGTGTGGAAATCCCCCTCGGGCAGCGCGTCTGCTGTCGCTTCTCCTCTGTATCCTGCTGGCGCTCGGCTGCGCCGCCTGTGCCGGCACGACGGACGACGCCTCCTCCACGGCATCCGAAACCTCCGGCAATGTCTCTGACGGACCGGCGCAGGACGACTACCACGACGGGTCCGGCAAATACTGGCCGACCTATTCCGACGCGCTTTCGGAGGAAATCATCGGCGACCGCACCGAGGTCCGCGTGCTGGTGTACAGCAACAAAATCCAGACGACCTATTTCTCCGAGGAAATCGAGCCGGGCCTGTATTCCACGACTGACGCCAAGCTGACCGAGGCCGTGACCGAGCGCAACAACCTCGTCTCCGAGAAGCTCGGCATCGACGTCAAGGCCGTCCCCGTCGACGACGTCAACGCTACGCTGCGGCAGGAAATCCTTGCGCCCACCGGCGAGTTCGACATCGCAATGCCCTTCCTCGGCAACTGCGCCACGCTGGCGCAGGAGGGTTCGTTCTACGATCTGCGCGACTTCGAAGCGGAGGGCATCATCGACCTGTCCGCTCCGTGGTACGACCAGAACGCCAACGACTCGCTCTCCATCCAGAACCGCATTTACTTCACCGTCAGCGACCTGTCGATCATGCAGAAGATCGTCTCCACGGCTGTGATTTACAACACCGAGCTGATCGAGTCCAAGCTGCCCGACCTCGACCTGTTCCAGCTTGTGCTGGACAAGGAGTGGACGCTGGATAAAATGCAGGAGATCGGCCGCACCTTCGCAAGCGACCTGAATGGCGACGGCGTGCGCAACTCCAAGGATATGTGGGGCGCCGTCACCTCCAACGGCACGGCGCTGAACTTCTATTTCGGCGCGGGCGAAATGCTCTGTACGAAGGACGAAAACGACGTGCCGATCATCGCCATCGGCGAGGGGCGCTCGATTCGTGTTTCGCAGAAAATCTTGGAAACGCTTCAGGAAAAGGACTGGGTCATCAGAGCCGAAAGCCTGAGGGACGAAGGCTCGGCCGACATCTGGACGGACACCCTCGCCATCTTCGGCGAAGGCCGCAGCGCCTTTTACACGATGGCCTTCTCGGCCGTCAAGAAGCTGCGCGCCTATGACGTCGATTACGCCATCCTGCCGCTGCCGCTTGCCGACGATACGCAGACCGAGTATTACACGCCCTGCACCGGCACCTACGCGTACGGCGCGGTGGTCCCGACCTCGCTGAACGCGGAGGACGCGCGCTTTGCCGCCTATATGCTCGACGTGCTTTCCGCCGGCGGCAAGCAGTATGTCGCTACGGCCTACTACGACCAGATTCTCAAGAACAAGGACGCGCTTTCCGATTCGAGCAAGGAAATCGACATCCTCGACCTGATTTTTGAGAACGTCGTCTACGACGTCGGCGTCATCTACGGCTTCCAAGGGCTGAACTCGCTGCATACGAACCTGATGATAGCCGGCTCGACCGACATCGCCTCCGCGCTGGAAAGCGTCCGCAGCCAGGTGACGGAAAAAATCAATCAGATCGTCGAGCAGTATTCCAAATAATACGCACAAAACCTGCGGTATTTCTACATATATCCCCCACAGCCGTAAACGGCTGCGGGGGATATTTTTTTATCGTTCCGGCGCGAAACGGCATTATTGAACAATGCCGAAAATTATTCTTGACAATTATTTATACAGATTGTATAATAGTAAAAAGACCCAACGCACGAATCCATTTTTATTTTCAGAAAGGACGAAGCCCAATGAAAACACGCAAGCTAACGGCGCTGCTTCTTTGTCTGTTGATGGTTGCTTCCTGCCTGCTCGTCGCCTGCGACACGGGGGGGGACGATGTCTCCGCCGGCACCGGCAGCACGGTCTCTGACGGCGATAACAGCGGGACGGCCTCCAAGTATCTGGACAAAGACGGCCGTTACTGGCCCACCTACTCCGACTCGATGCGCGAATCGCTTATCGGCGACCGCACCGAAATCCGTGTGCTGGTCGTCAGCAATGAGATTCAAACGACGTATTACTCGGAGGAGATCGAGCCGGATATGTATCCGACGACCGACGCCAAGCTGAACGAAGCGGTCGCCGAGCGCAACAACCTCGTCTCCGAGAAGCTCGGCATCGACGTCAAGGCCGTGCCGGTGGACGACGTGGCCTCCAGACTCCGCCAAGAGCTGCTGGCGCCGACGGGTACTTTCGACATCGCGATGCCCACGCTCAGCCAGTGCGCGACGCTGGCGCAGGAGGACGCGTTCTACGACCTGCGCGACTTCGAGGAGCAGGGCATCATCGACCTGTCCGCCCCGTGGTACGACCAGAACGCCAACGAATCGCTCTCCATCCAGAACCGCATTTACTTCACCGTCAGCGATATGTCGATCATGCAGAAGATCAACTCCTTTGCAATGACCTACAATCCCGATCTGCTGTCCACCAAGTACCCGGATCTGGACATGCTGCAGCTTGTCGCGGACGGAGAATGGACCTTTGACAAGCTGTATGAAATCGGCCGCGCGTTCTCGGGCGACTTAAACGGCGACGGCACGCTCGACCATACCGACAACTGGGGTCTGGTTTCCGGCTACAACGACGTGGTTCACTTCTACATAGCGTCCGGCGAAAAGCTCTGCACGAAGGACGAAAACGACAACCCCATCCTCGCCATCGGCAGCGACAGCTCCATTTCTGTTTCGCAGAAGATTCTCAGCACGCTTCAGAGCAACAACTGGGTCAGCTTCGCGCAGGACCTCACCGCGCAGGGCGTGGCCGACATCTGGAGCACGTCGCTGGCCATCTTCGGCGAGGGCCGCGCGCCCTTCCGCGTGTCCGTGTTCTCCGCCATCAAGAAGCTGCGCGCCTATGACATCGATTACGGCGTTATCCCGATGCCCAAGGCCAGCGAAGAGCAGGATGCATACTATACGCACTGCAGCGGCGGCTTCGGCGTCGTGATTCCCACGTTCCTCAGCGAGGAAGAAGCGAAATACGCCGCCTATATGGTCGATGTGCTCTCCGCCGGCGGCAAGCAGTACATCGCCACCGCTTACTACGACCAGATTCTCAAGAACAAGGACGCGCTCTCCGATTCGAGCAAGGAAATCGACATCCTCGACCTGATTTTTGAGAACATCGTGTACGACGTCGGCTACGTTTACGGTTTGGAGGGCCTGAGCTCGCTGCATTCGACGCTGATTACCAACAAATCGACCGACATCGTGTCCCAGTTGGAAAGCATCCGCGGTCAGGTGACGGAAAAAATCAACGAGATTGTGGATAAATATTCCAAATAACCGCAAAAAACGCACTTTGCCAAAGGCCCCTGCCGTCCCGAAATAACGGGCGGCAGGGGCCTTTGAAACAGCGCGGCAGAACGGCCGCTCTTATTGAATAATTAACAAATTTCCGCTTGAATGGACGCGCAAATGTTGTATAATAGTATACAAAAGATACCGTAGGCTTCGGTATCTATACTCATTTTTCAGAAAGGACGAAGCCCTATGAAAACACGCAAGATTACAGCGCTGCTTCTCTGTCTGCTGCTGGTCGCGTCTTGCCTGCTCGTCGCCTGCGACAAGGGGGGGGACGATACATCCTCCGGTTCTGCCGGTACGACCTCTACCGGCAATAACAGCGGAACGACCGATTCCAAGTATTTGGACGACAACGGACGTTACTGGCCCTCCTATTCCGACTCGATGCGCGAATCGCTCATCGGCGACCGCACCGAGTTCCGCGTCCTCGTTTACGACGACACGACGCAGAAGACCTACTATTCCGAGGAGATCGAGCCGGGCAAGTACACCACGACCGACGCGAAGCTGACCGAAGCGGTCACCGAGCGCAACAACCTCGTCTCCGAGAAGCTCGGCATCGACGTCAAAGCCGTCTACACGGATGACGTCACCACGATGATGCGGCAGGAAATGCTCGCGCCGTCCGGCACGTTCGACGCTGCGATGCCGTTCCTGAGCGGCTGCGCGCTTCTCGCGCAGGAGGGCGCTCTGTACGACCTCCGCGAATTCGAGGAGCAGGGCATCATCGACCTGTCCGCCCCGTGGTACGATCAGAACGCCAACGAATCGCTCTCGATTCAGAACAAGGTCTACTTTACGGTCAGCGATATGTCGATTATGCAGAAGGTCGTCTCCATCGCGATGACCTACAACCCCGATCTGCTGGCCACCAAGTACCCGGATCTGGACCTGCTGGAGCTTGTCAACAACGGCGAATGGACCTTCGACAAGCTGTATGAGATCGGCCGCGAATTTGCGGACGACACGAACGGCGACGGCACGATGGATTACAACGACACCTGGGGTCTGGTCTCCGCCACCGGCGACGCCGTCCACTTCTACATCGGCGCGGGCGAAAAGCTCTGCACCAAGGACGAAAACGACAATCCCATCCTTGCCATCGGCAGCACCAACTCGATTTCTGTTTCCCAGAAGATTCTCAGCACGCTTCAGAGCAACAACTGGGTCAGCTTCGCACAGGATCTGACCTCGCAGGGCGTGGCCGCCTCTGACATCTGGGACGTCACGCTGTCCATCTTCGGTGAAGGCCGCGCGCCTTTCCGCGTGACGGCGTTCTCCGCCATCAAGAAGCTGCGCGCTTATGACATCGACTACGGTATCGTTCCGATGCCGATGGTTGAGGAATCGCAGGATTCGTACTACACCAACTGCGCCGCGCTGTATGCGTACGGCGTCGTGGTGCCGAACTTCCTGTCCGAAGACGACGCGAAGTTTGCCGCGTATATGATCGACGTACTCTCTGCGGGCGGCAAGCAGTACATCGCCACCGCCTACTACGACCAGATCCTGAAGAACAAGGATGCGCTGGACGTGGAGGTTCTGGATATGATCTTCGAGAACATCGTGTACGATGTGGGCATCGTGTACGGCTTTGAGGGTCTCGGCAACATTCACACCACGCTGATGACCAACAAGTCGACCGACATCGTCTCCCAGCTTGACACCATCCGCGATGCTGTCAACGCCAAAATCGAAGAGGTTATCGAGAAGTACAGCAAATAAGCCGTGCAAAAAACGGGGGATCCGAACGATCCCCCGTTTCTTTTTTTGCTTCCCGCCGTCTATTCCGAAATTTCCGCAAGCGTCTGCTGGCCGTCCTCCTGCTGCGCGGCGGACTCCAGCACACGGACCGACAAATCGTGCACGTCGAAGCAGTAGACGGTGCGCCCCGTTTTCAGCGCATACGCCACGGTGCTGCCCGTGCCGCTGCGCGACCCGTTCCAGAACGCGAGCACGCAGTCGGAGCGGTCCACCATATAGCGGTTGCGCTTTTTCATACAATCCGAGCTGTAACGCTTGCTGACGAGCGTCTCCTTATCGCAGCATTCGATGATCGAAAAGTACAAGTCGCGCGTCCGCTCGCTCCATTTTTCGGCCTGCGTCTCACAGGGCAGCGCACATTCGAGCGTGATCTCCGGGTATTTCGCGCGCAGCTCGAGCACCGCCAGCGCGGCACATATATCCGCGCCCAGCGCCATGCCGGAAATGAAGTGTTTCGCCCCCGCAAGGATGAGCTTTTCGGACTCGTCGTAGAATGCCTGTTTCAGCCTGCTCGGTGAAACGGACGTCGAGTGCAGATTTCTGTGGCCGGTGAAGCAGACAACAACCGGCGCGCGATTTCCCGTTGCCATAATAGATGCCACGCCCTTTCTGTTCAACACAGGTCGAATTTCGGGTTTCCGGCGGTTTCCGGACAACCGTTCGACCTTTTATGCTATTATACATCCATCGGTTTGTCGAAAAATGCCGTTTTCTGAGGGATTAAAAAAAATTGCCGATTTTTTTCGAATTCTATCGCATTATGCACTTTTTTGTCCGCGAAGGGAAAAACAATACGGCGGGGACGCGTTTTGCACACGACGTCCCTGCCGTTTTTTATTCCTCTTGTTCCCCGTCGCCGCGGGCAGACGTATCGAAGGGCGCGTCCGTCGGACCGGCGTCCGCGGCAAACCCGTCGGCGGGCGGCGCTTCGTCGGCCCCGTTCTCAGGCGGCGCAGTATCCGTTCCGTCGGCAGACGGCGCTTCCTCCACCCCATCGGCGGGCGGCGCTTCGTCCGTCCCGTCGGCAGGCGGCGCGGCGCATTCCAGCCGGCGCTGTTCGCGCTTGGTCAGATACTCGTCCGGCGACTCAGACTCATAGTAGTCCTCGCGGAAGAACCGATAGCTTGCCTTGACCTTCATCCGGCGCATCACGAACAGGTAGAGCAGCAGGAGCAGCACGCCGGCGAGCGAAAGCAGCGCGCCCGCGGCCAGCCCCGGCGTGCGGTAGGAGAACACGATCTCGCTGTCGCCCGCGTCGGCGCGGACGGCGACGAAGCCGTAATCGACCTTTTCCACCGTGACGGGCGCGCCGTTGACGGTAGCCGACCAGCCGTCGTCATACGGCACGGAGAAAAAGACCATCCCCGGCGCGTCGAGCGAAATCGTCGCGCGGAAGCCGTAGCTGTCGTAGTCGAAGCTGTCGCAGACGTAATTCCGGCGTTCCTCGACCGCAGCGAAGTATGTGTCCTTGTTCAGCGCGGTCTCGCGGACAGGTGCGCCGTCCGGCGCGTTGGAGGCGTTGTAGACGCGCTCCATAAAGGTCGCATAATACTCGGCCTGATCGTCGGGCACGACAAGGTATTTGTTGAACAGGATATGCCGCTGGCTCTTGGCGATTTTCTCATAATCGCTCTCGACCATAAACTGATCGAACGCGAACCCCATCCCGAGGTAATACTGATTTTCGTAGATGTCAAACCCGTTCTGCGTGTCGAAATACTCGAAGCCGACGGTGTCGTGCTTCTTCGTGTCCGACGTGGGAATGAACGAATATTTGACCGAAAGCAGCGACTTGAAGCCGTAATACTTCGATTCCACGCGCGAGCCGACCGAGCGGGAAATGCCGTTGGCCTGATAGAATTCCATAATCGTCGCCGGCACGACGGTGTGGAAGTTTTCCACCGACGGGATCTGCCAGAACAGGCCGAGGTTGTCGAATACGTTGGTGAAGCGGCCCTCTTTCCGATAGAAGTCGATGCGGTAGAAGCCGTCCTCCTCCGGCAGCTCGACCTCGCCGTTGATGGCCTGATCGACGAGAAAATCCGAACTCCACGAATGGCATTTGCCGTGGAACACATGCAGCACCGCGTACAGCACCGTCGCGACGCAGACGGCAATCAGCACGCCGTTGACGAATACGCTGCGCTCGATACAGCGCACAACCCGCTTCCCCGGCGTCTCCGACACCGAGACGGTCACGCGCGTCTTGCGGCCGCGCAGATACTTGGTGATGAAATGCAGCGCGATCAGCGAGCCAAACGCAATGGCGACATAGAGCCAGAAGCGGTCGGCATAGGGCATCGTGCCCAGCTCCCAATCGCTGCCCTCGCTCTCCTGATACCAGCGCAGGCCGATGGGAAGAGCGATGACCGCGCAGGCCACTGCGTTGGCAATCAAGCCGCGCTTGAAGGAGATGCGCCGGTCCTCCAGCGCGATGACCGTCGCCACGCAGAACATCAAGATCATCATATAGTTCCAGCGCGCGTAGTACGACGAATTGAGCAGGAAGAACGAGCTGTTCAGCAGCGGCACGACCGAGCAGAGCATCAGGAACACGGAGAAATAGGACAGCCACGACCGCTTGCGCGCCGCGATGTAGGAGAACACGCCGCTCATCCCGAACAGCGGCAGCCAGATGGCGTTCGAGGCCCAGCGCTCGTTATGCCCGTAGGCGAAGTTGACGCGCGAGGGGATGTCCGGCGGGAAGAAATAGCTCTCGATGATGTGGACATAGCGCTCGGTGTACAGCGTTTGCTCGCCGTCCACGCTGTGCATATAGAACAGCATCCGCCAGCCCTCGTAGCCGCCGCCGAGACGGGGGTTGTCGAGGATCGCAAGGCACGCCGGCAGGAACAGCACCGAGCCGATGAGCACGCCGAGCACGGCTTCCACGGCAAGGCAGAGGAAATTCTTCAGATTGATGCGGAACGACCGCTTGGTGCAGCGGAACATAAAGTACATAATGCAGAACGCGACCTGACCGGCGAACATAAAGTAGTTCATCATACAGTTGATCGCGACGGCGAGCGCAAACTGCCCGCGGCGGTTGTTCTGCACCAATTCCTCCATGCCGATGAGCAGCAGCGGGAAGAAGGCGACGACCTCGTGGAACTGATTGAAAAAGATGTTGTAAATCTGGAAGCCGGAGAAGGCGTACAGCAGCGCGCCGATGACGGCGTAGTCCTTGTTTTTGACAAAGCGCTTGAGGTACGCGTAGGCGATGACGGCGGCCGTGGCGAACTTGAGCATATAGATCGGCGCCATCAGGTAGGGCGCCCAGGACGCCGGGAACAGGCACATCAGCCAGAAAAACGGGCTGCCGAGCAGGTAGTAGGAATAGCTGCCGATGAAGTTGGAGCCGAGGTCGGTCAGCCAGTCCCAGCCGAAATTCCCCTCGTGCACCATGCGCACGCAGTGCTCGTAAAACGGGATCTGCTGCACGTTGTAATCGCCGTAATAGAGAAAGACCGGCGAGCCGGTTTTGATCCATTCCACGATCACAAAGGGGGCTAAAATCAGAAAGGACAGAATCAGCGAGATCAAGAGCGTTTTCTTGTAATAATAAAAGGTGCTCTTGTCGTCCCGCAGGGATTCGTATTCCACGGTCGGGGTCAAAGTCACCGGCTGTTCATCTCCTTTTGCAGTCTGAGCGGGCTTGTCTATCCGGCGGGCCGCGGCGGCCGCCGGAATGCGAGTTCCCGCCGCGAAGGGAAAATCTCCTCCGCATGGCCGGAAGCTATATGCGTTCATTTTACAACAAACCGCCCGAAAAGTCAAGCGCACGCGAAAACAAAACGGAAATTTCAAATCCGTTGACGAAAACGCTTGACAAATCGGTTTTCATATGCTATAATAACAACCGTCGCCATACGGAACCGTTTTTCGGCGTTCCGATTCAATCGCTGGTGTAGCTCAATGGCAGAGCAGCTGATTTGTAATCAGCAGGTTGGGGGTTCAACTCCCTTCACCAGCTCCAATAACACGGGGGAATTCCCGAGCGGCCAAAGGGGGCAGACTGTAAATCTGTTGTCACTGACTTCGGTGGTCCGAATCCACCTTCCCCCACCAAAATAAAAAGCGTCCTGATGGGGTGCTTTTTTATTTTGGTTAGAGTGCGGTGGCAAAAAGCAGCGATCAATTTGCCGCAGCGAAGCAGCAGGAAGCGCTTTGCAAGGCTCGAAAAAACTGTGTAAAACGGCAAAGGCGGGAGCAAGCTTGTTCGACGCAAAGCGTCGTTGGGTTCAGAATCCACCCTCTCCCAGCAATGTAAAAACCTGTCGAAAAAGCTGTAATTGCTTTATTGGCAGGTTTTTATTATACACTTAACCCAAATAAAGTATGACCTACACCCAAAGAACTATTATTTCGAATAGACTTCTGTTAAGTTAAAACAATCCGATTATATTCAGCACAAAATATCGGGAAATAAGCTTCGCTTTTTGATAAAATATAGGCAGACAAGGAGGGATAATATGGACTGGATCATCGGAATGCAAAATGCGATCGACTATATCGAAAATAATCTGACAGAAACGATTGATTATGAAATCGTCGCGGCACAAAGCTTCTCCTCGTGTTATCATTTTCAGCGCGTATTCAGCATTCTTTGCGGATTCACCATCGGCGAGTATATCCGAAATCGCAGGCTGTCACTTGCCGGTACGGAGCTTGCCGCAAGTGACGCAAAAGTGATGGACGTTGCGCTGAAATACGGCTATGAGAGTCCGGACAGCTTTGCAAAAGCATTTCAAAAATTCCACGGTATGTTGCCATCGCAGGCTCGAAATAACGGCAGCAGTCTCAAGTCCTTCTCCCGTCTTGTACTAAAATTTTCATTGGAAGGCGGTACAGTTATGAATTACAGAATTGAAGAAAAAAACGAGATGATCTTGACGGGATATAAGCGCCATTTCGTCGGCATCCCCGGTGAACGTGAAAATCAAGAAAAAGAAATGTATGTAAAGACCAGAGCTTTGCAGTATATTCTTCAAGGGCTATCAGGTAATCTTGAAATGAATTATGATGTGATTACGAATATCGATGATGAAGGATATGATTTTTATATTGCGAATCAGCTCTCTGCGTATTATCGCAACAATCTTAACAAAGACGACGTGCTTGGAGAAGCGTTTGCAAAGTTTTTTGAGAATATCACTATCCCAAAGTGTACGTACGCTGTATTTGAAACTGAGAGATGTTCTTATCCAACAACCGTTTTCCTTGATTTGAGAAAAAGAATCGCGACCGAATGGCTTCCAAATTCAGGATATCAATTGGCCAAATCTCCCGAACTTGTTGTAACACATTGGTATAGAGGAAACAAGAGCGAGCAAAGATATCGAGAACTGTGGATTCCGATTATAAAATGAGCGTAACCACAAATGCCGCCTATTTGCCACAGGTGGCATTTTCTTAGCATTCATCTGTAGAATAAAGTTACGCCAACACTCTGCTAAAGTAATGTGAGCGTTCACCCCCATACAACAAACTGACAAAACATCTTTTTTGTAGCCGCTTTACACGTCGCCGCAAGCTGCATATCACTTGAAAACGCGCGCACAACGTCTCTCGCTCACTACCAACCTGTTTTGGCTGCGAGGGTTCAATCCCCACCGGTAAAAGGTCTAAAATATTTTTTTCATGTGGCTTTTTTCAATGATGTTTGCCTTCGGCAAATGCTGTCACTTCGTTAATGATGTTGTGCATAGCACAATGATGTCGCTTCGCGAATGTTTCAGGCAAACATCGCATCATTGCGAATGAAATGAGCAGCATCATTATGCGAAGCATAATATCATATTGCCGCAGGCGATGCATCATTTGTGTGAGGGTTCAAATTCATACACAAAACTACTGGAAACATCTTTTTCATAGCCCATTGACAAAAAGCACTTACCGCGGTAAGTGCTTTTTCCTTTTCCGTCACATATACGGCGGCTGACGCTCGAGCCCTGCTCCATAGGATTGCGTTTGCAACGCCTTCAATCGCGTCCCTTTATCGTCGTTACCGAAAAGAAAGCCGGCCGCGTCACAGGGGCTTATAACGCTTTGTTTTTGACAGATCGAATCAATCCAAAGCGCGAAAGCCTGCTTTTTGATTTGCAGCCCTTTGCGGCGCAAAAGGAGCGGCCCCGAGAAACACAGGGCCGCTCTTTTCCGCTCCTTCGGATTTTCAGGCGTTGGAATGCGCTTCCAACCGGCGCAGGATGCCGGCAAACGATTGCTCCGCGCGGAGGAAATCGTACCACGGTTCGCCGGACAGACATTCCAAAAGTCTTGCGCAGGCGTTTTTCTCCCGCGGGACAGGACGGCCGCGGCGTTCGCCGCGCACTGCGGGCGAGGTTGCCGCCGCTTCCTCCGGGTAGGTGTCAAACAGAATCCCGGCTTCACACATTTTTTCCAGACACAGAAGTGTGTTTTCCTTATCGCGGGCAAGGGCGTAGTTTTCGGCCAATGTCTGGTACGCCGACACGAGATGATGCGCATAATAGTTGGAATCCTGCTCGCAGTACACGGTGTTGACGATATCCGCAATCTGGTGCAAAAGCCGATTCTTCTCGTCTGTACCGAACCGGTCCGTCGCGGCGAGGAGGGCAAGGCACTTGGCAAGGCGGTCGGTGCAGAATGCCGCATACCTATGCAGAAGCGCGGGGTCCGCCTGCTGCTCATAGATGCCGACAAGCATATCCTCCCGGGAAGCCCACATGTGCGGCAGCCGGTTCGCGTACGCGGCGGCAAGTTCCGACTGCCCGCTGTTTTTGCATCGATAGATGATCGTCTGAAAAGCCCGGTCGCGGACCGTTTCCTCCGTGCATTCGTCGATCACCGTATCGCATAGGGCGCGCACGCGGTGCGAAACCGCGTCGACATCCGCCGCCGCGCCGACGGTATGGGCGTATTCGTCGAGGTCGGCACAGCTCAACGCCTCGGCAAGCTCGGCCATAATGCGGTACGACCGCGGATATTGCTTTAGCCCGTCCTCCAGAAGACGGGTCGCGGCGGCGAAGTCCCCGCTGCGCGAAAAGGCGGCCGCCTCCTCGACGAGCCGTTCGATCCGTTCCTCGTTCCTTTGCAGGTCAACCCCCAAAATCGCGTCCGTCGTCGTGTCGAAGATCGCGCTCAGCAGCGGAAGCTGCGTGATATCCGGGGCCGTTCTGTCACACTCCCACTGAGAGACGGCGCGGGAGGTGATCCCGAGATACGCCGCAAGCTGCTCCTGCGTGATGTCCCGCTCGCGGCGCAGCTTTTTTATCGTTTTTCCGATAGACATACTCTTAGACATATTCTGCTCCTCCGTTGTTGATTTCATATCCGAAAGCGCTTTTCATGACAACCGTATTATACAACGGCGCGGCATCCAAAATCCACGAAGCATTTCAGGAGTCAATGTATAGCGGCGCTATGATTTATACAGCGTTTACGGACGCTTGCCCGACACAGCATCCGCTCCGTGCGCAGAAAAAAGCCTCCCGCCGCCGTTCGATAAACGGCGGTGGGAGGCTTCGGCTGTCCGGCGCACAAAAGAGAGGGCGCGGCGCGGCCTGCCGCCGCGTCACAGCCGTTCGGGGAATTCCGCAACGGCGGCGGCCAGCAGCTTGGCGCGGCGGATAAGCGCACCCGGCTCGCTGCGCTCCCGAACGCTGTGCCAATCCCAGCCGGTCATCCCCACGGCGCAGACCGTCGGCACGCCGGCCGCCGTGGTATAGGCCGCGTCCGAGCCGCCGCCGTTCGACAGCGGCCGGAGATCCTCCAGCCCCCAGCGCAGGCCGGTCTCGCGCAGGTGGTCAAACAGGGCCATACCGGCTTCGGTGCGCGGCATGGGGCTGCGCCTGCTGAGGATTGTGACGGCCGAAACGGCGCCGGAAACGTGGGCCGTTTCGGTCACACGCCGCAGATAGGCCATAGCGGATTCGCCCTCCGTCTCGCTGCGGTAGCGGATGTCCACGGTATACGAGCAGGTCTCGGGTACGACGTTTTCCGCCGTGCCGCCGCTGATCCGGCCGCAGTTATAGGTGACGGCGTCGGGTCGGCTCTGTTCCTCCAGCGCCACGATTTGATAGGCCGCCTCCCGCACGGCGCTGATGCCCTCGGCATAATACATTCCGGCGTGCGCGGCTCTGCCGCGGATATCCACCCGCACCTTCAGAATGCCCTTCCGCTCTACCACGGCCTCGTCCCGCTTGCCGCATTCGCAGACGAAGGCGGCGGCGCAGCCGCGGGCGTGCGCCTGCAGAAAGGCGATGCCGTCGGGGCCGGTCAGACGGTTGCTCAGCTCCTCGTCCGGCATCAGGATCAGCCGCAGCGGACGGGACACGCCCGCCGCCTCCAGCGCGGCCATCGCCAGCAGCGCGACGGCGACGCCGCCCTTGCAGTCCACGATCCCGGGGCCGTAAAGGCCGCCCTCGGGCGCCGCCTTCAAAAGGTCAGGGAAGCTGCCCGCGGGATGAACGGTGTCCAGATGAGCCACGAAGCAGATCGGCGCCTGCGCGGCGTCCTCCCGACAGGAGACGGCCAGCGCCTTTCCGGCGCGCGGAAAGGCGTGCGCTTCGACGGCAAACCCCAGCGATCGGGCGAAGTCCGCCGTCAGATCGGCGGCGCGCGAAACGTCCTCCCGATCGGCAGAAAAGCTCTCCTGCGCGGTCAGACGCTCCAGAAACGTCTGAAAGCGGGGCGCCCGCGATTCGATATAGGCAAAAAGTGCCGGTATACTGTTCAAAGGAATCCTTCCTTCCGTAACGGACTCATCGTTCCGGCGGCGTCTGCGCCGCGGTATGCCGCAGCAGGCGGCAGATAGGGCTGTTCGGGTCCCGACGCTCGGGCAGCAGCGCGGCGCCGATGAGGCCCGCCTGCCCGTTGAGCGCCGAAATCTCGACCAGATACGGGTCGGTGCAGCGTTCCCGAACGCGGGAAAGCAGAAACTCCCCCTCTCGGAAAATGCCGCCGACCAAAACGATTCGGTCGGGACGGAAAATCGCCGTCAAATTGTTAAGCCCCACCGACAGATGCTTCGCGTAGGTCTCCAGAACGGCGTCCGCAGCCGGGCAGCCTGCCCGCGCCGCCTCGAAAACCGTCCGGCCGTCGACGACGTCCCCCGCTTCGCGGATCTGCCGCGCCAGCAGGCTGTCCGGCTGCGCGGCGGCCGCCTCCCGCGTCATCCGGCAGAGCGCGGTGGCGGAGGCGTACTGCTCCCAGCAGCCGACGCGGCCGCAGCGGCAGGGACGGCCGTCCATCGCAACGATCATATGCCCGAACTCGCCGGCGCGGCCCTCCATACCGAGATGGATTTTCCCGCCGATGCGAATGCCGCCGCCGATGCCCGTGCCGACCGTGACCAGCAGGAAGTTGTCCGACTCCCGGCCGGCGCCCGCATAAATCTCGCCGTAAAGGGCGCAGTTGGCGTCGTTGCCCAGATATGCGGGGATGCCCAGCCGGCGGGAAAGCGCCTGCGTCAGCGGATAATCGGCCAGCGGCAGGTTGGCCGCGCGGACAAGGACGCCGCGCGCCTCGTCCACCGTTCCCGGCATACCGATGCCGACGGCCGCGACAGCGGCGCGCGCAAGCTGCCGCCGGCAGGCGTCCGTCAGCGCGTCCAGAACCGCGTCCGCGCCGCCGGAGGCGTTGGTGGGAAGCGTTTCGTAAAAGAGAACCTGTCCGGCATCGTCCACCAAGCCGGACTTGATGGCGGTTCCGCCCAGATCGATGCCTAACCGCATAAAGAAGTCCCTTCCCTGCCGTACACGGGGCAGCCGTCCACAAACGTCGCGACGACGTCCAGCGACGAGTCCAGCAGCACGACGTCGGCGCGCTTGCCCGGCGTGATGCTGCCGGTGCGCTCGAAAAGTCCGGCGGCCTTCGCCGGATTTTGGGAGCCGGCCATGACGGCCTTCTCCAGCGGCACGCCCAGCGTCAGCAGGTTGCGCATGCCGTACGAGATCGGGAACGTGCTGCCGCTGATCCGGCCGTCGTCCAAAACGCAGGCGCCGTTGCGGATGTGGCGCACCCGATCCTCCTCGGGATAATCGCCGTCGGGCAGGCCGGTGGCGTACATCGAATCGCTGATCAGATGCACCCGCTCCATACCCTTGGCGCGGCAGATGAGGTCCACCGTGGCGGGGTGGAGATGGACGAAATCGGCGATGATCTCGCAGGAAACGCGATCGTCGGTCAAAACGGCGCCCAGCACGCCGGGCGCGCGGTGGTGCAGCCCGACCATCCCGTTGAAGGTGTGCGTGGCGATTGTAGCCCCGCAGTCGATGGCCGCCTTGGCGGTGTCATAGTCCGCGCCCGTGTGCCCGAGCGCGACGGCGATGCCCAGCGCCCTTGCCTCGCGGATGACGGCCAGCCCGTCCCCGCATTCCGGCGCCAGCGTCAGGATGCGGATGCAGCCGCCGGACGCGTCCCAGAATACGCGCAGCTTTTGCACGGTGGGCGGCTGGAGGTACTTGGGCCACTGCCCGCCGCGGTATTCCATCGACAGGAACGGACCCTCAAGATGGACGCCCTCCACCCGCGCGCCGCCCGAGCCGGACGCCATCACCATGCGGATGCTGCGGAGGGTATCCAGAACGTTCTCGTCGGTGGTGGCGGACACGGCGGGGACGATGGCCGTGACGCCCTGCTTCGCCTCGAACGCCGCGACCTCGCGGATCCCCTCCGGCCCGGTGCGGCCGAAGCAGTTGCCCAGCGCGCCGTGGAAGTGCGTGTCGATGAGGCCGGGAACCAGAAGCCGGCCGGCCCCGTCGATTTTTTGCAGGCCGGCGCCGTCCGGCCGCCCGATTTCGGCAATCACGCCGTCCCGAACGGCGACCGAGGCGTCGGCAAAGGTAAAGTCGTCCCGAAGCACGCGAACGTTTTCAAAAAGCCAGTTTTTATTCATATGCTTACCCCATAATCTGCGCCAGATAGCGGTTCAGATTCTCCATACTGATGGAAATGGCGGTCAGCGTGTCCTCCATGCCCTCGAATTCCAGCGAAACATACCCGCGGTAGCCCGACGCGTAGATGATCTTCAGGCATTGGTAGGCAGGCTGGTCGCCGTGGCCGAAGATGGTCGCGCGCCGGTAATTTCCGGCACGGCTCAGCAGCCAGCCGCGGCCGGGGTCCTGCCGCATGCCGTCCCGCACGAAGGAATCCTTGGCGTGGACGTGGGAAATGAGCGGCAGCAGCTTGGAGACGGCGGCTGCGCAGTTTTCGTCCACGCCGCCGAAGTTGCCGATGTCGCAGAGATAACGGTAGTTCGGATGATTGACGGCCGTGAAGACCGCCAGCATGCGGTCGCTGTCCTGCACCAGCCGGCCATGGTTCTCCGAGCAGGTGGTCACGCCCTTTTTCTGCGCGTAGTCCGCGACCTCTCGGATGGCGGCGGCCAGCGTGGGCAGAATGGCCTCAAAGGTCCGCAGGCCGGTGTAGCCCTCGTAGAACCCGGGCGTGATGTCGTGGCGGAGCAGCGGGATGCCCGCCTCCGCCGCGATGTCGATATGCCGCTCGACCCGGCGGATCTCCGCTTCCACGTCGGGACAGCAGAAATTCGCGCCCGTGGTGTAAATCGGAACGTCCAAACCCAGCCGGCGGGCATGGTCGGCCAGCCGGCAGGCGAATTCCAGCGGCGAGCCGCCGGAGGTGTTGTCGTCCAGAACCAGCTCGGCGGCCGGAACGCCCAGCTCGTGGATTTTATCCAGAACGTCAAAATGGTTCATCGCCCCGCTGCTGATGAGCCGGCTGAAGCTGTAAGTGCTGATACAGGTTTTCATATCTGCCTTCCCCCTTAAGCATCAAAGGACGACTTCGCGTCCCAGCCGCGCCGAATCGTAGATGCCCTGCAGCATCCGCTGCAGGTCGCAGGCGTGCTCGACAGGCGTGCGGGTGGGCGCGCCGGTGAGGATGCAGTCCACAAAATGCGCGATTTCCAGCTCAAAGCTCTTGCCGGGGCCGGGGTTTAAGCGGTCGTCGCTGAGATAGCCGTTGCGCTCGCCGTAAATGGTCAGGGGGTCCAGCGTGATGCCGCCCTTGGTGCCGTAAAGCTGGGTATACTGGTAGTCGGGGCCGTTGATCGCCCAGGAGGCTTCGAAAAGAAGGATGGCGCCGTTCTCAAAATGGATGACGCCCGCGCCGAAGTCCTCGGTGTCGTTTTTGTTGTCGGGGCAGGGCGTACCCTGCCAGCGCTGGATGCCCTTGGTCTGGAATTCGCCGAGGCGGTTGGAAACCGCGGCGCTGACCCGCACGGGCTTGGGGTTGCCCATCATATACCAAGCGGCGTCGATGCGGTGGACGGCGATGTCGAGAATGGGGCCGCCGCCCGAAACGCGCTTGTCGGTGAACCAGCCGGTCGGCGTGCCGCGCCGGCGGAGATAGGAGGTCTTGGCGTAGTAGATTTCGCCAAACTCGCCCTTGTCCGTCATTTCGCGAACCAGCGCGTTCTGCGGATTGAAGCGGCTGGGAACGCCCAGCAGGAAGCGAACGCCGGCTTCCTCGACGGCGGCCTTGGCCTCCAGCGCATGCTCGAGGCTGTCGGCGAACGGCTTTTCGCACAGGATGTGCTTGCCGGCCTTGGCGGCGGCGATGGTCACCGGCGCATGGCCGTTGTTCCAGGTGCAGACGTCCACGGCGTCAAGCTGCTCAGCGGCCAGCATATCCTCGACGGAGGCGTAGGCGTTCGGGATGCCGAAGCGCTTCGCGAAGCTCTGCGCCCGCTCCAGATTGAGGTCGGCGACGGCGACGACCTCCGCCTTGTCGCACACCGCGTACGCGGGCATATGGGCATTCGCGGCGATATTGCCGGCGCCGACGATGCCGATGCGAATCTTTTCCATAGCTGTAACCATTCCTTTCTTTCTGCGCCGCGGCCGGTTTCGTTCCGCAAAACCGCCGCGATACGGCAAGTCCGGGCGTTTTTCCCGGGAGCCGTCCGCGCCGGATGTCCCCGCAAATCGGACGGCCTATGTTTTCCCCATTCTATCACACAATATCCGAAAAGTAAATATCTATCCGATTTTCCCCAAAAAAATATTGACAAGCTAAAAATTTTGTTTTAGCCCTTTACATTTGCGCATTTATGTTTTATAATAAAGGGTGGCTTGCCGCGCAGCGGGTCTGTGCCGCGCGCCGGCGGCCATATCTTGTTGATAAAAGAGGAGCAATACGTTATGAGAACTGTCGGCACCACCTCCCGCGGCGTACGCTGCCCCGTCATCCGCGAGGGAGACGACCTGGTACGGATCGTCACCGACGCCATCCTTGCCTGCGGCGAGGAGCAGGGCATCCGCTTCGCGGACAAAGACATTGTAGCGGTCACGGAGGCCGTGGTCGCCCGCAGTCAGGGCAACTATGTCACGACCGACGCCATCGCCAAGGACTGCGCCGCCAAATTCGGGACCGACACGGTGGGGCTGACCTTCCCCATCCTCAGCCGCAACCGCATCGCCATCTGCCTGAAGGGAATCGCCAAGGCGTTCAAAAAAGCCTACATACTGCTGAGCTACCCGTCCGACGAGGTGGGCAACCATCTGTTCGACGAGGATTTGCTGGACGAGAAGGGCGTCAACCCGTGGAGCGACGTGCTGAGCGAGAAAACGTACCACGAGCTGTTCGGCTACGTCAAGCACCCGTTCACCGGCGTCGATTATGTGGAATATTACGGCGACCTGTTCCGCGCCGAGGGCTGCGAGGTCGAGTTTTTGTTCGCCAACGACGTGCGCGCCATCCTGCCTTATACGAAAAACGTGCTTTGCTGCGACATCCACAGCCGGCAGCGCTCCCGCCGCCGTCTGCTGAACGCGGGCGCGGAAAAGGTGCTGCTGCTCAGCGACCTAATGACCGCGCCGGTCGACGGCAGCGGCTACAACGAGCAGTTCGGCCTGCTCGGCTCAAACAAGGCGACCGAGGACAGCGTCAAGCTGTTCCCGCGCGACTGCAAGACCTTCGTCGACGCGCTGGCTAACAGCCTGCGTCGGGCGACGGGCAAGCAAATCGAAGCGATGATTTACGGCGACGGCGCTTTCAAGGACCCGATGGGCAAGATCTGGGAGCTGGCCGACCCGGTGGTGAGTCCCGCGTACACCGACGGGCTGGAGGGCCAGCCGAACGAGCTGAAGCTGAAATACCTCGCCGACAACGACTTCGCTTCCCTCTCGGGCGAGGCGCTGACGGCCGCAATCAAGGACAGCATCTCCCATAAGGACGGCGACCTGAAGGGGCAGATGTCCAGCCAGGGGACCACGCCCCGCCGGCTGACCGACCTCATCGGCAGCCTGTGCGACCTGACCTCCGGCTCGGGCGACAAGGGCACGCCGATCATTTTGATTCAGGGCTACTTCGACAACTACGCCAAGGATTCCAAATAAAAACAGACCCGAAGCAAGGGGCGGCCTTCCGCACGGAAGGCCGCCCTCCCTTTTTCGCCTGTCAAAGAAATCGCATTTCCAAAAATCCTGCGTGAAAAGGATTTGCCCGCCTGTAAAAAAAGCGGAGAAGCCGAGGGGCAAAGCCCGCGCCGGCCGCCGCAAAGGACGAAAGTTCTCCACCTAAAAGCGCAGCGCGCCCCCTGCGCCGTGGCTCCTCAAATGGCCGAATACACACCTGTTGTATGCCGCCTGCGGTTTTTCCACAGGCTGCAAAAGGGGGCGGCCTTCTGAAAAGAAAGCCACCCCCCTTTTGCAGGTTCTGTTCTGCCATCCGCCGCCAAAGACGGCCCTTTGCGGCCGCCTGCGCGAAGCGGGACTTTACAGACGCTTTTCCAGCATGATGAAGTCGTCGTTTCTCCATGTTTCGACGAAGCCGCAGCGCCGGAAGAGGCGGATCGCCGGATTGTCCGGCGCGATGTTGTCATAGATGACGGAGATGCCATGCCGCCTTGCCTCATCCAGCAGCAGCATAAGTCCCGCCCTGCCGAACCCCTGTCCCCTGTAGCAATGCTGAACAAGGACGTCGCAGATATAGCATTGAAGCGCCTCGTCAAAGCGGAAAGCGACCTCGCCGACAAACGCTGCGTACTTCCGGGAATAGATGTAACGGTAAAAGCGTCTGTCCGGCGCTCCGACCCAGCACTCGTACCATTGGCTCCACTTTTCCGGCGGTAACGCAACGGCGCCGCCCCATTTTTTATTATACGCCATCGTTTCCGCATCGCCGATCAACTTTTGCCGGAAAGAAAGCTCCTTGAATTCGGGCTTGATCAACCGAATCATTCTTGCGCTCCCTCCATCGATGCCGGCACAGGCTTCGCCGGACGGCAAAAGCCGCAGCTTATGCGAATGCGCCCGTACACGTTCTTTCGGCGCCGGCGGTCGCCGTCTGCGGCCCGCCTTCCCTGCGCAGGGACGGCTTCGCGCCGCAAAGCTCAGATATTCCGCTCAAAGGCGAGGAATCTCGTCCCCTGAAAGCGCAGCCGCCCAACGTCTCCCTCCGCCAGCAAACCGTATTCGGAGGCGTCGACGGCAAGCTCCATTCGGTCGCCGCTTTCAAATTCAAAGGTGGCGTAATAGCGGGTAACGGAGGTCATGCCGAAGCCGGCATTCTGTCCGGCGTTCGTATGATGGTGGTGCGACACCTCCGCCCGCTTCGCCGCGACCCGAGCCGGCACGGTCAGCCGCGGGGAGCGGTTGTTTTTGTTCCAGGTCCGAAGCATTCGAACGGCAGCAAAAACAAAAACGCCGATAACGAGTATAAAGACGATCGAAAACATGATCCCGAAAAAATCGAAACCCAATCCGAAACCCATTTTAACAACCATCGCCTTCGCTTTGCGAAAGCATCCTTTCTCGGTAATTAGGTGCAGGAACGCCGCAGCCGGCCGATTTGCGAAGCCGTCCGCACCGCAAGTCGGGAAACGCGAAAAACCGCCGCATAAATTTCCATATTGCACAGTACGCTGTGCGGCTATCGCGCAATCCCAGAGTTTTTCGCGCCCTCGGCGCGGAAAACTTGTATAGCCGCCGCACATACTTCTACATTGTACATTACTCTACGCGACTATTATTCACGCTGTATAGTCCCAGAGTTTTTCGCGCCGATGGCGCGAAAAACTTGAGTAGCCGCTGCACATATTTCTACATTGTACATTACTCTATGCGGCTATTATAGCACAATCGACGGCAGAATGCAAGCACGCCGGCTGCGGCTTCCGAAAGACGCTTTTTCGGGTTGACAAACCCGACGGCATCGTGTAAGATACAGGCAAAGCCTGCAAAAACGGTTTTGCGGGCCTTGCCATACACCAACCCGAAAGGAGGCCGCTTTCGCTGCGCGAAAGCGAAAAGCCGCTATGCAAATCCGGCAGGAAGAACGATTCGTACCCGGCGGCGGGTACATTTACCGCGTTTCACACCGCATTATGGAGGGCGACTGCCCGTGCGACCACGGCCCGCGGTGGGTCGAGGTCCCCGACCTGTATGTGGACAAATATCCCGTGACCAACGGCATGTATCTGGACTTTCTCACCTCGAGCGGCTATGTCCCGGCCGACGGCGCCAATTTTCTCAAACACTGGCGGGACGGTAGGCCGCTTGCCGCCGATCTTGACAAGCCGGTCACCTGGGTCAGTCCGAACGACGCGCGGGCCTACGCGGCGTTTTACGGAAAGTCGCTGCCGACCGACGCCGAATGGCAGTACTTCGCCTCCGGGCCGCGCCGCCTGAAATGGCCGTGGGGCGACGAATACGACAGCGCCCGACTCAACGACGACCCGCTCGGCGGGCTTACGCCCGCAGACGCCTTCCCCGGCGGCGCAAACGCTTACGGGCTGCTCGACCTTTCGGGCAACGCGTGGGAAATCACGCAGGTCTGCGACGACGGCATGCACCGCTTCATGCTCCTGCGCGGCGGCAGTTACTATAAGGCGCCGCACTTCTGGCACGCGCTGGGCGGCCCCTGCGCCAACACGTCGCACCTCAAATGCCCGCTCTTAAACGAGGGGCTCAACCGCAACGCCAACGTCGGCTTCCGCTGCGTCAGGAGGGTTGGAAATGAATGAATACAGCATTCGCACAAACAAGCTGGAGATAACCGTCGCAGCGGCACCGCTGCGGCTCACCCGCGTCCTTCTGCGCGCGCACCCGGAGTGCTGCGGCGCTCTGTCGGCGGAGCTTTTCCGGGTGACGCTCGACGGCGTCCGATACGACGCGTCGTCGTTTCGGGTCACATCGGCAGACGAGCGCGACGACGGCCGTTACCGGCTGCTGCGCATCGAGCTTGCGCATGACTGCGGCGTGTCCGCCGCGCTGTCGTTTCTGGCGGACACCGACGATTCGATCGAGCTGATCCTCCAGCTCAAGGACACCTCGGGCCGGGACGCGCGGTTCGCCGGACTGTCCTTCCCGTTTTTGTCCGACGGCAGCCTGCTCGGGCTGAAGGACGGCCGCTTCCGCGCGCCCGCCGCGCCCTTCCGCAGCAGCCGCGGCGAGCCGCTCCTCGACCTCCACCCCGCCTGCCGCCGGGTGATGTCCTTCGTCCGCGACGACGGAAGCGGGTTCGACCTGTCCTTCGACATCCCGCGGGAATCCAACACGCGGAGCTGCACCTTGGAACTGCCGCACATCCACAGCCTCGAGGCGCTGAAAAGCTACGGCACGTCGGTGCGGCTGGGCCGCTGCCCCGCCGAGGCCGTGCAGATTCGGTTCGAGGCCGTTCTCGGCGGCTGGCCGGAGACCTTTGCGGGCATTCGGAAAGCCGCCCGCGCCAAAACCGACCTCCGCCTGTACGACCGCCCCGACCTGCGATGGTACAGGGAAACCTTCCTGCACCATTTTGCCTATGTGTACGGCGAGGAGGTCTACGACTACCGCCGCGGACGGGTGGACATCGACAGGCTGCTGGACGCGGGAGAGGCGTTCGGCGGCTACGACGTGATCTGCCTCTGGCACCAGTACCCGCGTCTGGGCGTGGACGCGCGCAGCCAGTGGGACTTTTTCGAGGATTTCCCCGGCGGCCTCGCGGGGCTCGCGGCGGTCGTGCGCGGCTGCCACGAACGGGGCGTGCGGCTGATGCTGCCGTACAAGCCGTGGGACGCGCCGGGCCATATGTCGCCCGACGACACCGCCAAAGCGCTGGCGCGCCTTGCGGCGGAGACGGACGCCGACGGGTTCTTCTTAGACACCATGTCCGACGTGCCGCCGCAGTTCCGTATCGAAGCCGACCGGGTCAGGCCGGGCTGCGTGTTCTGCACCGAGCTTGTGCCCGACAACGCGCAGGCGCTCGAGCTGCTGACCGGCTCGTGGCAGCAGACCGCGCCCCGTCCCTATCAGACGCCGCTGCTGCGGTATGTGTTCCCCGAGCACCGCAGCCACTACATCTCGCGCTGGTCCATCGACGCGGAGCGGGACGATATGCTCAAAAAAGCCGTTATGAACGGCAGCGGGCTGGTGATCTGGCAGGACGTTTTCGGCGCGTGGCTGCCGTACACGGACGAGCAGAAGGCGGCGGTCAAGCGCTGGAAGCGCATCTGGCTGGAGAACAAAGCGTATTTCCTCTCCCAAACCGCCCTGCCGCTCTGGCCGGCCTTACAGCCCGACCTGATCGTCAACGCCTTTATGACCGACGACAAAACCTCCGCCGTCTTCACCGTGTACAACTTCTCCGGCGGCGAGATCAGCGGCGCATGGTTCCGTCACGGCTTCGGCCGCGCCGTGTCCGCCGAGGAACTGTGGAGCGGCGCGGCGGTATACGCCGAAAACGGCGCCGTCTGCGGCCGTCTGGCGGCGGGCGAGGCAGCCGTCGTCAAGGTCCTGCCGGACGACGGAAAGCGATAAAAAGTATGTAAAGGAGATTGCCGTTATGCCGAAATCCAATCTGCTGGCCGGCCGCCGCGCCCTCTTGGACGGTATGCAGGGGCACAACTTCGCGCTGCCCGACTGCCTGCAATATCTGTTCGAGCGCACCGGCGCATTCGGGACTCTGGACTACTGGAATTTTGCCGCGCTCACCGGCGACGTCTGTGCGCAGGTCTACGACCGCGGGCGCGCGGACGGCTGCGAATACTGCGTTTCGGGGTATCTGGCGGGGCCGGACTATCTGTCGCGGGTGTTCGGCGCGCTCGGCTATGCGCACACCTATGCCGGCCGGTCGGACATCCGCCGCGTCCCCGACGCCTTCGCCCGCCGCGTCGCGCAGACGGTCGACGGCGGCCTGCCCGTGCTGGCGGTGACGAATCTGCACGACATTCCGGGCTGGGAATCGGACGTGGGTACCTACTGCCTCGTCGTCGGCTACGACGACGGCGGGCGCACGCTCAAGCTGAACGTAAGCGGGACGGATACGCTCGATTGTCCGCTCGACGGCGGATGCCTCGATCTGGTCTTTCTCGGCGAAAGGCAGCACGAGGTGTCCGAACGCGAATTTCTCCTCGCCTGTCTGCGCGGCCTGCCGCACTGGCTGACGCTGCCCGCCGTCGGGACAAAGCGCTTCGGCGCGGCGGCCTTCCGCGCGTGGGCGGACGACATCGACGAGGGCCGCTTTGCGGACGACAGGCTGCCGCTGTGGGAAAATTACGGCGTGTACGTCTGCTGTCTGGCCACGAGCGGCGGCGAGCCGACCTACCTCTACCGCAAGCTGGCCGGAATGGACCCCGCCCTCCGGCCGCTGGAGCCGTTCGGCAGCCGCATTCAGGCGCTGCTCCCCGCAGAAACGCCGACCGGCGGCCGCAGCCTGCTGTGGGTCGAACTGGAATCGTTGGGCGGCGGGATGGATATGGCGCAGGTGCGGGAGACGATGCGCGACCGCGCACGGCGCGGCCGCGTTTCCGCAGCGCTGCGGCAGTACGCAGACCGGCTGGAGGAAGCGCTCGCGCTGATGCGCGAGGCTGCGGCTTTGGTATAGCGAAAAGGAAAAATCAGGCATACGAATACGCGCGTTTCTTCCTCTTCATCAAAAAGCATAGAACATATGCCGGCCGGCATAAAAATTTTGGCTTTCTGTTCACAAGATTTTGCGCAAACGCTCTTGCAATTCCGTCAAAAGTATAGTATATATATAATAGGTAGATTTGGGGAATTTTCAGAAGGGCCGCGCCAGCGGCCCCATACGGATAAGGAGCAGAAAGAAAAAATGAGAAAGACAAAAATCATTTGCACACTCGGCCCGGCAACCGACGACGAAAACGTACTGCGCGCCCTGATGCTTTCGGGGATGGACGTGGCGCGCGTCAATTTTTCGCACCAGACGCATGAGGAGCAGAAGGTGCGCGTGGAAGCGGTCAAGCGCATCCGCAAGGAGCTGGGGCTTCCCGTCGCGCTGCTGGCCGACACGAAGGGGCCGGAGATCCGCATCGGCAAGTTTGCCGAGCCGAAGGTCGAGCTGAAGGCGGGGCAGAGCTTTACGCTGACCACGCGCGACGTGCAGGGTACGTCCGAAATCGTGTCGATCAGCTTTGCCGGTCTGCCGAGCGACGTCTCGCGCGGGACGCACATCCTCATCGACGACGGGCTGATCGATATGGTCGTCGTCAGCGCCACGCAGACCGACATCGTCTGCACGGTCATCAACGGCGGCTTCATTTCGGCCAACAAAGGCATCAACGTGCCGGGCGTTCAGCTTTCCATGCCCTTCATCAGCAGCCGCGACCGCGCGGACCTGCGCTTTGCGGTGGAAAACGATTTCGATTTCGTCGCCGCCTCCTTCACGCGGACGGCGGCCGACATCAACTTGGTCAAAGAGGAGCTTGCGCGGCTGGGCAGCCGGGACATGCGCATCATCGCCAAGATTGAGAACAGCGAGGGCGTGGCCAACATCGACGAAATCCTCAAGGTCTGTGACGGCGTGATGGTCGCGCGCGGCGATCTGGGCGTGGAAATCCCGCTGGAGGACATCCCCGTCATCCAGAAGAAGCTGATCAAACAGGCCTACCGCGCCGGCAAGCAGGTCATCACCGCCACGCAGATGCTCGATTCTATGATTAAAAATCCGCGGCCGACGCGCGCCGAGACCACCGACGTCGCCAACGCCATTTACGACGGCACCTCGGCCATTATGCTGTCGGGCGAGACGGCCGCAGGCGCCTATCCGGTCGAGGCCGTGCGCACGATGGCGCGCATCGCCGAACGCACCGAGGGGGACATCGATTACAGAAAGCGCTTCTCGCAGGCGAAGGTCTCCGAACTGTGCAACGTGACCGACGCCATCTCCCATGCGACCTGCGCCGCAGCGCACGACCTGAACGCCGCCGCGGTCATCACCGTCAGCAAATCGGGAATGACGGGGCGGATGATCTCCAAGTTCCGCCCGCTCGTCCCCATCATCGGCTGCTCGCCGGACGAAAAGGTGCTGCGGCAGATGAATCTGTCCTGGGGCGTGATGCCGATTTACGTCGAGGAAAAGAAGAGCACCGACGAGCTGTTCGAAGCGGCCGTCAGCGCCGCGCGGCAGGCCGGCGTCATCAAGGACGGCGATCTGACCGTCATCACCGCCGGCGTCCCGCTCGGCAAATCGGGCACGACCAATATGATGCGCATCCACGTCGTCGGAGAACCGATGTAACTTCCGCATATAAAAATACGCTCCCCTTAACTTATAAACAAATATAGAATATCAAACAGAGGAATAACATACTTGTGCTTATTCCTCTTGTTTGCTATAATTAAGAAAAAGACAAATCAGAAGCTGTGGAGGTACGCATTCATGAAATGGTATAATGATATGACTGAACAAGAAAAACGAAGTTTTCAAAAGGTAATTGTTGTATGTGTAGTAGGTGCGATTTTAATTCTCATTGTTCCTATTGTTTTTCATGTTATTTTCTAAGTAAGAAATAACGCCCAGCTTGTATGTTTCACAAATAAAATAGCATAAAAAATCAATTCGTTAAAATGAAGGAGAAGCCCGCGTCGTGAAAACAGACCGCCTGTACGCCATCACCGTTTACCTGCTCAATCACGGCAAAACTCCGGCGGAGGTGTTGGCGCGCCTGTTCGAGGTCTCTGTCCGCACCATACGGCGGGACGTCGACGCGCTCTGCCGGTCGGGCATCCCCGTCGTCGCGGAACCGGGCGCGGGCGGCGGCTATTCGCTGAGCGAGCCGTTCAAACTGAACGCGCAGGCGATGAACGACGCAGACTATACTTTCATCCTGACGGCGCTGCACGGCCTTTCGACAGCGTTCGACAGCCCCGCCGTCAAGCAGACGGCGGAAAAGCTGCGTGCCCTGTCGGGCGGCCGTGCGGGCGGCGGTCTGATTCTCGACTTCTCTGTTCTGCGCGAAACCGACAGCGCGCTGCTGACGAAGCTGCAAACGGCCATTCGGGAAAAGCGGCCGGTGCGGTTCACCTACACCAACGCCGCCGACGAGACGCGCCCGCACACAGTCGAGCCGGTCGCCGTCGTTTACCGCTGGTACGCTTGGTATCTGCTCGCCTATTCGACGGTAAAGGACGATTACCGCACCTATAAGCTGGTGCGTATGCGGGACGCGGAACTGACCGACGGGCATTTCACGCGCGCGCACGAAAGCGCGGAGGTGCTGCTGCACGAAAACGACCGCCATACGCCGCCCTGCACCGAGGTCACCGTGCTCTGCAAGGCGAAAGCGCGCGCGAAGGCCGGCGAATACCTAAACGGCGTCGTCACGCGGGAACTGGACGGCGGCGACTGCGAGATGCTCCTGTACGTCGTCGAGCGCGAGCATCTCTGGTTCGGCACGCTGCTGTCGCTCGGCGACGACATAGAAGTACTCTCCCCCGTATATCTCCGCCGCCGCATCGCCGCGGCAGCGAAAAAAATAACGGCGCTGTACGGAAACGGTGACAACACGCTGTCCTGAATGCCCTGCTATACTGGTGAAAACCGTATAGATGGGAGAAATGCCCCGATGGAAACAACATCCGCATACCGCATCGCCCGCTGCGGGCTGGTCTGCTCGCTTTGCAGCGAGCGGGCAGGCTGCCCGGGCTGCCCGGGCTGCGCGCGGCGGCGCTGCTGCATAGAGCGCGGGCAAGCGCACTGCTTTTCCTGCGAAGCCTACCCCTGCGCCCGCTGCGACGGCGAAAGCGCGCGCATGCGCGCCTTCAACCTCGTCGCGCGGGAGGAGGGCCCCGAAAAGCTGTCGGCATATCTGCAAAGGAACGCCGCGAACGGGCTTGTCTATCACCGCGGCGGCCTTACGGGAGACTATGACCGCTATGCCGACAGCGATGCGGTCGTGCGGCTGCTGAAAAGCGGCCGCGTCGACCCCTACAACGCCTGCCCGGTCTACGAAGGCAGCCGCTTCCGCCTCCGCCTGATTGCGGAGGACGACGCCGAAGCGCTGCTTCCCTGCTATCGCACGCCGACGGCCGCCGTAACGGCAAACGCCGAGGGCTGCAGCTTCGGCTACGGCGCACAGACGGTCGAGGCACAGCAAAGCGTTATCCGCGGCTGGCTGGACGCCTACGCCGCGCGCGAATTCGTCCGCCTGTCTATCGTCGACAAAGCGGCGGACAAGCCGGTCGGGACGGTGGAGCTTTGCGGCGCCGGTAAAGACGGCCGGCTCCGCATCGACCTCCCCGCCGTGTACGAGCGCGCCGACTGCCTTGCGGAGATGCTGGAGACGGCGGACGCCTTCTTTGCCGACTTCGGCTGCGCGCGGCTGCTTGTGCGGTCGATGGACGAAACCGTCCTGCGCGCCGCCGGCTATACGCCCTGCCCGCAGGTCAACGGCCTTTGGGAAAAGGCACGCCCCGCGCCGGCTGAGAACGAAACCCCATAAAAGAAAAAACGGGGCCGCCGCATCATAGGGCGGTCCCGTCACATTATCGAAAAGCAAGCGGGGAAAAAGCCAAACGCATCCAATGCGATGTCCCTTCGGCGTACCGGTAAACCCTCGCTGCTGCTTCCCCGCCCGTGTCCCTTCGGGAAGCGCTTTTCTCCCTGCCGAGAGCGCCGCCCCTCGCCCCGCCGCCTTTTTTCAAAAGGCGGCGGGGCGAGGGGCGGC
>ERZ827458.641-NODE-641-length-42954-cov-10.207394_pt1 | contig 42954 bp, 38 predicted proteins | sample MGYA00519706_ERZ827458 | MGnify/ENA primary metagenome ERZ827458 (study PRJEB31778, sample SAMEA3449309) | human gut metagenome | biome: human gut; feature: human-associated habitat; material: faeces | place: United Kingdom | collected 2010/2012 ...
GCGGTTGTATCCACTGGATACCCGCTTCCCTTCGTTCCCCTTTGGAAACCTTCGGACGCCAAAGTTGGCAAGAAACCCATGGGACGTCAAATCCCACTCCCTCGCCGTAGTCGGCGCGCCAATCCCTCCTATCCCCTTTACTCCCATCCTTCCTCCAACGGCTTTATCAGCCGAAAATGCTCCCTGTGGAACTCCAATAGCCCTTCGTCCCGCAGATGACAAAGTTCCGCCGATAAGCCGCTTCGATCCACCGATAAATAGTCCGCTAATTGCTGCCGTGAAAAGGCAATGTCAAATTCCGCGCCGCCCTGCCGCCGGGCGCAGGCCGACAGGTAGGAAAGGACCTTCGCCCGGGTGCTGCGCTGCCCCATGTGAGTGATCTTCTCGTTCAGACGGAGATTTTTTCCCGCCAGATTCACCAGAAAATTCTGTAAAAACCGCGCTCCGCCCGCATGGGCGGAAAGACCGCCGGTCAAAAGCCCCTGCGTTTCCAGAAACAGCGCCTCGCAGGGCTGACTGGCCGCTACATCCACGTTCAGCGCCGCGCCGGGCAGACAGGCGAAAGTCTCGGCAAAACAGTCCCCCGGACGCAGAGAGGACAGGATGTTCTGGTTGCCCCAGAAATCCTCCTGCCGCACCAGCGCGCCGCCGCTTAAGAGCACCCCGAAGGCCCGGACGGGTTGTCCTGCCCGCAACAGTAACTCCTCCCGGTCAAAAGCACGCATTTCTCCGTGCAGCGCCGAAAGAAGGGATTCAGTTTCCTCTTCCGTCAGCCCCGTAAACAGGGATGTGGAACGAAGCAGCGGTAAAATTTCTCGCATGGGCTTTTTCCTTTCGTTGAAAATTCAACAGACAATCCAGCTGAATTGTAGTAGACTGAACGTGCAAAGTCAAGCGGGGATAACGCTCCCGAAGAATCGGCTTTGCGGGGCCGCAGGGGCCTTGCCCCGAAGCGACCGAACTTTTGGGAGGGAAGAATATGATTCGCAAAATTATCCATATTGATGAGGAAAAATGCAACGGCTGCGGCGCATGTGCGTCCGCCTGTCAGGAAGGGGCCATCGCCATGGTGGACGGCAAGGCCCGGCTGATGCGGGACGATTACTGCGACGGACTGGGCAACTGCCTGCCCGCCTGTCCCACGGGCGCGATCACCTTTGTGGAGCGGGAAGCGGCCGCTTATGACGAGGCGGCGGTGGAAAAACACCTGAAGGAGCGGGCGGAAAAGGCACTGGAACACGCCAAACCCGTTCACGGCGGCTGCCCCGGCATGATGGCCCGGGCCATTCGCCGGGAAAACGCCCCCGCGCCCGCCGCTGCGCAGGAGATGCCCAGCCAGCTTTCCCAGTGGCCGGTGCAGATTCGTCTGGTGCCGGTGAACGCGCCCTATTTCGACGGGGCCAAACTGCTGATTGCCGCCGATTGTACGGCCTATGCCTACGCCAATTTCCATCAGAAGTTCATTCGGGGACATATCGTGCTGGTGGGCTGCCCCAAGCTGGACGATGTGGACTATGCGGACAAGCTGACGGAGATCATCCGTCAGAACGACATTCGCAGCGTTACCGTGGCGCGTATGGAGGTACCCTGCTGCGGCGGACTGGAACGGGCCGCCAAGACGGCGCTGCAGCAAAGCGGAAAGTTCATTCCGTGGAATGTGGTCACCATTTCTACCGATGGTCGAATTTTGGACGAATAAGGAAACTGTCCCGCCGCTTCGATACGCGGCGGGTTTTCATTTGTCCTTTCCTGTGCTATAGTGAGGGAACGGCGCGGAAGCGCCGAACCATCACCGCCGAAAACGGCATAGGAGAAACCGATGATCGATCATATTCAGATCCGCGGCGCGCGGGTCCATAATTTGAAAAACGTCGATGTAGACGTACCGTTGAACCAGATCGTGGGCATTGCCGGGGTCTCCGGCTCCGGGAAGTCCTCGCTGGCGCTGGGCGTGCTGTATGCCGAAGGCTCCCGGCGGTATCTGGAATCCCTGTCCACCTATACCCGGCGGCGCATGACGCAGGCCGCACAGGCGCAGGTGGACGAGGTGCTGTACGTCCCCGCCGCGCTGGCGCTGCACCAGCGGCCCGGCGTGCCCGGCATCCGCAGCACCTTCGGCACGGGAACGGAGCTGCTGAACAGCCTTCGGCTGATGTTCTCCCGCCTGGCCAGTCACCGCTGCCCCAACGGCCATTATCTGCCGCCTACCTTGGAGGTAGCCGCCGGGCACGAGCTTTGCTGCCCGGAATGCGGCGCAAAGTTTTACGCCCCGTCCGCGGAAGAACTGTCCTTCAATTCGCAGGGCGCGTGTCCCTCCTGCGACGGCACGGGCACGGTGCGCACGGTGGACTTGGCGTCGCTGGTGCCGGACGACAGCCTGACCATCGACGAAGGGGCGGTCGCCCCGTGGAAAACGCTGATGTGGTCGTTGATGACCGACGTGTGCCGCGCCATGGGCGTTCGGACGGACGTGCCCTTCCGGGAGCTGACAGCGGAGGAAAAGGAGATCGTCTATCACGGCCCGGCGGTGAAAAAGCACATCTTCTATAAACCAAAAAATTCCAACGACGCGGCGGAGCTGGATTTCACCTATTACAGCGCCGTCTACACGGTGGAAAACGCTCTGGCCAAGGTGAAGGACGAAAGCGGCATGAAGCGGGTGGAGCGTTTCCTGAAACAGGAGACCTGCCCGGAATGCGGCGGCACCCGTCTGTCGGAAAAGGCCCGCGCCCCGAAGCTGCGGGGGCTGACGCTGGCGGAGGTCTGCCAAATGCCGCTGAACCAGCTGAATCAGTGGGTGGCCGATGTGCCCGCTTCCCTGCCGGAAAGCATGAGGCCCATGGCGCAAAGCATCTGCGACTCCTTTCACCTGACGGCCCGGCGGCTGCTGGAGCTGGGGCTGGGCTACCTGACGCTGGATCGGGCGGCGGCGACCCTGTCCACTGGCGAGCGCCAGCGGATGCAGCTGGCCCGCGCCGTGCGCAACCGTACCACCGGCGTGCTCTACGTGCTGGACGAGCCCTCCATCGGGCTGCATCCGGCCAATCTGGCGGGCCTGACCGGCGTGATGCAGGACTTGATCGCCGACGGCAACTCCGTGGTGCTGGTCGATCATGACACGCAGCTGCTTTCGGAGGCGAATTGGATGATTGAGATGGGGCCGGAGGCGGGAGCTAACGGCGGCCGGGTGATCGCTCAGGGTACGCCCGCGGCGCTTGCTGAAGATTCCGCGTCCCGTATCGGGCCGTTTCTGGCGGGAACGGCGCAGGTGGCACGGACGCGCTGCCCAGCGGAGGCGCTTTTCTCGCAGGGGACGATTCGCTTGTCTACCCGGGCCATCCATACGGTGAAGCCGCTGGAAGTCCGTATGCCCAAGGGGCGGCTGACGGTGGTGACGGGCGTGTCCGGCTCCGGCAAGACCACGCTGGTGCTGGAAAGCCTTGCGCCCGGGCTAAACGCCGCCATTCACGGCGAAAAGCTGCCGGAACACGTGGCCGGAGTGGAGGCGGAGGGCGTTCGGCAGGTGAAGCTGATCGACGCAGCCCCCATCGGCATCAACGTGCGCTCCACCGTGGCCACTTATGCCAACGTCCATGACGAGCTGCGGAAGGTCTTTGCCAGGACGGCAGACGCGAAGACGCTTGGGTATAAGGCCGGGGATTTTTCCTACAACACCGGCAAGCTCCGCTGCCCGGTCTGCGACGGCACGGGGATCATCAATCTGGACGTGCAGTTCCTCCCGGATGTGGAAATTCCCTGCCCGGAATGCCGGGGAAGCCGTTACAGCCGGGAAGCCCAGCTGGTGCGGCACGGAGAGCATACCCTGCCGGACTGGATGGACATGGACGTGAACACGGCGCTGGAAGCCTGCGACGGGATGAAGCTGATCCGGCAACGGCTGCAGGTACTCAAGGAACTGGGGCTTGGCTATCTGACGCTGGGTGAAGAAACGCCCAGTCTTTCCGGCGGCGAGGCTCAACGGCTGAAATTGGCCGAGGAAATGGGCAAGACCCAGTCGGATTCCGTTTTCATCTTTGACGAGCCCACCATCGGTCTGCATCCGCTGGATGTGCAGACCCTTCTGCGGGTCTTTCAGGCGCTGCTGGACCACGGCGCGACGGTGGTCGTCATCGAGCATGATCTGGACGTGATCCGCAGTGCCGATTACCTGATCGATATGGGCCCCGGCGGCGGGGAAGAAGGCGGACGGATCGTGGCCGCCGGCACGCCGGAGGAAGTGCGGCAGGTGCGGGAAAGCGTAACGGCAAGGTTCCTGTAAAGGTTTCAGAAAGAAGGAGATACGATGCTGTTTGAGGACGTGACGATCGCGGTGCAGCCCTGCGCCGCCGCCCCGAAGGACGAAAGCCCGGTGCTGTGTTTTCAGCCGGGACAGGTGCTGTTGGTTGAAAAAGAGAGCGTGCCCTGTCTGCCGGTCTACCGGCAGGTCAAACCCCTGTTGCCGGAGGGAACCGTCCTGATCGCGCTGCTGACGGCGGACGGACAGGCGGTCTTTACGCCCGATCCGCTGGGGGACGAGGTCATCCCCCAAGGAAACGGCCTGTCCTATGGGCCGATGCGGCTGTTTCGGGAAATGGACTGCCGCTCCGGCGCTGTGCTGACCGCCGCCCATCATCTGTGGCAGTGGATGCGCCGGAATCGCTTTTGCGGCGGCTGCGGCGGCCGGATGGAACACGACGGGGCGGAGCGGTCCCTGCGCTGCCCCGCCTGCGGGCAGGTGAACTATCCCATGATCGCCCCGGCGATCATCGTGGCACTGACCTGCGGCGACGCTATCCTGCTGGCGAAGAGTGCCAACAGCCCGTGGAAACATTACGGGCTGGTAGCAGGTTATGTGGAAGTGGGCGAAACGCTGGAACAGGCCGTCCGCCGGGAAGTGATGGAGGAGGTCGGACTGCCCGTTCATCACTTGCGGTATGTGGGCAGCCAGCCGTGGGGCGTCAGCGGGTCGCTGATGTGCGCCTTTCAGGGGGAGACCGACAGCTCGCTGCCCTTGAAGATTCAGCGGAGCGAGCTGGCTGACGCCAAATGGGTGTCCCGTGGCCAGCTTTCCGCCCCTGCCAGTACCTTTAGCGTCGCACAGGAACTGATCGAGCGGTTCCGTCAAGGTAAGCTGTAAGGAAAACGAGGGAAAAGGCCGGACAGCGATTCGGAAGGTTCCGGCAAAGGGGAAAGGCGGATGCCCCGCAAGGGGAGCTTTGGAGAAGCCATGGCCACAGTGGAAGGAGAGCGCGCAGCATCGAGGGTTGAGAGCACTATGAAGCGGTACAGACCCGAAGCCGTGCCCCACAAGGGACGGGCTGCACAAGGATACGAAGCCCTGAGAACGTGGGCAGACGAAACCTTGCCGTCGTCCAAGACATATGCCAAACAGAGAGCCAGACCGTAAAAGCGTGCAAAGCATCGAAAATGGAGATCGCCGCGAAGAGGGGCGGCAGACCCGAAGTTACACTCCGAAAAGCGAGCCGCAAAAAGGGCGCGAAGCGTCCAGCATGGGTTTCCCAAAGGCATTCTGCCGATGGAAGGGGCTTCAAACGGCACAAGCTCGAAATTTGCACCACTGACCGCTGTTCGCGGCTGAAAATTTTGATAACCTAAAAAAGAGGCGCAGGGTTTTCTTCCCATGCGTCTCTTTTTTCTATTGTTTTTATGCCCGCAAAATGGCTTCCAGCCGCAGCAGAGCATTTTCGGCGCAGCCCTCCTGCGGGGTCAGGCCGCCCTTGATCTGCTGCTCGTAGTCGAGCAGGCTCTCATAGGCCTCCTTGAGCCGGGCCCGGTCGTAGCGGCGGGCCTGCTGCTGGGTGCGGCTGACGGCAAAGGGCGGGATGCCCAGCAGCGAAGCCTGACTCTGCTGGGGTGCGCGCTCGTCCATCAGGCAGCGCATGTGGTACAGAATGCGGTATTGACGCAGCAGCATGGCCAGAATGCCGATGCGATCCTCCCCGGCCCGCACCATGTCCTTCAAAAGGCCGAAGGCCACGTCGTTGCGGCCCGCCACCTGCGCGTCCACCATCTGGAATACCGTGCATTCGGTGGAACGGGTGCAGATCGCGTCGATGTCCGCTTCCGTCACTTCTGGCCGGTCGGCCAGATAGGCGGCCAGCTTTTCCATTTCCTGCTTGAGCAGCGCCGCGTCCCGGCCTACGGTGAAGACCAGCTTGTCCACCGTCCGAGGCGTCATCTGCTTGCCCATCCGCGCCATGGTTCTCCGGGCCCAGTCCGCGCATTCCGCGTCGCTCATGGGGGAGAAATCCACAATGGCGTTTTTCTTTTTCAGCAGCGTGTACAGCTTCTTGCGTCCGTCTGCCTTGCCCTTGACAAAAAACACCACGCAGGCGGTAGGCGGGATGCGCTCCACATATTCGGCAATCCGGGCGGCCTTGTCCTCGTTTTCCGCCTTTTTCCCGGCGGTCAGAAGGCTGCATTCCCGGATGATGACGATGCGCCTGTCCGCCATGAAGGGCAGCGTTTCGGCGGCGGCAATGAGCGCGTCGGCCTCCGGGTCGGTCAGGTCGGTCAGGTTCAGCTCCTCCAGCCCGGCGGGCAGCAGCTTCGTGCACAGCTGGCGCACCGCCTGCTGCTTGATGTATTCCTCCGTACCCTCCATCAGGTAGACGGGCTGGATGTTTCCCTTTTTGACCTGCTCAAAAAACGCGGTATGGTTCATTCAATGCCTCCCGGTAAGGATCGTAAGCGATAGGGCCGCACCTGCAGCCGGCCGTTTTCCACAAAGAGGGTCACGTCGCCGCTCTGGTCGGTGCGCAGTACGGGAATGTTCTGCGCGGCCAAACGTTCCAGCGTTTCCGCGCCCGGCAGGGAACGGCTGGTCGAGCTGCAGCTGATGAGGGCCAGCTTGGGGCTGACAAAAGCGAGAAATTCCTCACCGCTGGAATCCCGGCTGCCGTGATGAGCCACTTTCAGCACGTCGCAGGGCGCGGCGGCGTAGCGCTCATAGGAGCCGGTCAGGTCGCTGGTGTTGAGGATGAGCGCGCCGTCCAGATCGATGCGGAGCACCAGCGGCAGATCGTTGGCGTTCTGGCCCCGACGGCAGTCCCGGTCAGGCCATTTCACCTGAATGGCGGTCTTATTGTAGCGCAGCTCGTCGCCCCGCGCAAGGGACGTAATGGGAATGCCGCGCTTCCGGGCCAGCGCCAGAATGGCCAGCGAGCGCTCGTCCAGCCGCTGTTCCTCGGCGTTCCACGGCACATAGATTTGGCGAATCTGAATGCCCGCGTCCAGAATTTCGCTTAGCCCTCCGGCGTGATCCAGATGCAGGTGGGTCAGATACAGTGCGTCCAGATCGCGCCCTTCGGCCAGCAGATAGTCGATCACGGCGGAACCGTCCGAAGCGATGTCGATCCCGACAGTCTTGTCCCCGTCAAAAAGCAGCGCCGCGTCGGCCTGTCCGACGGACAGCTGAACATAGCGGGTCTCAGGGGGACGGGTCAGCCATGTGCCGCCTACGGCAATCAGCACAGTCAACAAAATTGCCGCACAGCGGGAAAGCGGCTTCAGCCACACTCGAGGGGAAAGGAAAATCAGCAGAAGCGGTGCAGCCATCAGCCAGATGGCCGACGGCTCCGCTACACGGACAGACGCATAGGGCAGCTGGGAGAGCAGGGAAACCATGCCGGTAAAGCCCTTCGTCAGCAGAGCGGCGGCAAAGCCTACGGCAGTGCCCAGCCCGGGGATCCACGAGCAAAGCAGCGTGACGGCATAGAGGGGCACCAGCAGCCCGATCAATGGCAGCAGCAGGACGTTGACCGCTACGCCGTACAGGGGCAGCTGATGAAAATATAGCGCTGTGGGCAGCAGTACGCCCAACTGCGCCGCCAGCGAGACGCACAGTCCCCGCTTGGCCTGATGGGCCAGATGGGACAGCCGGGCGCGCAGCTTTTGCCCGCGAAAACGTCCGTGGGCTTCCGGCCAGCGGCGTTCCACCCAGCGCTGCCAACCGGGGGCCAGCAGGAGGATCGCGCCCATGGCGGAAAAAGAGAGAACGAACCCGGCGGAGTTTGCGTCCAGCGGCCGGAGCAGCAGCACCACGATCATGGCCGTGCCCAGCAGAGACAGGGACTCCGGCTTTCGATTCCAGCCCTGCGCCAGAAGCCCCAGCAGGAACATGACCGACGCACGAAGACTGGCGGCGGAAAAGCCGGTCAGCCAGCTATAAGCCAACAGGAACAGGGCCAGCAGCACAAACCGGGCTTTTCTTCCCGCCCGGAAACGGCGGAGGAGCGGCAGCAGCGCCGCCGCCAGAATGCCCACGTGCAGGCCGGACACCGCCGTGATGTGGGCGATGCCCAGCGTCCGAAAGGCGGCGGTCTCATCTTCGCTCATGGCTTCCTTGTGGTTAAAGAGCATCGCGGAAGCAACGCCCGCTTCCTCGCCCATGACCCGGGTCAGGGCAGCGTTCAGGCTGCGCCGCACCCGCTCCGCCGCATCCTGCGGACGGGCGCTCTCCGGGGTGTTTCGTACCTCCACGCCCTTGGAAATGGTGATGCCGAAGGGCATTCCGTTTTTCAGCATCCATTGACGGAAGTCGAACCGGGGCGCGCCGCTTTTGCCGTCGGGCTGGTAGACCCGCCCCTCAAAGCGCAGCTCCGCTCCGTCGTACAGCTCCGGCGGCTCCTCTCCCTCGTAATACAGGGAGCAGTAGGCCCGGCCTGAAACGCGTTCACCATCCAGCCGAATATCCGTCAGGGTAAAGGTCAGGCGTTCGTCCGAACGCCGCTTCGGTTCGCCGTAAACGAACCCGGTGATCTCTCCATACGTTCCCGGCGAAGGCGCGGCGGGCGTCAGACGGGGCGTCGTCCACAGCAGCCCCAGCGCCGCCGCGCACAGCATGGCTCCGGCAAAGCCCTTTCGCCCGCCAAAGCGCGCAAGCAAAAACAGCCCCACGCCCGCCAAAGCCAGCGCCCACGGCCATGCGCCCGGCTGGAAAAGCGGCGCGGCAAAGCAGCCCGCCCAGAAGGACGGGCCCAGCGCCAGCATCCAGCGGTTGCGTTCCATGGGCGTGATGCCAAACGACCTCATGGGGTCAGCTTTTGCATTTGATTTCATTGGAAATTCAGATGGATTCGATCAGGCACACGGCGTGGGCCGTCATGCCCTTTTCTTCGCCCTCAAAGCCCATGCCTTCGGAGGTGGTGGCCTTCACGCTGACCTGCGATACGTCCACGCCCATGTGCCGGGCCAGATGGACCCGCATCTGGTCGATATAGGGCCGCAGCTTGGGCTTTTGCGCCACGATGGTCACGTCCGCGTTGACGGGACGGTAGCCCGCCTCGCTTAGCGCCTCCATCACCCGATCCAGCAGCATGAGGGAGTCCGCGCCCCGGTAGCGCTCGTCCGTATCGGGAAAGAGCTTGCCGATGTCGCCCAGCGCCGCCGCGCCCAGCAGCGCGTCCATCAGAGCGTGAGATGCCACGTCCGCGTCGCTGTGTCCCAGCAGCCCCAGCGTGTGGGGGATTTCCACTCCGCAGAGGATCAATTTTCGGCCTTCCACCAGCCGGTGTACGTCCATGCCATGCCCGATGCGAATCACGACAGCGCCTCCTTTTCCCGGCGAAGGGTCAGAATGGCCTCGCCGAAGGCCATGTCCGCCGGAGTGGTCAGTTTCAGGTTTTCTTTGTCCCCCAGCGTCAGGTAGACGGGCAGACCGGCGTGTTCCAGCAGGGCCGCGTCGTCGGTGCCCAGAAAGCCGTCCTGCTCCGCCAATTCGTGGGCACGGCGAAGCAGCGGCAGCTGAAAGGCCTGCGGGGTCTGCATGGCCCGCAGCTCGTCCCGGTTCAGGGTCTCCAGCGCCCGCCCGTCATCGCCTGCCCGCTTGATGGTGTCCGTCACGGGGATAGCCGCCACGCCGGAACCCCGCTCCACAGCGGACTGCAGCGCCCGCCGGATCACGTCCTCCGTCACCAGCGCCCGGGCTCCATCGTGGATCATCACAATGTCCGTGTCGTCCGGCAGCGCGTCCAGCCCATGGCGGACGGATTCCTGCCGGGTGCTGCCGCCGGGCACGACCTTCTTCACGAAGGAATCCAGCCCGTAGCGGCGCAAGAGGACGGTCATTTCGTCCCGTTCCTCCGGCCGGGCCACCACGACGGCCTCCGCGCAAAGGCCGGTAAAGGGAGCGGCTGCCCGCACGATAGCGGGCACGCCCCGCAGCGGCAGAAAAATTTTATTCTGCTTCGCGCCCATGCGGGAGCCGCTGCCCCCGCCCAAGATCACGGCGCAGACCTTCATTCGCCCACGCTCCGTTCGGCTTTGGTCTGCGCGTCCTCTTCCAGCACCTGATACATATCCTGCGCGTTTTCTTTGCGGACGGTCTCCTTAACGCTCAGGATCTTATACTTGCCTACCCGGTTGCCGAAGCGAATTTCCAGCTCGTCTCCTTCCTTTACATCGGCGGCGGGCTTGGCTACCTTGCCGTTGATGCTGACGCGGCCGCCGGAGCAGGCCTCGTTGGCCACCGTGCGCCGCTTGATGATGCGGGATACTTTCAGAAATTTATCCAGTCTCATAATGCTTGAATCCTTTCTTTGGAGGAATGACTGCGAAAAGGCGCAGAGCCAACGCCCTGCGCCTATTATGTTCGTCCCGGAGGGCGGATTTTCCTTCCAAAGGAAGGGCCGTTCGTCCGAAATCAGGCCTTCTTCCTGCGGCACAGCAGCCAACCGGCGGCGCACACCAGCAGAAGCAGCGCCCACAGTACGGGCTGAGCCGAGTCGCCGGTGGTGGGCGGCAGACTGAACACGGCCAGCGAAGCGGCCTCGGAGGTCAGAGAGCATCCATCCTGATCCTGCACGATGCAGCGGAACAGAGCGCCATTGTCCTTCGCCTGAACGGCGGCAATGCGGTACTCGGCCTGAGTGGCTCCGGGAATGTCCGTCCATTTCCCGTTGGGCTCCATCCGCTGCCAGCGGTAGGCGTAGGGCTGCTTGCCCCCGGCCAGCGCCACGCTGAACACGGCTTCTTCCCCTTCCGTCCGAGACAGGGATTCAGGCTGCTTCAGGAAGCGCAGCTCGTTGCCCAGAGATACGGTGCGCTCGTTATCAAAGTCTGAAAACTCGTTGCCCTCCTCGTTGTCGGTCAGCAGGAAGGTCACGTCGCCGCTGTCCTTTCCGGCCAGCAGCAATTCGGCGGGCAAGTCCAGCGTATAGCCGAAGTCCCGGTCGATGGCCCGCATGAAGGTGTGACTGAAGACGGTTTTGCCGTCCATCGTGGCGGTCAGGGTCGGCGCGATGGTGCTGTCCGTCTGGGAGCGCCCCACGATGCTGACCCGCACATATTCCTCGCCGTCCGCATCCACATAGGGCTGGCAGTCCAGCATCAGGTCGCCCTGGCCCACACCGATCTCCTTCGAGGTGTCTTCGGGCAGCGTATTGGCCCGGCCAACGCCGATCTGGCCGGGCGCGTTGGTCATGGCATAGCCGGTCACTTCGCCCGTGGGCAGGGCGCAGACCTCGTACAGAGCCGTGTCCCCCGCCGCGTTGGCTTGCGTGACGGCGCTTCCCTGCATCAGCGAGGCATACTGGGTCATGGCGTAGACGGCTTCCAGCTCGGCGGTCAGGGAGACGGTTCCGTCCCAATCGTCGGGAATTTCGATGGCTGCTTCGTAGGTATGAACGCCGCCGGGCATCAGAAGGTCGGTATGGAGCGCTTCCTCCACCATCTGACCGTTGTCGCCGGTAGTGGTCACCAGCCAACGGTCGCCGTTCATATCGTCATAGACGTTTTCCAGCCGGGTGACGGAATAGCTTGGGCCGTTGGAGGCAAACAGGCTGTTCACGCTGTTCTGGGGATTCTGGCAGTCCACCAGAATCTGCTGAACGACTTTGCTGCCCTGCTTGATGGTGACGCCGAAGCGGGAAATAGGCAGGTTGCCCTTGTTTTCTACGGAGAAGAGCAGCCCGGCGCTTTCGCCCGCCGTCACGCAGGGGTCGCTGGAAGCCACGCCGGTAAGCTCGGCGGCGATCTTTAACTCGAACTCAAAGCGGATCAGCCGGCGGCTGTTCACGGCGGATTCATTCAGCGTTTGGGCCTGTTCCAGATCGGTGGTGTAATAACCGGTACCGTCCGGCAGCAGGTGAATGCTGGCCGGGTAGTGGGACAGCTCCACCAACGTAAAGGGCGCGCTCATGGTGTTGGTCTCCCGGTCGAAGCGCACGCACTTGACGCGGTAGCGTTCTTCCTGATCGGCGTTGTCGGGGTCGGGGGCGATGCTCTCCGTCCAGTACAGGTAGTGAATGCCGTACCGGGAGCCGTCGTTCACGTGGGCGGTCTGGAAACGCTGGGCGTACAGGCACACGTCGTAATCCCGCACGGTAAATTCCTTGTTTCCCTGACGGGTCGCGCCCATCAGCCGGTAGCACTCCGAGCCGTCCTCCGCGAAGCCTTCCTTCAGGTAGAAAACGAACTCCCGCGCATCGTTCACGGCATATTCCACCATGTTTTCCATGAAGACCACGTGGTCGTCCAGTGCCCGTTTGGTCTTGTTCAGATGGACGGAAAGCTGCTGTTTTTCGTTCAGCCAGTAGTAGCAGGAAAGGCTGGGGTTGGAGCCATTGGAGCCGGTGATATAATCGCCGGTGAAGGTGGCGTTGGTGGGAGTGGCGGGGGTCATCCGGCGCAGCCCCTGCACATTTTCAATACCGTCGGGCACGGGGTCGATCGTGACCTGATAAGCGGTGCTGGTCTGGTCCAGATCCATGGAATGGACGGCGGTGATCTCGCCGCTCTTGATGTCCTCCCGGGCGCAGGACGCGTTCAGGAACCAGACAGGCTCGACAGCTGCGGTGGCACTGTTGTGCCGGACAAAGTACACGATCGGGGAGGACAGATACCGCGCGGCGTTCGGCGTTTCCGTTACGTGGGGCGCGTATTTTTTCATCGCCAGCGAGCCGTTCTGAAGCTGCAGCACCGCCAGCGTCATGGTGCTCTTGGAAGGGTGATCCTGTCCCTCGGTGAACACGCCGCTGAGGACGTTTACCGCCACCATATCCTGATGGCTTCGGATGGCGAAAGCGTAATCGGACGCGGTGCCCGACGGGCCTCGCTGGGCGTCGCCGCCCATGGAGGGGTAAATTTCGCCGTGCAGCGTGGGATTGTCCAGATTGTACCAGATCAGCTTGGCCTGACGGCCCGTCGCCTGACCCGTGGGGGTGATCCACAGGCCAAAGGTGGCCTTTTCGGAGCCGGATTGCAGGGTGACGTACTGAATTTCCTGCGCCAGCGCATCCGTCTGCTTAAACAGCTGCTCCTCCGACGTGGGGAACACGCCGGTTTTTCCCGTGCCTGCCGGGGGAAGCTGTTTCTTTTCGGGAATGTTGACCCCGGCGGAAAGGGCGGTAAGCGAAACCTCGCCGTTTTCCGCTCCGTTCGCCGCGTTCAGGGCGCTTGTTCCATTAGAGGAAGAGCTCCAACTGCCCTTCCAGAGCGTCCTTTTCAATTTGAGCAGAATCATCTGCGCCGTGACCTCCAGCCCGAAGCCCAGGGTAACGGACGCGCCGCTGCTCTTGCCCAGCCGCAAAAGCGGCTTGATGTTGCCGTAGAAACGGACGGCGAGGCTGAAAAAGTCCTTTACACCCACGCCGCCGCTGACGCCCAGCTCCGCCAGAATGGCGATGGTCACGCCGGTGCCGAAGTCCAGCGCCATATTGGACATGCTGGGCCAGTCGGCGGTAAGACCGATGCTGAACGCCGTGCCCAGCGAGAAGGTGAAGTCCATCGCGCAGAAGCAGGGAATGGCCCAGATCATGAAGGGATAGGTATAGCCGCCCTTGAAGGCCATCTGCACGCCGGCGTTGCCTTTCAGACCAACTTTTTCCTTCAGACCCTCGCTGGTCGTCACCTCGGTGATGCGCCCCTGCAGGGCGGCAAAGGGCGTGAGCATGGCCTTGATGTTGCCGAGGAATTTGGCGGGCTTGCTGGCACCCTGATTCTGATACACCTGATTGTTGACCGCGTTCGCGTCCCGCTCGCCCTCCCGGGCCGCTTCGTCCATGCGTTCGGTCTTGTCTTTCAGACTTTCCTGCTTCCAGCTCAGTTCTTCGCTTTCGAAGGTCTTGCCGTAGGCGTACTGGATGTAGCCGCTGGGATCGATGACCATCTGAGACTGGATGAACGGCAGACTCAAATTCATCTGCAGGTCGCCTACGAAGGGCGTGTCCGCCGGGAACTGGAAGCTGAGCCCGCCGGGGGTAAAGCTGATGAACTGATCGTTGTTGAATACCGGCTCTTCCACGTAGGCCTTTTCGATCTTCAACTGGGTCTGGAAGGTACGGTTGTAGCTCTTGGAGGGAATCTCCGCCCGGATGGAAACGGTGGAGCCGGGGGCGATCAGACGGCAGTATTCGCCCGTAAAGGTGACGGCCTCGCCAGTGGTGAGTTTGCGGCTTTCTTCCGTTTCTTTCAGGCTGCCGTTTTCATCGTAGGTCTGGTAGACCAGATACAAGGTGCCCGTCAGCACCTGCTTACCGGGGTTTTCCAGCATCACGTCGATGGTCTGCTGGGCGTCGTTTTTGGCGGTGTAATAGATGGTGTTCTGCTGCACCACGATGTCGCTGCCGTTATAGCAGGCCATGCGCAGATAGGGAACGCCGGTGTATTTTTCCAGTCGGACGATCTCCGCCTGCCCGCCCCGCAGAGTGAGACGGCGCATTTCCCGGGTGTTGTGCTGGCTGTGGGTGACGACCACGTCCAGCGTGACCCGCCGGTTCGACGTGGGAACGAAATCCGCCACCAGGAAGGAGGCCAGTCCGTTTTCCCCGGTGGTGACGGTCTTCAGGGAACGGGGATAGCCCGTCGCCTGTACGGAGACCTGCGCGTCTTTCAGCAGCTTGCCCTCGTGATCCCGGATGATGAACCCGAACTGCTTGGTGGACAGCGTGACCACGCTGAAATCCACGCTGTTCCGCCCGTCGATATGGGCCTGTTCTTCGTTGGTCAGGGCTTCGGCCTCGGCCAGCAGCTTTTCCTCGGCCTGCTGGGTAATGGCGCCGTCCGGCGTGTCCGCGGCCTGCAGCACGTTAAGGAAGTTCAGCTCGTGGGAATCGACCGCTTCTTCGTACTGCTGATAGTAACGAACCACGGTGCCGATGATGGTCTGCATTTCCGCCACATATTCCCGTACCTTGTCGGTCAGGCGGCGTTTTTCCCGCCGGGTCAGCTCGGCGTCCGCTTCCAGCTGGTGCAGACTGTTGAACACGGTCAGCCGCCCCGTTTCCAGACGATCCCGGTAATGATCCAGCTGATCTCGGAACTGGCGCAGCAGGTCCTCGACCCCTTCCAGCGACTGGTTGCCCAGCAGCTCGGCCTTGTCCCGGATACGAACAAGCAGACCGCCGACCTCATCGGAAAGCAGCCATTCCAGATATTGCTGAATTTGCAGGGCGTTCATGGACGCAGAGGGGGTCATGCCTTTTTCCCAGCCCTGAATATCGCCCTCCATGGCGATCAGCTGCCGGGCCTGGGCGATCTCCTGCTGCGTCAGCGGAACATATCCGTCGGCCAGCGCGGGCAGCTGCGCCAGCAGCAGAATCAAAGTTGTCAGTAGGCAAAGAAGACGTTGCGTTTTTTTTATCCGGGGTTCCTCCTGTTCCTCTGCGGGGGAAAATTGTGAATCGACGCGACGGAAAGAAAGAGCTTTACGATAGAAACAGTATATCAAAAAAGGAAAATCCCTGCAAGTCAGGGAAAGAGGACCGGCAAACGGTTTTCCCTTTTAAGGATAGAAAATAAGCGCCCTTTTGGGGAAAGAAGGCGCTTATTTCGCTTGGGTTTTCCCGGCGGGCGGGTAGGGTGCTTCCTCGTCCGTGCGATCCATCAGAAAATCCAGACTGGTGTGGAAAAAATCCGCCAAGATCATCAGGACGCTGACGGAGGGCAGACGCTCGCCCCGCTCATACTTGGACAAAAGGCTCTGGTCGATGCCGGTGGCGATATGCAGCGCCACTTGCGTCAGCCGCCTTTTTTCCCGTAAGCGCAGCAAATTCAACATCCTCACCGCTCCTTTTGAGGCTATTATGTCATCTTTCACATTGACAAAAAGGACAGATAGTCCTAAAAAAGAAGGTAGAAAAAGCAGAAATTCTGAGGTGCTGATGATGGATTATGACGATATGCGCATGAAAATTCGGCATCTCCGTCTGGAACGCCGCATGACGCAAAAGCAGCTGGCGGATGCAATGCATGTCAGCTGTTCACTGATCGGCCACATCGAGCGCGGCTCCCGAAAACCCTCGCTGGAGACGCTGGTGAGCCTGTCTAAGGTGTTGAATATCCCAGTAGATGATCTTCTTTCTTAACAGTCACATTCTAATCGTAGATGGTATCCATTTTCTGCTAAGAATCTGGAAAGCAAAATAATACGGCGTAAAGGGCAACAGAAAAACGCGGACACGACGCTGCTTCCGTCCTGTCCGCGCCTTTGGCGTGGGCTCAGCCCACTGCCGTGTCCTGGCCGTTTCCCGCCAGATTGAGCACCTGCGTCTGCAGCTGTTCGAAGGTCAGGTCCTGATTGGACAGCTTTTCCCGCAGCTCCATCAGCTTTTGGTAGTCGCTTTCGCTGTCCTTCACGTGGACCGTGACGATGCTCTTGTCCACTGCCTGTACCCGGGCTTCGATCATTTCCTTCAGGCGGTCGGTCATCCCTTCCTGATACTGCGCGTCGTATTCCACGCCCACCACGGCAATGGTGCCCATCACCACGGCTTCCGCGCTTTTCAGCTCGGAGAGCTTTTCCACTTCCTCCGACACCTGATCGCTGACGCGCTGCGCGTCCTCCACCGTGTTCACGCCCGCCTCCATGCCCTTATCCGTGATGGTGGGGGCGGCGCTGGGCGCGGGCGAATCCGTGGCCGTGGCCATGGGGGACGCGCTGGGGCTGACCGAGGGACTGGGGCTGGGCTGCACCATCGTGTCCGCGTTGCTGGAGCAAGCGGTGAACAGACCCACCCCGACCAGAGAGATCACCAGGAGAATCCAGATCCTTTTCAAAGCTGTTCGCCTCCTCGCGGCTATTGTGTGCAGAAGCGAAACTGCCTATTTGCGACAATCATTGCCAGATTTGCGCATAAAAATGGAAAGAACGGCTCTACTGGAAACCGTTCGTCAGGGCGGCGGGAATTATCTCCAGTCGAATTTTATGCGGGAAGGGTTTGCACCGTCTGCCGGTTTCATGATATGATAGGGCGTAAATGCAAAGCCAGACATGAAGGAGGAACGGGAAGCCATGCTTTATCATGATTCCTACGATGCGGAGTATCGCGACCCCGTCGGCCCGGTTCCCGCGGGCGCTTCCGTCACCATCCGCTTTTTGTGCGACGAAGCGGAACACGTCACCCTGCGCACCTGGGACGGCGGCGAGGCCCGCTACCCCATGCAGCAGACCCGGGAACATCTTTTTGAAAGCACGATTCTCGTGCCTGAAAAGCCCATGCTGTTCTGGTACGATTTCATCATTCACCGGCCCGGCGGGGACGCGCGCTACGGCACGTCCTACGATCAGCTGGGCGGCGTGGGGGCCTGCTACGAGGGTCAGCCCAGCAGCTATCAGATCACCGTGTACGACCCGGCCTATCAGACCCCGGAATTTCTGCGCCACGCCGTGGTGTATCAAATTTTTCCCGACCGTTTCTTCCGGGATGAAAAGGCCGGTCATCCGGGACGGAGCCGCAAGATCAAAGCCGCCCACCCCGAAGCGGTCTTCCATAAGAAGTGGGACGAAGCGCCGTTTTTGGATACGGACCCCGTCACCGGGGACAACCGGGCGCTGGATTTCTTCGGCGGCACCCTGCGGGGCATCGCCGAAAAGCTGGACGAGCTGCAGGAGCTGGGCGTGACGGTGCTGTATCTGAACCCCATCTTCCGGGCCCGCACCAATCATCGCTATGATACCGGCGACTATGCCGAGATCGACCCCATTCTGGGCGACCGGAAGGCCTTCGACGGGCTGATCCGCGCGGCGAAGGCCCGCGGAATGCGCGTGATGCTGGACGGCGTGTTCAGCCACACCGGCTCCGACAGCCTGTATTTTAACCGCTACGGCCGCTATGATTCGCTGGGCGCGTACCAGAGCACGGAATCGCCCTATTATCCCTGGTATACCTTTGAGCAGTACCCCGACCGCTACCGTACCTGGTGGGGCTTTGACACCCTGCCTGCCGTCAATAAGGAAAACGCCGATTATCAGCGCTATTTGCTGAATGAGGAAAACGGCATCCTACCCCGCTGGGTGAAAAAAGGCGCCTGCGGCTGGCGGCTGGACGTGGTGGACGAGCTGCCCATGCCGCTGGTGTCCGCCATGCGCCGGGCCGTGAAGCAGGCCGACCAGGAGGCGGTGCTGCTGGGCGAGGTCTGGGAGGACGCGTCCAACAAGGTGTCCTACGGCGCGCTGCGCTCCTACTGTTTGGGCGACAGTCTGGACAGCGTGATGAACTATCCCCTGCGCCGGGCCGTGATCGACTTTTTCACCGGCAAATGCGACGCGCAGCAGCTTCGCCGGGTCATCCTGCACCAGCAGGAGGTCTATCCCGCGCCGTTCTATTATTCCCTGATGAACCTGCTGGGCAGCCATGACCGGGTGCGCATCCTCAACGCCATGGCAGGCTACGATCAGGAGGGTATTGCCCAGATGGATCGGGCGGAGGCCGCTCATATCCGTCTGACTCCCGAACAACGGGAAGCCGCGCAGGTCAAGGTACTGGAAGCCTTCCGTCTGCTGTGCGCCCTTCCGGGCGCGCCTACCGTCTATTACGGCGACGAACTGGGCATGGAGGGCATGGCCGACCCGTGGAACCGGGCTCCCATGGCCTGGGACAAGGGCGATAAGGCCATGCGCCGCGCCCTGAAAAAAATCTTGCAGGCCCGTCAGGCCAAGCCCATGCTGCAGACCGGCTTCTTGTCCGTGGACGCGCCGGACGCGGACACACTGATCGTCCGCCGCTACGCGGTCAAGGGCCGGGACGTGTTCGGCAAGCCGCTGGGCGGCCGGGCCGTCACGGTGAAGATCAGCCGGTAAATTTATCCCCACTGGAAAGCGAGGCCCATTTTTCATGCACTTTACCACCCTTCGCCTGAAGCAGTTCCGCAATTATCCCTATCTGGAACTGGAACCCAGCGAGGGGATCACTGTGCTTTACGGGCCTAACGGCAGCGGCAAGACCAACCTGCTGGAGGCCATGCACCTTCTTTCGCTGGGTCGGAGCCACCGCACCACTGCCGACCGGGAAATGGTGGCGCAGGGGGAAGCGGCCGCTTTGGTGCACGGGGAGACCCGCCGTCTGGATGGACGGCACGAGATCGAAATTCGCCTGACCCCTATGGAAAAGCCCCAGAAGCGGGTGCTTCTGTACGGCAAGCCCGCCCAGCGTATCGCCGATTTGATGGGCCACGCCACGGTGGTCATGTTTTCGCCGGAAGACCTGCGCATCGTCCGGGACGGCCCGGCGGCCCGCCGGCGCTTTGTGGATATGCAGCTCAGCCAGATCCGCCCCGGCTATGTGCGAGCGCTGAAAAACTATCTGAGCGTGCTGGAAAGCCGCAATGCGCTGCTTCGGCAGGACAAGTTGCAGGGCGTCAGCGATTTCGCCAATCAGCTGGACGCGTGGGACGAGCAGTTAGCCAACGCCGCCGTGCCTATCGTCCGCAGCCGCCGCTGGTTTTTGCAGGAGTTGAGCGAAAATTCCAGCCGGGAATACGCCGCCATATCCGAGAACCCGGACGAGCCCTTTTCGCTGTTTTACGTCGGCCCACTGGCCCAGTCCGACGCTCCCTACGAGCAGATGCTGGCCGGGCTGCGCCGCAATCGGGAGGAAGACCGGCGGCGGATGTATACCACCTTCGGCCCGCACCGGGACGATGTGAGCCTGCAGCTGTTCGGCCGGGACTTACGGGCCATGGGCAGTCAGGGCCAGCTACGTACCGCTGTGTTGAGCATGAAGCTGGGCGAGATTCGGCTGATCGAAAAAGAAATGGGCGAATCGCCCACGCTGCTGTTGGACGATGTGTTCAGCGAGCTGGACGCGAAGCGCCGCAACGCCCTGTTCAAAAGCGCCGCGCCGCTGCAGACCTTCATCACCTGCACCGACCGGCAGGACGCGGCAGGTGCCAGGGCCGACTGTTTCCTCCGGGTCACGCCCACACCGGACGGAACGGTATTGAGCCGGGAATAGGCTCTGTTTGATCTTTTTTCATCATTCCCTTTCGTTTTCCCCGGCCTTGGAAAGGCCTTCATTCTCATTTATCATTTGCACTCATTCTCCCCCGAAAAGAAAGGAAAGATGCCCATGTTTGGTTTCCGCCCGGAGGGCCGCCGCATTCACGACGTCGACCCCATCGTTGCCATCACCCCCTATCTGATGCCCCAGCGTTGCGACGCTCAGGTGTTTCTCTCCCACGACGCGGACTATGAACCCCTCATGCGCTACATCGCCGAAAAAGCCCGGGAAGGGCATAAGATCACCTTTATGGAGCTGCTGATCGCGTCCTATGTGCGGGGCGTGTCGCAGGTGCCGGAGACCAATCGTTTTATCATGAACAAGCAGTTCTACAACCGCACCGAGCTGACCGTCAGCTTTACCCTGCTGATGGACACGCCCGACGGCAGCGCGGAGGAAAACGCCGTGAAAATTCGCTTCGACCCCAGCGATACCATTTTCGACGTCAGCGCCCGGGTCAAGGAGACCATCGAAAAGGGCCGCAAGGCGGACGACCCCAGCTTCGCCATCAAGCTGGCCAAGGCCGTGCTGAAGCTGCCGCTGGTGCCCAACGCCGTGGTAGGACTGGTGAAGCTGCTGGATCGCTATGGGCTGGCCCCCAAGGCGCTGCTGGACGAGCTGCCCTTCCACACCAGCATGTATGTGACCAACATGGCCTCCATTGGCATGACCCGGGTGTACCACCACATCTACAACTTCGGCAATACCAGTCTGTTTTTCTCCATGGGCACGCCCCAGCGGAGCAATCAGCCGGACATGAAGGGCGAGATCAGCCGCAAGTGCATCCTGCCCATCGGCATCACCGCCGACGAGCGCGTGTGCAGCGGCGCGATCTACGCCAAACTCTTTGCCGTGATGAAGCACTGTCTGACCAATCCCTACGAATTGGAACAGCCGCCGGAGAAGGTCTACTACAACGAGGGCTGCGAGTTTCACGAACCCAAGCCCGGCGCGGCTGCCGAGGCGCAAAAGGCAGGCGCGTCCGTATGAAAACGGCGCTGATCACCGGGGGAAGCCGGGGTATTGGCGCAGCCTGCGTGCGGGCCTTCCGGCAGGCGGGCTGGCAGACGGCGTTCTTCTACCGTCAGAGCCGGGAAGCTGCCGAAGCACTGGCCCGGGAAACGGGCGCCATCGCCCTGCAGTGCGACGTGGCCGACAGCGCGTCCGTCTGCCGGGCCGTGCAGGAGGCGGGAGTTTATCTGCCCCATGTGGACGCGCTGATAAATAACGCGGGCATCGCTTCGCAGGAGCTTTTGACCGACGTGACCGACGAGCAGTGGCGGCGCATGGTGGATACCAACCTGAGCGGCGCGTTTTACCTGTGCCGGGCCGTGCTGCCGGGGATGATCTCCCGGCAGGAAGGCTCCATCGTGAATATTTCCAGCATCTGGGGCCGCATCGGGGCCAGTTGCGAGGTGCCCTATTCCGCCGTCAAGGCGGGACTGATCGGCCTGACCCGCGGCCTTGCCAAGGAGGCGGGCCCCAGCGGCGTTCGGGTGAATTGCGTCTGCCCCGGTGTGATCCGCACGGATATGCTCAGCACCTTCACCCCGGACGATCTGGCCGAGCTGGCGGACGAGACCCCTTTGGGCCGTCTGGGCACCCCGGAGGACGTGGCCCGGGCCGTGCTGTGGCTTTCCGGCCCGGAGTCCGCCTTTGTCACCGGGCAGGTGCTGGGCGTGGACGGTGGTTTTCCCGCGTGAAAAAATAAGGCAGGATTTTTTCCGAAAATGGAGAAAGTATATCTGCCTGTTCTAAGGGCAGGCAAAGATATTTTCCTTTGGGACGATGATTCAAAAACGCGGATGGCGTGCAGATGCCCGCGAACAGCGCTCTGCGGCCCGCTCCGCTTTGCGTTGCGGGCTTCGGACTGCGGTAGCCCTTTCAGGGCTGTCCTCGTCCTCGGTGCTGCGCACCCTTAAGCTGGTTCGCGGGAAGACTGCTGTGGCATAAGGATTAGGGGCGCTGTTCCGCAACCTCAATCGTCGTCTTTGGCACTGCCGTGCCAAATCCTCGTTTCGGTTGACGGCTGTCAGTCGCTAACTGCCTTCGGCAGTTGCATCCACTGGATGCCCGCTCCTTCTCGCCGCCCTAAAACCCTGGCAGGCACCGTAGGGAAGCGGGTGCCCTGTGGGCACAACCGCCGTAGGTGGTTAGCGACCCGCAGGTGTGACACGAAACGAGCAGGAACTACGGCAGTAGTCCCTGCGACGATTGAGTGGCAGCAGTGCCTCCTGCACCTCCGCTTTTGTTTTACCATCAAACGCCAAGGGAAGAAAGGGATGTTCTGATGAAGAGCTATTCCACTGTGATCTTTGATCTGGACGGAACACTGCTGAATACGCTGGAGGATCTGACCAACGCCACCAATCAGGCGCTGCGGGAGTGCGGATACCCGGAGCACACCATGGAGGACGTGAAGGGCTTCGTGGGCAACGGCATCGGGATGCTGATCCGCCGGGCGCTGCCGCCGGAATGCGACGCGGATCCGGAGGCCTACGAAATGACACTGCAGGCCTTCAAGCGGTACTACTTTCTCCACAATAACGATACCACCGCGCCCTATCCGGGCATTCCCGAGCTGATCGACGCGCTGCAGGAAAAGGGCCTCAAGCTGGCGGTAGTCTCCAACAAGAACGACCCCAACGTCAAAGCCCTGTGCCAGTATTATTTCCCCAGCATTCCGCTGGCCGTGGGCGAGCGGGAGGGCATCCGCCGCAAGCCGGAGCCGGACACGGTGCTGCATGTGATGAAGGAATTTGGCAGCGCCAAGTGTCACACTCTCTATGTGGGCGACAGCGACGTGGACGTGCAGACGGCCCGCAACGCGGGCGTGGACTGCGCCGCCGTGCTGTGGGGTTTCCGCTCGGAGGAACACTTGAAGAACGCCGGGGCCAGGCATCTGTTCCGCAGCCCCAAGGAGCTGTGCGACTGGATCCTGTCCCATCAGGCGGAATGAGCATACCATAAGGGGATGTGGGGCGAATGAAATTTTCGCCTGATGTAATGGGGTGTGATAAAAAAGAAATTACCAACGCCGCTGACGAATGGTGCGGAGTGGTCCTACGCCCGCTGCACCAGCACACGGTAAAGCTCGCCGTTCCGGCCCCGAACCGGCTGATAGGGCCGGGAGTCATCCCGGGGCGGTGCGCCCCGCATGGCGTAGGCTACTCGACAGACCCGGCTGTCTTTGATCTGACGACCGATCCACAGCCCGTCCCCCTGCCGGGACACCCGCATGAACCGCCAGCCCGGCCAGTCGAAGGGCGCGTCCGGCGGGCATTTGACAAAATACTCCCGAAGCGATCGAAACGCTTTCGGCCATTCCAGATTGGGAAGCCGTCCCACGGGTACGCCCGCGCGGGACGGCTTTTTTTCGTTGGCCGGCTCCGGCTGCGGGGGAGGTACGGCGGAAGTCGGCGCAACGCTGTTCTGCCGGGGAGACGGCGCGGCTTTCATAGGCCGCTCCATGGCCTGCACGTAGGGCGCAGGGTCCAGCGCTGGGAGAAAAATTTCCCGCGGAAGGGATTTTTCCCGCGCTGGGGTTGGGGCGGACACGGGCTTGGAGGACGCATCAGGCGCGAAAACCGGCGCTTGGGCGGCTGTTGGCGTGCGACTCTCCAATGTTTCCTTGCGCTGGACGGGAGCGTCCGTCGGTTTCGGTTCGACCGGCTGACGGCGTTTGACCGCCGCCCGTGCCAGCTTGTCGCACAGGGACAGACTGGCGTTTTTCGCGTCCAGCAGGCTCCCGGCGCTGGTCTCGGTGCACAGGCCGATGAGCAGGGGCCTGGGCGCGGCGTTGTTTTCCACCACGATCAGCGCCTGCAGCCGTTCCGGCGCGTAAAGGCCGCCGGGAGCGGGGCCCTCCAGCGAAGCTTCGCCCCGGGCGTTGGCGGCGCAGGTCCCCAGTTCCCGGGCTTCGCCGCCGCTGGAATACCAGAACGCCCGAACGCCTTCGCCGGGCGCGCCTCGGACGTTCAGCTGCACCCATGCCTGTCCCCGTTCCCACTGCATCCGGGCAAAGCCGCTGACCCCCGTCCGCATGGGGCGCAGCAGCAGAAATTTTTGATGAAGTTCCGTCATGATCTCTTCCCCCTTTGGGGCAGACTATGCGTCCTGCAAGGTGCTTTATGCCGCACCCTTCCGTCCGCCGCGCATAGGCTGGCAATGGAACGCCGCTTTTTTCGGCGTGCCTGACCTTTGAATTTCAGGAGGAAGAGATTCCATGAATGATCTGCATTTTCAGCCCGTCGGCGCGGGAATGGGAGAGGGCGCGGCCGTCCGTATCGGCCGCTGCGCCGAGGAAACGCCCGCCGGGGAGACCCATCTTTATTTTGAACCCTGCGAATCCATCAAAAGCGTCCGAATCACCGAAACATTGCCCGACAGCGAAGGCAGGATGCTGGACGTGACTATGACCCTGCAGAATGTGTGCCCGGGGCGGCGGGTCTTCGTGGGCCTGAGCGCCCATGAGGTGGTGGAAGGAGGTGCGGAGGAGCTGCGCGGGTTTCGCGCCCTTACCCTGCCCGCCCACCACGACGGCGCTGCTCACGCCGTGGACGCCCCGCCCATTCGGTTCATTCTGCCCGAAGAAGGGAGCCGTCCCGGACGGCCCCGGCATTTCGTCCTGAGGGCCTATGCCCACTACGCGGATCAGGCGGGATGTGAGGCTCCGTGATTCCCGTCCGAAAATTGATTCAGGTGTTTCACTCCATGCTGGGCTGGCCCTATGTCACCCCCGGCACCAGCAACGCCAAGGGGATCGACTGCTCCGGGGCGTTTGTGTACGCCTACCGCCAGTTTGGGGAGCGTATCTACCACGGCTCCAACCGGATCGCCCGCATCTACTGCCGGGAGATGAAGCGTGTGACCGCCTCCACCCGGCTGGAACCGGGCATGGCGATTTTCAAAAGCCGCTCCGACCTGAGTCGGATGAAGGGCGAATACAAGCCCGGCGGCGCGTATTACGACCCGAATCTGACGGAGGATTTCTACCATATCGGGCTGGTGGTCAGCGTAGAGCCGCTTCAGATCATCAACGCCACCCCGCCCAAGGTGCGGATCGACGACCGGCTGTCCCGCTGGCAGTGGGCCGGGTATCTGAAAGCCGTCGATTACTCCCCCGCTGACCCGGAGACGGGCGAGACCTGCGCACAGGTAACGGCGGAAAGCGGCAGCACGGTGAATCTCCGCAAAAAGCCCTCGCTGAAAGCGGCGGTTCTGGCCAAGGTACCGCTGGGCCAGCGGGTCGCCGTCCGGGAAAAGACCAACATGGAATGGTGGAAAGTGGCCTATCTGCAATTTACCGGCTATATGATGCGCAAATTTCTGAAAACCGAGGAAGGGGAAAATTCCTGAAAAAGGGGAGGCGCATTTCTGCACCTCCCTTTTTCAGTAGCCCGCTTTAAGCAGCGATCTTCTTTTCTTTTTTGAAATGGCCGGAGAATTTCTCCCAGCGCTTGCGGCGCTTTTCCTTGATGGCCAGCCGGTCGCCCAGATCGCGGGCGCCGACGCCGTAGACCAGATACAGGATCAAGCCGCTGACGATCATGATGAACACCGTCGACGCACAGCGGCGGCCGGAGGCGTTCACGTTGTAGCCATCCCGGCCTTCCTCGGCGCACATGTTCTGGATGACCATGGCGTAACTCTTGCCGTAGCTGGAATGGAAGGTGGCGCTCATGTCGTACTCGGTGAACAGGGCGTTGAAGTTCAGCGCGAATACCGCCAGCACGCTGGGCAGCACGATAGGCAGCTTGACTCTCAGGAAGGTGACCAGCGGACTGGCCCCCAGATTCCGGGCCGCGTCCTCCAGCTCCTCGTCAATGGCATAGAAGGCCGCCTTGATCATGCGCAGGGCGAAGGGCAGCTTCACCACCGTGTAGGCCATGACGATCAGGAACCGCACGTTCTCCTTCCAGTACAGGTTGTTGTTGAACACATACCATACGCTGTCGGAGTTGAAGTAGGTGCGGTAGGAATAGCAGATCAGAATGGTGGGCAGCAGCCACGGGAACAGCAGGCTGTATTCCAGCACCGTGGAACGCTTCTTGCCCTTGTTCTTGAAGATGTAGTTCACCGCCACTACCACGATGACGCAGGCCAGCGCCGCCGCGATGGCGGAAAGCACGAAACTGAGCCGGATGCCGCCCACCGTGTCCGCGTTGGCGAACAGGCCGGAGATAGAGCCTACGCGGGTCTTCAACTTGCCCCGGTTGGTCAGGAACTCATAGTCCTGCTGGCCGAAGAAGTTGATGAGCGTCCACTGGTTCATGTCCAGCGACTTGGCACGGATGGCGGGGTAGTTCTGGAAAGAGAACAGCACGATCATGACCACGGGGGTCATGTAGATGAGGAACAGCACATAGGCGTAGATGTGCGCGATGACGTTCATCACCGGGTTCTGAATCTTCTGCTTCACCAGCTTGGCCTTGGTCTTGGACACGCTCAGGTAGTGGCCCTTGCGCTCGTAGGAGGACAGAGTGGTCAGCAGGATGATGGTGAACATGGCCAAAATGATGCTCAGCAGCGCGGCGCGGGCCTGAGGGAAGGCTTCGTCCGCCACGGAGGAACCGGCCAGACGGACGATCTCCGGGTTGATGGAGTCATAGCCCAGCAGGGTAGGGGCGCTCATGGCGCACAGGCCGGTAATGAAGGTCATGACCGTCAGGCTGAACAGGGTGGGGATCAGGGTGGGGAAAACCACCTTCATCAGCACCTTGAAGGGCTTCGCGCCCAGATTGCGGGCCGCTTCCACGGTGTTGTAGTCGATGCCGCGGATGGCGTTGCGCAGGAACAGCATATGGTTGGAGGTACAGGCGAAGGTCATGGTGAACAGCACCGCCCGGAACCCGGAGAACCAGTCCTTGTTGAAGCCCGGGATCACATTCGCCAGCCAGGTAGTCAGCATCCCGTTGGAATCATACAGGAACAGGTAGCCGGTCACCAGCGCCACGCCGGAGTAGATCAGCGTGGTCATGTAGCCCAGCCGCAGCACCTTCGCACCCTTGATGTCGAAGTACTCGGTCAGAAGCACGATACTGATGCCCACGAAGTTCACCGTGATGACCAGCGAAATGGCCAGCTTCAGGGAGTTCCATACATAGCTGGGCATGTTGCCCGCAAAGAAGAAGCGGATCACGGCCAGCGGGTCGGTCTTGCCGTCTGCACCCTTGACGGTGAAGATCTGCGTGATGGTGTTCAGGCAGGGAAGCAGCATGAAGCCGAAGAACAGATACACGAAAAAGGCGATGCCGAAGACCTTCCAGATGTACTCCGGCTTCAGCCATGAGGCTTTCTTTGTCATGGTTCCGCCCCCTTACGCTTCGGCGGGCACATCGTAGGACATGACGTCCGACGGATGGATGCCCACGGTGACGGTCTCGCCCGGCTCGTAGATGTTGATGCCGTCGTTCTTTTCGATGGCCTTGAGGATCTGGCCGTCCACGCGGATGTAGTACTTGATGTATAGGCCGTAGTATTCCCGGCTTTCGATCACACCCTGCAGCTGCAGCTCATCGTCCGCCTTGGGCCGGTTCACCCGCAGACGCTCCAGACGGATGAAGTGGTGCTGGTTTTCCGGCAGCTTCATTTCGCCGCAGATGGTCTCCTCCAGCCGGTTGATGTCGCCGATGAAGTTGCAGACGAACTCGGTCTTGGAGTGATTGTAAATTTCATTGGGTGTGCCGATCTGTTCAATGTAGCCCTTGTTGAACACGGCGATGCGGTCGGACAGGGTCAGAGCTTCCTCCTGATCGTGGGTGACGTAGATGGTGGTAATGCCGAAATCCCGCTGCATCTTTTTCAGCTCGTTGCGCAGCTGCACGCGCAGCTTGGCGTCCAGATTGGACAGGGGTTCATCCATGCAGATGATAGAGGGGCCCGTCACCAGCGCGCGGGCGATGGCCACGCGCTGCTGCTGGCCGCCGGAGAGCTGGCTGACGGCTTTTTTCAGCTGCTCGTCGGAAAGGTCTACCTTCCGGGCGATGTCCCGCACCTTCTGGTCGATCTCGGTCTTGCTCAATTTCTGAATTTTCAGGCCGAAGGCGATGTTGTCGTACACCGTCATGGAGGGGAACAGGGCGTAGCTCTGGAACACGATGCCGATATTCCGCTTTTCGATCGGCACCCGGGTAATGTCCTTGTCGTTGACGCTCACCGTGCCGCTGACCGGCTCGATGAAGCCCGTAATGGTGCGCAGTGTGGTGGTCTTGCCGCAGCCGGACGGGCCCAGGAAGGTGAAAAATTCGCCTTCCTTCACGTCCACGTTGATGTTGTGCAGCGCTTCAAAATCACCGAATTTGACGATAATGTCCTTCAGTTCGATCATGGGGAAAATCACTCCTTGATGCAGTTTGTAAAAAACGCAGGGAAAACCTTCCGCGGGCTTGGAATGTGGGAAAGGCTTTCCCTGCGTTTTTTGCGTAGATGGTCGTTGGGGGAACCCGCCGACGGCAGGTTCCCCCATTGGAACGGAATGATGATTCCGCTGCTTATTCAGCGGCCTTCTGGGTCAGAGTGTCCCACTGCAGGTTATCCCAGTCGGGTTCGGCGGGAGCCTGAGAAGCGTCGGCCCAGTAGAAGCCGAGGTTGGTCATGATGTTGGTCCACTCGGCGGAGTGGGCGGCCACATACTCGGCGTAGGTCATGTCGGTGTCTTCGACCTTGGTCAGGGCGAAGTTCTTGATCTGGTAGATGGCGGGGATGTCTTCGCCGTAGATTTCCTTGGCGGCAACCTGGTTGCAGGGGAAGGAGTCGAACTCGTCGCTCCAGGCAGCCTGCACTTCCGCGGAGCCGAACCAGTCGGCGAAAGCGGTCACAGCCTTGGTTTCTTCCTCGGTGCGGCCTTCGCGGTTCAGGATGCCCAGATACTCGGCGATGTAGTAGGTGCCGTCGGCGATGTCCACCAGCGCCCAGTTTTCAGGCTCCATGGTGCCCTTCAGGGGATGATCGCTTTCAGAGGCGGCCTCGTCGATCTTGCCATACAGAGAAGAAGAGTAGAAGGAAGAAACCTGTACGTCGCCGCGGTTCAGGGGCGTGAAGCCGTACTTGTAGTCATCGCCGCCGCTCTTGCCGCCGGCGCAGTAGGCCCACAGGGTCTTCCAGCCTTCCACGGTGATGCCGCCGGCAGGGCTGGTGGGATCGGTGAAGGGGTACAGCATGGCGCTGTTGATGTTGGCGTTGGTGGTGCCGCCGACCTTGTTCTGACGGTACCAGGTGTAGCCGGAGTTCACCACGTCGGCCCAGTGGTCGAAGTGCAGCTCGGTGCCGTTGGTGCCCAGTTCGTCGTTGCGGTACAGCATCAGCACGTTCTGGATGACCAGACCGTAGGCCTTGCCGTCATACTTGTATTCGCCCACTTCTTCGGCCCAGTCGGGGTTCCAGTCCATGATGGACAGGTTCTCGTAGGTGCCGTTGATGACCTGAGACCAGCGGGTCTCGTTCAGGCCGAACAGGATGTCGCCGTCCTTGTTCTCATTGGCGGCCTGAATGGCGGCGGTGTCGCCGGAGATGACGGAGTTGTCGTCAATGCTGATGGTGAAGCCGGCGTTCTTGGCCTCGTTGATCAGCCAGTTGGTGCGCTCGGTGGAGTTGGAGTTGGAGTAGATGCGGATGGTATAGCCGGAGTAGTCTTCCGCAGAAGCAAAGCTGCACAGGCTCAGCACCATGACCAACGCCAGAACGATAGACAAAGTCTTTTTCATGGTATGGATGTTCCTCCTTTATTTTTCCAGGGAACTTTTTCTCGGTTCCGAATGGTGCCCCTATTATACCACATTGTAAAATCGGTGTAAAGTGACCCAAAAAGAATAAGACAAACGTTTGCGATAAATTTTCTTTTTCGCCCCGGACAGAAAAAGAATGGATAAACCGGCGTAGAAAAATCCGCCGCATCCTCCGGGCTTGCAAGCCCCCGGAGGATGCTTTATAATATATGATACGGGACTTTGTGTCCCGATCCCCCCTGAGCCGCTTCGGCTTTTGGAAGAGGCTCCCAAGGCAAGGAAGGATGGCTGCCTGATGCAAAAAAACCAAAACGTATTTCTGTTTTATGTGCGCGTGCTGCTGTATTGCCTCGTCGCACTGCTGATCCGGGCGGCGGCGCTGGCTCCGCTGGCGGCGCTGTTTGTTTTCCCGGCGGATTCCCTCTGGCGGTGGCTGTGGGTGGTCTCCCCGCTGATGGTGGTGTTTCTGGTGCTTCCGCTGCGGTTTTCCTTCGCGGACGCGCTGGTGCAGCGGCCCCGCACCCGGGATTTTTCCATCGACCGGGCGCTGAGCCTTCGCCAGTACGGCGAAAAGCTGGCGGAAAGCCTGCGACATGCGCTGAGCGTGCTCAAATGGGCCATCCCGCTGGCCGGGCTGGGCGCCTGGGGTTATTATTTGAAGGAACAGTACACCGTCAAGGGCCTGCTGGACGGTCTGCGGGAGCTGGGCAAGAACGTCTCCGGCACGTGGTACGCGGTGGTGAATTTCTTCCGGGGACTGTTCGGCCATCTGCCGCTGGAAACGGTGGAGGGCTCCTATATGCAGGGCGTGTATACCGTGCTGGCGCTGGTGGGGCTGGGGCTGCTGATCCTGCTGTACGGCGCGGTGCGCAACAGCGCCACCCGCTATATTTGGGCCGTGGCCAACCATGAAGACCGCCCGGTGCGCCGGGAGATTCGCCGCCGCCTGCGGGGCCGCCGCATGGCGCAGCTGGGCACGGCGCTGTGCAATCTACTGCTGTGTGTTCCCTTCCTGTGGCTCGCCGCTCTCCAGTTGAAGGATACGTTCCTGGAGCTGTGCCAGCAGCTGGTGCTGGCCATGTCGTGGAACGGCCGGCCGCAGATCAGCCCCGATGTGGTCAAGACCCTGCTGCCGCTGACGCTGACCTTCTTTTTGACCTATATGCCCCTGCTTCCGGCGCGGCGCATCCTGACCGCCGCCTTTGCCGTCCGGGAACCCCGTCACACCGCCCCCCGCAGCGGACAGCCGATGGAGGAAGACCCTACCCTGCCCAAGGCCATCGTGCCGGACTGGGTGCGGGCGGAAAATGAGGAAAACGGCGCTTCCGACCGAAGCGCGGACGCGTAAGCCATGCGGCTGGATCGTTATCTGGCCCAGAGCGGGGAACGAACCCGCAGCGAAGCGGCGCGGCTGCTGCGTTCCGGCGCGGTCCGGGTCAACGGCGAGCCGGTCCGGGACGGCGGCTTTCATCTGAAGCCCGACGACCGGGTGGAGCTGATGGGACAGGCCGTGGAGGAGAAGCGTTACCAATACCTGATGCTGCATAAGCCCGCCGGGCTGCTGACCGCCGCCCGGGACAGCCGGGCTCCTACGGTGATGCAGCTATTGCCTGAAAGCTGCGCTCGGCGCAAGGTGCTCCCTGTGGGGCGGCTGGACAAGGACACCACGGGGCTGCTGCTTTTTACCAACGACGGCGAGCTGGCGCACCGGCTGCTGAGCCCCAAGCGTCACGTGTGGAAAACCTACGAGGCCACGGTGACGGGGCGGCTGACCGCTGCCGATGAAGAGGCCTTCGCCCGGGGTATTACCCTGTCGGACTTCACCGCCCTGCCCGCCCGGATGGAGATCCTCTCTGCCGGGGAGGACGAAAGCCGCGCCCGCGTGCAGGTGCGGGAGGGCAAGTTTCACCAGATCAAGCGGATGTTCGGGGCACTGGGCCACGAAGTGACGGCCTTGAGCCGCCTGACCTTCGGTGCGCTTCGGCTGCCTGCGGAGCTGCCGCCGGGGCAGTACCGGGAGCTGACCGAGGAAGAACTGTCCGCCCTGCGGGAAGAAGCGGGGCTGACCGAGCCGGAAAGGAACGAAGATGCCTGACCATTATTATACCCAAACGCCCACCAGCGCCCACAAGCCGGGGCAGGTGGACTTCCTCTGGCGGGGGGCGAAGCTCGTCTTTGAAACGGACAGCGGCGTTTTTTCCCGCACGGAGATCGACAAGGGTACGGAAATTCTGCTAAACGCCCTGCCGGAAGAGCTGACCGGCAGTCTGCTGGACATGGGCTGCGGCTACGGCGTGATCGGCGTGACGCTGGGCAAGCGCTATCCGGGCCTGTCGGTCGTGATGAGCGACGTAAACGAGCGGGCGGTGGAATTGAGCCGCCGCAACGCCCAGCGCAACGGCGTACCGGCCCGGGTGATGCAGAGCGACGGCTACGCGGACGTTCCCTTTCAGCGGATGGACTGGATCGTGCAGAATCCCCCTATCCGGGCGGGCAAAAGCGTGATCTACGCCATGTTCGCCGAGGGAGCCCGCCGTCTGGAACCAAGTGGCGAGCTGTGGCTGGTGATCCGCAAGCAGCAGGGTGCGGAGTCCGCCATCCGCTATCTGAAGACACTGTTTGGCCGGGTGGAGGCCGCGACCAAAAAAGGCGGCTTCTGGGTGCTGCGCTGCACGCAGCCCGCGGAACGGCCCGACGAGGAATAGTATCCATTAGAAAAACAAAGGAGAAACTGGGACATGAAGTACGATCGTTCTTTTTTTGACACGCCGGTGGATCGGATGGGAACCAACTGCGAAAAGTGGGACGCGCTGCGCCGCCGGGAGGGGAGCGATCTTCTGCCCATGTGGGTGGCGGATATGGACTTCCGCTGCGCAGACGAGATCGTTCAGGCGCTGACCGCCCGGGTGGCTCACCCGGTGTACGGCTACACCGAGCAGAGCGACGCGGCCATCGAGGCCATGCTGGGCTTCTTTCAGCGCCGCCACGGCCTGACGGTGACGGCGGAGCAGCAGCTCATGCTGCCCTGCGTGGTCTCGGGAATGCGGGCGTCGGTGCTGGCCCTGACCGAACCCGGCGACAAGGTGATCGTGCAGTCGCCGGTCTACGGCCCCTTCTACGCCAGCATCCGGGACGGCGGCCGCCAGCTGGCGGACTGCCCGCTGATCCGTCAGCCGGACGGCGGCTACCGCATGGATCTGGACGCGATTGAGTCCGCCTGCAAGGCCGGGGCCAAGGTGATGCTGCTGTGCAACCCCCACAACCCCGTGGGGTACGCGTGGTCGGAGGACGAGCTCCGCGCCCTGTGGAACGTGCTGGAACGCTACGGCGTGTGGCTGGTCTCCGATGAAATTCATGAGGACTTTGAGCTGAAAGGCAAGGTCACGCCCTTCCTGCGCATCGTGCAGGATAAAAACGCCCGGCTGCTGTCCATGACCAGCGCCAGCAAGACCTTCAATCTGGCCGGATTGCAGCAGGCGGTGCTGCTGACCCGCAATCAGGAGCTGAAAAAGCGGGTCGAGGAGCAGATGCACAGCACGGGCGTGACGCAGGGCAATATTTTCGCCATGACCGCCACGGAGGTGGCCTACGGCCAGTGCGACCCGTGGCTGGACGGAATGCTGGACTACCTGCGGGAGGCGGAGAACCTGCTGCGGCGGGAACTGAACGCCCGGCTGCCCGAAGCGGTGCTGGCCCCCATGAATGCCACCTATCTGGGCTGGCTGGATCTGCGGGCCTACGGCTTTACCACGGCGCAGCTGACGGAGCGCACCCACAAGGCGGGCGTTGCCTTCAGCGAGGGCACCCGCTTCGGCGGCGAAGCGGGCGAGGGCTTCCTGCGCTTCAACTTCGCCTGCCCCCACAGCCAGACGCTGGAAGCCGTCAAGCGGCTGGAAAAAGCGCTGAAAGCCTGATTTTTGGATCACTGCGGAAACGGAGGAAGATTTTTATGAAGGACCTGAACCAGATCATTGACCAACTGCAGGACAAAATGAACGAACTGCTGGATCGCTGGCTGCGCATTCCCAGCGTCCGGGCGGAGGAAATCCCCGGCGCGCCTTTCGGCGAGGAGACCCGCAAAATGCTGACCGTGGCCCTGAACGATGCGAAGGCCATGGGCTTTGACGTGCGGGACTTCGACGGCTATGCCGGCGACGTGCGCATGGGCCCGGAGGGGCAGGATCCGCTGGGCATTCTGGCCCATCTGGACGTGGTGCCCGCCGGGGACGGCTGGGACACCGATCCCTTTGAGCCGGTGGTGAAGGACGGTCGCCTGTACGCCCGCGGCTCCGGGGACGACAAGGGCCCCGCCGTGGCGGCGCTGCTGGCCATGCTGGCCGTGAAGGAAGCGGGCATTCCCCTGAACCGGGAAGTCCGTCTGATCCTGGGCTGCAGCGAGGAGACCTCGTGGGACGACATGGCCTACTACAAGGCCCACTGCGATATGCCCCGCACGGGCTTTAGCCCCGATGCCAGCTATCCCATCATCAACACCGAAAAGGGAATGCTGCTGGTGAGCCTGCGGTCTCCCTATGAAAAGAACGGGCTGGTGCGCTCCATTCGAGTGGGCGAACGGCACAACGTGGTGCCCGGCGAAGCCAGCGCCGAGCTGAACGGCGGCGAAGAACTGGCCGCTAAGGCGCTGGAAGCGGCGAAGAAGCTGGGCTTCGAGGCGGACGCGGCTGTGAATGGCGATACCGTCCGGCTGCACACGCTGGGCGCGACGGGCCACGCGGCCTACCCCGAAGCGGCGAAGAACGCGCTGGGCGAGCTGCTGCTGATTTTGAAGGAGCTGGGCGTGACCGGCGGTCTGCGCACGCTGGCCGATACCGTGGGCATGGAATACGACGGTCTGAGCCTGGGCATCCGCTGTCAGGACGAGACCAGCGGCCCCCTGACCTGCAACCTGGGCATTCTGCATTACGATGAGGAAAACGGACTGTACGCCACGCTGGACATCCGCTACCCCATCCTGTGCGACCACAAGGCCCTGAGCGCCGCCCTGACCGCCGCCGTGTCGGACGGCCTGACCGCCACCATCGACAGCCAGAAGGAGCCCCATCACGTGGCCCCCAATTCTAAGCTGATCCAGTGCCTGCTGGACGCTTATCACGAGGTGACGGGTCTGCCCCGGGAGTGCCTGTCCACCGGCGGAGGCACCTATGCCAAGTGTCTGGACGAGGGCGTGGCCTTCGGTTGCGTGTTCCCCGGCGAGGAAGAACTGGCCCATCAGGCCAACGAGTACATCACGCTGGACAGCATGATGAAGAACGTGCGCATCATCGCCCATGCCATCGAAAAACTGGCGGGCGAATAAGAGGACGAGCAGTCATAAAATACAATCTGCCGGTTATTTTTGCCGACAGATTGTATTTTTATTTTTTTCGGCAGGATTCCTACGGAAGGGGTGGTACGCAAGTTGAATTTCATATATCGATATGGTATATTTTTTGCTAAAATATCGCTAAGACTTTGTCAGGCCTCATCCCTGACAGGCGAGGAGATGTTCTGGTAAGCAGGCGATGAGGCTTGCTTTGCAGGTGGAAAGAGAGCGAACGGTTCCATGGGGAAGAAGCGTAAGTGTCAGAAAAATCTTTTTGTGAAGATGATTCTGGCCTTTATTTTTTGCATGGTGATGTTATTCGGCGCGGTGCAGGCGCTTGCGGACGATGCGGCTCCTGCGGCGAATACTGCGACCGTGGAGTGCTATGCGCTGGTCAGTGGCGAATGGAAGCTGGTCACGGTGGAAGAAACCGCCCAGCAGATGACCTCCGGCAGCATAATGCGCTATTATATCACCGCGGATGAGTTGGAACAGGTTTACGGCCAGTTTGGGTTCACCGCCGCCAGCTTCACGGGGAGCGCATCTTCCCCCATACGGACATGAACGATGCCAGCCTGATTTGGGCGGACGCGGCGCCGGTCATCGTGGACGGCCAGTGGCGCATTCCGCTGAGCTTCCGCAATCGCATTCTGCTGTTCTATCTGCCCGGAAACGTGCCCGGAAGCACCTCGTACTTCACCACATCGGTCAAATCGGACAACGCGGCGATGATTCAGGATAATAATTTCTACAGCGTGACCGTTTCTGACCCCTCCGGCATTGCGCCGGAGGAAAGCCGCGAATGGTATCAGCGCACGGGCACCGAGGTGAACGTTTCTCTGCCCCTTTCCGATACGGCCAGCTGGCATACGCTCAATAATCAGCGGCAGCAGGAGGTTACGCCGGATGAGACCCGCGAGGAGGACGGCAGGGTCTATTATCATTTTAACGCGATCAGCTATCCTATCAAGTTTACCAACGCCAGCAGTCAAATGGGCTATACAATCCAATACAACGCCAATACCGTGAAGGATTGCCTGTGTACGCTGGGCAACTTGACCCAAAGTCAGCAGAAGGTGGAGGCAGAAGGCTCTATCCTTGGCGGAGAAAGCTGGCAGGACGTGTGGAAACCCGGCGATCAGCTCATTCTGCGGGACGTGGACGAGAAAGACGCGCTGGTTTCGATCCCCGGCTCCACCAAAAATCAAAAATACTATTACCGCTTTGCGGGTTGGCGGGTAGGCACTTCCCCGTTGGTAGTGAATGCCGGGGAAGAACTGGTCCGCAGCGCCATTCTGTGCAACGAGCGCGACGGCGTGGTGAATCTTTATGCTCAGTGGGTGGCACTGGATAAAAACGAGCGAATCAATTCCGCAAATTTCTACATCAATTTGGCTTGCGAGATCGCCGACAACATCTCTAGCGGTTTCCAGCCCCAGCCGGAGAAAAATTTTACCCGCTGCATTTATACAGCTCCGGTATTGGGGGCGGATGATCTCCCCATCGTGGCGGGGCAGAAAAAGAATTACGTCCTGCTTGCTCCGCCGAATTCGGCAGCCACGGCTCACGATACGGACAAAACCATCCGCGCCATGAAGACCACGCCCTACAGCGGTGTGACCATCGGCCATTTTCCCTCAGACGAGGATGTGCTGGCGCATATCCGGGAAGGCGGCTATACTATTACGCTGGACGGCCAAACGCTCCCGTCGGAAATCATCACGTCGGATCACTTTACCGTCCGCTGGTACGTGGTCAAATATGAATCGTCGGACGGCTGGCATGTGGACGGCATTCTGGTGGCGAAGGAGGCCAACCTTCGCGTGACCAAAACCTTCTCCGGCGATAAGACGGCTGTGGAAGCGGTCAAAAACGGCGGCTATTCCATCCTTGTGACCCACGACCCGGAGCAGGAAAACGGAACCGTTACCGACTTTGAGCTGTGTCTGCAGCCCGCCGGACAGGAGACCCGGTCGGGACAGACCGGCTATACGGAATATGACCCCTCCACGGATACATACACGTGGATCCTGAATGGGCACCCGCTGCGGGAGTATACCCTGTCGGAAAGGAATTACCTGCCGGAGGGCGAATGGCACAACATCAACCGTTACCGCGTCACCAGCGCCGCCGGTACGCCGTCCCGCTGGGAAGCTTACGACGCTGCGGAAAAGGTGAAGGTGGTGGCGGAGTCCTACGCCAACGACCTGCCCACCTCGGCCTACCAGACGGTAGCGTTCCAGAATATCTATACGCAAAAGCATGTGCTGACGCTGTTTAAGATCGACGCGTTCACCCACGCACCCCTGCAGGGCGTGGAGTTCATCCTGAGCAGGGACGGCGCGGCGCTGGAACTGACCCGCGACCCCGGCACCAGCGAATACTGCGGTGCTGGCGACTTTACGGAGCCGGTGGCGGATGATCGGATCGTGACCGACGCCAGCGGCCATATGTACCTGCATCTGGAAGCGGGCGACTACACCCTGACCGAAGTTTCCCCCGAGGGCTACATCAGCGCTTCTGCCATCTGCTTCACGGTAGAGGACGGCGGCGCAGTCAAGGCCCTGACCGATACCAATGGTCAGCCTGTCTCCGACGAATACGCCAGCCTGAGCGATACCTCGCTGATTACCCTTCGCAATACTTCCGAGCAGCTGTTCACCGTGACGGTAGAGGCGGATTGGGACGCGTCCACGCCTACCGGCCAGCAGGTGCCGGTAGAGGTAGAACTGTGGTGCGACGGCAGACCGCTGTATGCCGCCACTGGCGAAAGCTACAAGTGTGTGCTGGGGGAAAACGGCGGGACGTATACGTGGCAGGATCTTCCCCTGTACGTCAACGGCCATGTGGCCGCCTACACCCTGCGGGAAACCAGGATCGGCAGCACCGCCTACGACGCGGCCATTCAGCCTAACGGCTATAACGACTACCTCGTTACCTTCGACGATGCGCTGTACCGCGAGACCGAGAACGACGAATATCAGAAGGACGCCGTCTGGACCGGTTCGGACGGAACGCTCCACTACGCGCGCCACGCGCTGCTGCGGGTGCATAACAGGCTGAAGCAGGTTCCCGACGAGAAAAAGATCGATATCAACGGCGTGAAGCGCTGGGTCGGCGACGATGAAGCCCAGCGGCCTGAATCCATCATCGTCTTCCTGTGTGAGGAGGGCAAGGACGGCTTCATCGCCAGCACGGTCGTGAAGCCCAACGACGAGGGCCTCTGGCTGTATTCCTTCAACGACCTCCCGGAAATGCGGGACGGCCAGAAGATCCAGTACGTCATTCGGGAAGCGCCTGTGGAGAAGTATGAGACCAAGGTGGAAGGCTATCACCTGGTGAACCAGTACATTACGCCGTCCCCGTCGCCCAGCACGACCCCGAGTCCCACGCCCGAACCGAGTGTAACCCCCAGTCCCACGCCCGAACCGAGCGTGACTCCAAGTCCTACGCCTACGGCCACGCCGAGTCCGACCCCGAGTCCCACGCCTACAGCGCCTTATACACCCCCGAAAACCGGGGATGAATCGCCGATGGCCCTGTGGCTGGCCTTGCTGGCCGCAAGCGCCGTCCTGCTGGGCTGGAGCCTGCGGAAGTGTAAGCACGGATAAGAAATTTCATTTTCAAAAAATCAAAGCCCGGACGGTTCTTCTGCCGTCCGGGTTTTCTGCTGCAAAAATGAAGAAGAATGGCGGGAGAGGCGCAGGTCTTTTCCATCTGCGCGGGCAGTGCTATTCCCCACCCTGCTGCCAGCAGGAGCAGCCCGGCCCGTAGTCCGGGCGGGAATGGGTCGTGACCAGAATCACATCGTCGCCGATGCGGCGTACATCCTCCCAAGGAATGACCAGCCCGCATTTTTCGCCGCGCAGGGATTGCAGAAAGGAAGTCTCGGACGGCACCACCAGCGCGGTAATGCGGCTGTCCTCCACGCTGAATTCCAGATCCATCACCTTGCCCAGCCGCCGGCCGTCCTGCACGTCGATCACCTCTTTGGTGCGAAGCTCTGACAGCGTCAACCGTCTGCCTCCTTTCTTACCCTGCGTTTATGGGGGAGTACTAACAGCCTATGCGCCGAAAAACGGAAATGTGCGCTCTATACCAAAAGACCCCGTCCTGCCCGGAGAAGAACGGACAGGACGGGGTTCGTCAGCAGCGATTATGCGGCGTTTTTGGATTTTGAAATGTGACTTTTACGGCTTTTTCCGCTCCCGCAGGGCTTTCCAGTCCACCCGACCGTCGGGCAGAAAGGGGACGCCTTCCCCTTCCAACAGGGCGCGGCGCAGTTCGGATTGCCCGCCGCCGGCAATGGAGCCGTCCGCCTTGACGACCCGGTGCCACGGAAGTTCCTCAGGGCAGCGGCGCATGGCCCAGCCCACCATCCGCGCCGCCCGGGGACGGTCCAGCATTTGGGCGATCTGGCCGTAGGACAGGGCCTGCCCCTTTGGGATTTGCGCCACAATGGCGTAAACCTGCTGAAAAAATCCGTTTTCCGGTTCGGAATTTGCTTTGCTTGCCATATTTTTACAATTCTAACTTTTTTATTTTGTCAGCCCATCCAGATAGGCCCGCAGCCGGGCAACGTCGCCGTCAGCAAAGCAGTAGCCCGTCATGCCGGTGCTTTCCGCCCCCTGAACGTTGGCGGCGCTGTCGTCGATGAACAGGCATTCCTCCGGCTTCAGGCTGAATTTGTCGCACAGGCGCAGGAAAATGCGCGGGTCGGGCTTAATCATCCGTTCCTCGGCGGAAACCAGAATGCCGCTCAAGTATTCCGGGTGAGGCAGCTTGTACTCGTAGGTGCGGAAACGATGCCCCGCGTTGGACAGAATGTAGAGCCGATAGCCCCGGTCGTGCAGGTCTGCTACCAGCTGCTCCATGCCCGCCAGCGGGTAGAGCGTGTCCAAATGCCAGTCAGACAGAAGCTTCGGCACCAGCGCCCGCTCGGCTTCGTCCTCCAGGCGGGCCTGTGCCAGCGGAGCCAGTCCTTCCTCGGTCAGGTCGCCGCTGTCCAGCTTGATCCAGTCGGGGGAATCAAAAATGGCTGCCTTCAGCCGCAGCGCCTTTTCCCGGTCGCCCTGCGCGTAGCGCAGACAGGCGATCAGCGGCTCGTAGCGCAGCAGCACCATGCCCATATCAAAAACGATATTGCGAATCATTCCAATGCACTCCTTTCCCAGCAAATGATACCATATTTCCGGCGGATTGGGAAGGAATTTGACTTTCCCTGCCCGTGCATTATAATAAAGGCGCAGCCTTCCGAAAAAAAAGAGGGCTGCGGAAAGGATGGAAGCGATGAACGCGAACAACGATTGGGAAAAGGCCAAACAGGCTGTAGACGACGCGATGGGCGCGGTGTATGACGCGCTGCACCATCTGAATGAAAAAGTGGACGAACTGATGCAGACCCCCGTAGTGGACGAAAAGAAGGACGAGGTTTGCCGCAAGGCCGAGGAGACCGTCCAGAACGTCAGCGCCGCCGTGGAGCAATTCGGCCAGAAGCTGAATGATACCCTGTCCAGCCCGGAATTTGCGGAACGGACGGAAAATCTGAAAAAACAGGCGGGTCAGGCGGTCAGCCAGACGGCGGACTATCTGGCTAAGGGCGCGGCACTGGTGGCGACCGGGCTGGACAAGGCCGTGCAGGCCTTGAAGGGCGCGCTGACCTCCAAGGAAGAAACGCCCAAGGAAGATGCGCCGGAGGAATCCCACGACGCGGACGAGACCGGCGATTCGTCCTCCGAAAACTGACCCGAAAAGAGGAACCGAAGATGAAAATGAAAAAAATCTGTCTGGTGCTGGCGCTGCTTTGCTGCCTGTGCCTGATGAGCGCCTGCACGATGCATGTGGATCGCGATCCGTGGCCCTCTAACGAGCAGACCGCCGCGACGGCGCAGCCCACTGCCGACACGGCGCAGGATGCGGTCACGACAGACGCGCCGCAGACCGCCACGCCCGATCCCGCTGTTACGCCTCTGCCCACGGTCGACCCGAACGCCGATCCGGGCATGAACGGCTGACGAATCAAGGAGAAAGAACCTTGCTGAAGACCATCACCCCAGACGAAATGAAGCGTCTGGAAGAAAATTACATGAACCGCACCGGGACGAGCGCTTTCCAGTTGATGGAGAGCGCCGCCCGGCATGTGGCCGATGCGGTGGCAGAGCTGGCGGGCGAAGCCGGCGGAACGGTGCTGTGCCTGTGCGGCCCCGGCAGCAACGGCGGGGACGGTCTGGCGGCGATGCGCCTGCTGACTGCCAGCCGCCCGGAGCTGCGGGCCGTGTGCTGGCTTTTGCCTGGCACGCTAAACGACGCGGCGGAGCATCAGCTGCGCCGTCTGCAGGCGGAAGCCCCCGCCGTGGAGGTCGTCCGCCTGACGGACGATCCGCTGCCGTCCCTGCCGGAAAATGTCTGCTGCTTTGTGGACAGCCTATTCGGCACGGGGCTGAGCCGCCCGCTGACCGGAACGGCGCTGGCGCTATGCGCCATGATGAACGAGCACGAGCGCGTCCCCACGCTGGCAGTGGACATTCCCTCCGGGCTGGACGGGACCACGGGCGTGATTCTGGGCTGTGCCGTCCGTGCCGACCGCACGGTGACGTTCCATCGCCCCAAGCCCGGCCTTTATCGGGGGTACGGGCTGGATTTTGCCGGGCAGGTGGACGTGGTCTCTATCGGCATTCCTTCGGACGAGGGGACTTCCGCCGGGTTTGACGTGCTGGAGCCATCAGACCTGCGCCGTCTGCTGCCGCCACGCCGCCATCTGAGCCACAAGGGAACCTATGGCCGGGTGGTGCTATTGGCCGGGAGCAAAGGCATGGCGGGAGCCGCCGCCATCAGCGCCGGCGCCGCCCTGCGGGCCGGAGCCGGGCTGGTCACGGTGGCCTGTCCCGACAACATCTGGCAGATCATTCAGACCTTATGCCCCTGCGCCACCTGTCTGCCCCTGCCGGAGGACGACCCAACGTCGGCGTTTCTGCTGCTGGAAAAGGCCCTGAATCAGGCGGACTGTCTGGGCATGGGCTGCGGGCTGGGGCAAGGCCCATGGGCGCAGGAGATGGTGAGACGTGTGCTGGGGTCTCTGCGCCGCCGGCAGGACAGCCGTCCCCTGCCTACCGTGGTGGACGCGGACGCGCTGAATCTGCTTTCTCATTCGGACGAGGGCTATGACCTATCTTCCTGCGTACTAACGCCCCATCCTGCCGAAGCGGCGCGGCTTCTGCGCTGCGAGGTATCGCAGGTCTTAGCCGATCAGGAAGCAGCGGCGCGCCAGCTGCGGCGGCAATACGGCGCGGCCATTGTTTTGAAAAATGCCGTCAGTCATCTGATCGCCAAGGAGGGCGAGGCCCTGAACGTGTTGGGCACGCCAGCCATGGCCAAGGGCGGCAGCGGCGACGCGCTGACCGGCGTTCTTTGTGCCCTACTGGCGGGCCGTCAGGCCGGGGCCTACAGCATGACCGATCTGGAAGTCCTACAAGCCGCCTGCGGCCTTCACGGTTTAGCCGGTCTTGCCGCCGAAGCCCGTTACGGCCAGCTCTCCGTCCTCGCCACCGACTTGGGCAGGGGGTGACCCCCTGCACCCCACACCGCGCCCATAGGGCGCGGGGGTACTCGAGGGACATGCGGCTTGGCCGGGGTTTTACCGCCGTGGCACGACAGGTGCCACGGCTCGCCG
>ERZ827458.642-NODE-642-length-42935-cov-10.072341_pt1 | contig 42935 bp, 48 predicted proteins | sample MGYA00519706_ERZ827458 | MGnify/ENA primary metagenome ERZ827458 (study PRJEB31778, sample SAMEA3449309) | human gut metagenome | biome: human gut; feature: human-associated habitat; material: faeces | place: United Kingdom | collected 2010/2012 ...
CCGTTCATCATTCCCGTTCCAACAACTTTCCTATGAGACCCCTCCATTGGCTTTCGCTCATTGAGTTCATTGTCCAATGTTTGACAAACCTACATGTTTTTAAAACAGTCAATTTTTTCCAGAGAAAGCATCAAAAATACACCGTGCAGGAAAAATCTAAAAGCATTATGATGCTGACAGAAAAAAAAGGGAGGAATGTTCATGCCGGGCGCTACCAATTGGAAAAATCTTTTTTTGGAGGAATATCAGCAGCTTCGTGAGGAAGGCTATCCCGTAGGAGACGCTCCTGCGGAGCAATCCCGCTACCTTCCCATTGCCGGTCATTCTCAGGAGACCCATTCGGAGGACGACGCCTTTTGGAAGTCGGCCTATGAAACTCTCTGGGCGGTTCGTAAAAAAGGCCTTCGGACGGATTATCCCTATGAAGAGCCAGACGAGGCTCACCAAATTTTTGCGTTTGCGTCATCCGTCCCCGCCGTCCTATTTCAGGAAAAAAGTTACGACGACCGGCTGTCCGGCGCGTGGTATGGCCGCTGTGCTGCGGTCGTACTGGGGAAGCCCCTGGAAATGGGCTTCGATGACCAAGCAATCAGAAAATATCTGGAAAGCGTAAATGCCTATCCGTTAAACGACTGGGTACCGGAATATTCTCCTGTTCTCGATCTTCGCCTTCGGGAGGACTGCATTCCCTCCACCCGCGGCCATGTGGCCTTTGTGCAGCCGGATGATGATATTCACTATACCATCCTTTCTTTGCTTCTGGCGGAAAAACATGGGCTGGACTTTACACTGGGGGATTTGGCCAGCCGTCTTCTTGATCAGGTCCCCTACCATTGGCTTTGGTGTTCTTCCCGTCAGGCTTATTATCATCTGGTTCGTCTGAGTGAAACGGCGGCTCTGCCCGCCCTGCTGCCGGAACTCCGCCTGATGCAGAATCCGTTCCGTGAGTGCATCGACGGTCAGATCAGCGCCGACTTCTGGGGCTATATCAGTCCCGGTGATCCTCGCCGCGCCGCCATTCTTGCCCGGAATGCCAACCGGCTGACGCTGACCAAAAACGGCTTGTACGGAGCCATGTTCGTTGCCGCCTGCATCAGTGCTGCTTTCTGTGAAAACGTCACCGTAAGCCAAATTCTGGATGCGGGGCTTTCCGTCATTCCCGCCCGTTCCCGTTTGGCCGAAGCCGTTTCCTTCGTTCGCCTTCACTATGCTCAGTATGACGACTGGCAGGCGACCTGCCGGGCGATCTACGACCGCTATGGTCATCTGCCCTTCGGCGGCACGCTGAACAACCTCAGCTTTGTGGTTCTTTCGCTGCTTCATGGAAAACTGGACTATACGCGCACAATCACTACCGCCGTTCTTTGCGGCACGGACACGGACTGCAACGCTGGCACGGCCGGAAGCATTGTTGGAGCTGCCATAGGCCTCTCCGCCGTTGATTCCCGCTGGACGGAGCCTCTTCACGATACTGTTCGCACCGTGGTGGCGGATTTCGGCTGCGGAACCATTTCGGAGCTTGTTGACAGAACGCGTCGTGTCTTTTCCAAAACCCGGAACGATCCTGTTCGCTCCCTTTAAGGCTCCTTCGAGCTTCTGGCTCCCGCCATTCTTTTCAAAGCATGGCGGGAGCTGTTTACTTCATCTTTGCCTCCACCATCCCGTCTCGCATCCGCAGGAACAATCCATCTGGATCGGCGGCGGATACAGCGGCAGCTCCGGGCATCGCGGTTCCGGGCGGCGCATCCCGCAGACTTCCGGCCGCAGCTGATACCACTCCAACTGCACCTCCAACCGGGCGCAAAACACCCCGCAATCCCCGGAACATTCCGCATCCAAAAGCCGCACATAGGGGATCATCACCAGCTGATACCGCCAGCATTCCGACGGCGGACAGCATAACCGCAGCGCCGTTTCCACCTTCACAACGGCAGACGCGCTGTGCAGACACTCGCAAGCGTCCATCACCTGACAGCATACCGGGATCCTGACGCACACATGCATTCTGCGGTCGCCGCAGGGCTGCTTAACAGGTTCCCACCACGGCTGTGCGCCGCTTTGCTGCACCATCAGCAGACGGCACGGCCCCTCGGCGCAGCAAGGCATTTCTTCCAGACGAAGTTCCGTAGAAAGACATGGGAGCCGGCAACGATCCCACGCGGCGATCTTCGGCAGCAACACGCTTTCCATCTTATCCCGGCAGGGTTTCGGCGGCGGGCAGGGCGGCGGCGGACGATATCCGGGTGGCCTTGGCGGCGGAAAGGGTCTGGAGGGCGTACAGGACATAAGCATTCCTCCTTATGACAAAAATGACCCGACGGTTTTTCCCCGTCAGGTCATCCTATGCTTATTTTTCGAGAGGGTGCTTTCCGTCCCAGTCCACCCGCCATACGGTAGCCGTCTGATTTTCCAACTCCGCCAGGATCCCCACCTGCGCGTCCTGCGTAACCGCTGTTTTCACCTGAAACAGCTTCAACGTTTCCGTCACCTGTGCTGCCGGAGTATCCGGCCGTTCCTGACTGCTGGTGGAGATCACCGCCCATTGAGGCCGAACGGCCGCCACCAGCGCTTTCCCGGTTGCGTCGTCGCGGCCATGGTGCCCTACCTTCAGCACCGTTGCCCGTGGGATCACGCCCGCGTTCAGCAGTTCTTCTTCCTCCGTTTGGGTCATGTCGCCCGCCAGCAGAAAATTACCCTCGGGCGTTTCCACATTCAGGACCAGCGAGTTGTTGTTCTCATCCTCCGTATCCAGCGTCAGCGGTCCCAGAATGTCCATCACGCATTCTCCCGCCTGAATCTTCTCTCCCGCGCCGAGCCATGTAAAGGGAACGTTCCGCTTTTCAGCGGCGCTGTATGCCGGATGATCCTCGTCGCTTTTTTCGCTGTGCAGCTTTCCGGCATAAACTCGTTCTACGTCGATTTCACTTTTCAGCAGCTTTTTCAACCCGCCCACGTGATCTTTATCCGTATGGGTAATGATAACGCCCGCCAGCCTGCCCACGCCCAGCATCCGCAGCGCGTCCTCCATCTGATCGTAGCTTTCCTTGGTGCCCGTGTCCACCAGATAGTCCTGCCCATTGAGCCGCAGCAGGATCGCATCCGCCTTCCCCACGTTCAAAAAATAAGCCTGAATCTGATCCTCTGCATTTCCTGCCGGACACGCTATCCAGAACAGCAGTGCGATCAGCAGACAAACAGCCCACCGGCCTGTTCGTTTCATTTTGCATCCCTCCCTTTTTATTATATCCGCGAGGGATGCTTTTTGAAAAGAGATGCCGCGTCCATTTTTACAAGTTCTTCTCTTCCCATTCCTGCGCGTCTGCAGAAGTACTTTCTTCCTGCGAATACGGTGTCTCATACCCCAACGCCCGCTGGCTGTCGGCCACGCCCGCCGTGGTGGGGTCTACGATCAGCCCCACCAGGGACAGCACCTGCAAAACCGCCGTCACCAGCTGCAGCACCGCGTCCTGCGTCACCACCGGGGCAATGTCGAAGTACCCCAGCCACTGGTACACCGTGCTGACGATGAAACTGAGGAACGTCGCCAGCCATACCTTGTTTTTCAGTCGGACCGTCCAGTTGATCTTCATGTTTCCTTTCCTCCTTTTCTGCCCTGTCAGGCAATAAACTTGTTTTCCTCGCAGCATTCCCGGTAGATGTCCCGAATGTACCGATAGTCCTCCTCGAAAACGCCGTTGGTTTCATTGGTGCGCGTCAATAGCATCTCGTATTTTTCGTTCAGGTCGATGATGTGCTCAAACTCACTTTTCGTATGCTGCTTTTTGTTGCGGCAGCTGTTGGCGAAGTCCAGCACCTCCCAGCGGATGCGGTCCATTTCGTTGCGGTCGATCTTGCTGTCCATCTCAGATAGCTGCTGACGCAGATCGCCGGTCAGGGCGTTGCCGATCTTCCGAAGCAGCCATACCATGGGCGAGACCTCCATGGGCTTCACCTTGATGCACGAGGCCAGCAGCGGGAGCAGCCAGCCCCAGTGTTTTTCCAGCCAGTCCAAAAGCGCTTCCATCGGCCTACCCCTCCAGATAGCGGCTCATCATCCACGCCCGGCGGCGCACGCCGTCGGTGCAGATGGCTGTGACCAGCGACCATTCGCCCTTCTGCCGCTCCACAAGGACGGTCTCGCCGCTTTGCACCTTCCAGTACAGATTTTCCGTCTTGCAGGCACGTTTCCGAAGCTTGACCGGGTTCCCGTCGGGCGTGCGCACTACCGCCGAAAAGGCGCTCTTTGCGTCTCCAAGCACCGGCTCCGCTGCGCCAGAAACTTCGCCCTCCGTTCCGATCTCCGCGCCCAGCGTGACCCCCGGCTTGACTTCCGCGCCGTAGTCGATCTCCTGCGCTAAGCCCACGTGCGTCCATCCGTTTTGCAGCGTGGAGCCGCATACCCGGCCCATGCTCTGGGAGCTGTGCACCACGTCGCATTCCCGGCGCTGGCCGTTTTTGTCCGTGTCGGTCAGGGCGTTCTCCCCCACGTACATGCCCACATGGGAGAAGTCCCCGAAGCCGTCCCCCTGATACCGGGCCGGAAGGCCGCTTTCATCGTCCTCATGGATGAACAAAAGCGCCCCCGGCGCCAGTTTTCCCTCGGCTCGTGCGTTCTCAAGGGTCCCCAGCCACGCCGCACTTCGTGCCATGTCGTTGCTGCCCCGGTAGTCCATCTGGCCGCCCACGTTCCGCACGGCCTGTTCGATCAGGGCCTGACAGTCCATCTCCTGATAGCTGTGGTAGCTCTGGGCCAGCGCCACCGCCGCCGCAGCGACCATTTTTCCTGTTGGTCTCATTGGTTCACTTCCTCTCTGAAAAAAGAGGGACGGATGAACTTCATCCGTCCCCTTTTTCGGCCCACTCCACGCCTGACGGCGCGTTGTGGGCTTCGCCGCTGCGCTGCCCCTTTGGGGCGTGCTCACGGCTCGGGGCCTTCGGCCCCCTTCCTTTCGGCCTACGCCCACGCCTTACGGCGGGTCGTGGGCTTCGCTTCGGGCCGTCGCAGACCCCGTTTCTCCCTTACTCCCCGTCCGCCGTGCCGCCGTACTCCGTCGGCACCAGCTCCGGCAGGCCACTGTCGATCAGCACTTCCGCAACGCCCGCCTTCAGGGCCTTCGGGACATTGGCAAACGTGGTCTTCCCCAGGATCACCCGCTGCGCGAAAAACATAGCCATCATGATACACCAATCCTTTCCAAAGATGATTTTTATTGCGAACAGCTTTGCAGCCGTTATCGCCTTTGTCGGCCCGTTCCACGCCTTCGGCGCGTTACGGGCTTCGCGTCTGCGGAGCGGCTGCGCCGCTGTCCTCAACGCTCGGTGCCTTCGGCACCCTTCCTTTCGTCCTGCTACACCCCTGCGGGGCGTTGCAGGCTTCGCCGCTGCGCTGGCGCGTTGCGCCGTACTCACGGCTCGGTGCCTTCGGCACCCTCCACATTTATTCTCCATACACCACCGTCGCCATTTCAGCGATACAGTCCTCTACAAAATCGTTTCGATCGCTGATAGCCTTGATCTGGGCTTTCAGCATGGGGATGTCCTCTTTCAGGGTCTGGGCCTCCTGCTGCGCCACTGCAAGGGGACTGTCCAACTTTTCGCCGCCCCGGTAAAAATGCTCCCCGTCGTAGGTGTCGCCGACAGCCACGGGCAAGTCCCCGCAGGGAACCGCCCCCTCAAATTCCGCCGCGCTGGGCGGGTACAGCACCATCACGTTCGTCACCACGCCGTTCTCCACCAGTGCGTAAAACGTCTCGTTCATGCTTCTTCCTCCTTACCGATGATTTCGGATAACGGCAATACCGCTGCCGCCCTTGCCGACATTCGTTAGGCCGTAATACATACCGCCCCCACCGCCGCCGGTGTTGGCCGCGCCGCTGGTGGGCTGGGCGTTCGTGCCGCTGTAGGCCCCGTTGCCGCCGCCCCCGCTGCCACCCTTGGCCTGTGCGGAGCCGTTGCCGCCTGCACCGCCGCCGCCCGCGTAGAGGGTGCCGCTGCTCTCGCCGAACTCGCGGGTCGTGGTTCCCTGCCCCTTGCCGGGGGAACCCCAATGGTCAATGCCGATGTTGGCGGCGTCCTGCGGATCGCCGTTGCCGCCGTTGGAGCCGCCGTTGTTCACCTGAGTATTGCCATAAGCGCCGCCGCCGCTGCCGCCGCCCAGCTTCGTACCGCCGTTCGCCGTCACGCCCAATGCGCTGGTGCTTCCGCCAGGCGCAAAAGCGCTCTGTCCGCCAGCGCCGATCACGATGCTGTAAGCGGTATTCACCGCCGCCTGAACGCTCTTCTGGGTCTTGGTGTAGCCGCCGCTGCCCGCTTTGCCGTAGCCGTTGTTCGTGTCCCAGTTGCCGCTGCCGCCTGCGCAGCCTCCGCCCACGCAGAACACGTCCAGCTTGCCGTCCCACTTGCCAAGGTTGGTAAACTTCAGCGTGCCGCTGCTCTTGAACTTGATGCGCCAGTTGCCGCTTCCGTCATCGATCTTCTCATGGCTGCCGGTGTAGGTGTAAGTCATATTGGGATCTTTCACCGTCAGCGTGGCCACCCGGCTGGTCACTTCCCCGGCCTTGTTGGTCACTACGCAGTAGATGGTCGCGGTGGTGGCCGTGGTCAGGCCCGTCAGGTTCAGCGTTGCCGCCGTCGCGTTGGTGATGATGTTCCCGTTTTTGTACCACTTGTAGGTGTATTCCGCCGGTACGCCGTCCGTGGCGATCTCCACCCGGAACGTGGCGTTTTCGCCCGCCCATACGGTCAGATCAGCCGGGTAGCTGGGGTTCAGCACCGGTAGCTTCTTCGTCTGTCCTCCGCTTTTCAGCAATAAACACTCGCCCACGTTACCGCACCACCTTTATCAGCAGCGTCAGATCCGCCGCCGGTTTTTCCCCAAAGCACTTTGCCGTGATCTTCCCGTCCCCCGCATCGATGGTACTCACGTTCGCCCAGCTTTCCGTGATGGCTTCGTAGTTGGCCGTGGTGGCGTTTTCCATGCTCACCGCCACGATGGGCGAATCGCTGCCCAGCAGTCCTTCCACGGCCGCCTCCTGCACGTAGGGCGCGGCGCTGCCCGTCCACCCGGCGGCGGTCAGCGTGGCGGTGTAGAAGGCCGTCACGGCCTTACGGCCCACTTCCGCCGCCATTTCGTCCGGGTCAAAGCCCGTCAGCCCCCGCAGCCACACCGGCACGGCATAGCCGCATACCTCTGCGTTGGCCCGCTCGTCCACCACGTCTACCGTCTCGATGCTCTCCGCCCCGGCGCGAATTTTCACCTTCGCCAGCGACAGCTCGTACACGTTCCCGTCCCGCTCCAGCGCGGGCGGCTCGGGGTCGGCCCCCGGCGTTCCGGCCCGCACTTCCAGCATTATCTTCCGCTGGGCGGCGGACGTGTCCAGCCGCACCACGATCCTGTCCCAGCGGTCGCTGGCCGCCGACGGCTGGTGACTGAAGCTCCTGACCCCGCCGCCGTCGTCCTCCAGCACGAACAGATACCCGTTCACCACGCAGCCGCCGGGGCTCACCTGCGTGGTCATGCCCGTTCCGGGGGCCGTCACCTGCAGCCCGCCTCCGGCGTGACTGGTGACGCCATTCCCCATCCCCGCCCGCAGGATATGGGCGAACTGCGCCGCATCGTACTCCCGTTCATCCTCTACCAGACTGTCGAAATACCCGTAAAATTCCTTTGCCATCTTTTCCCTCCTTGGTGGTTGGCTATACTCACCGCAAACAGCACTGCGTTCGGGCTATGCTGCTCCTTCAGACCGTCGTGGCTTCAGGCTTGCGGTCAACGCTCGGTTTTCTTCGGTTGCTCGTCTTTTTTGGCCCATTCCGGCCCGCGTGGCTTCGGTTTGCGGTACGGCTAGGCTGCTGCCAACTGCGAGCAGCGCTACTTTCTGGCTTCGTTGCTGATTGGCCGATATCGCCCGCGAACAGCGCTGCGCTGGTTCGCTGGAATATTTGTGCTGCGGCACAAGGCTTAGGGGCGCTGCCCCTAAAACCCCGGCAGGAGGCAGTGCCTCCTGCACCTCCACTTTTAGGCAATGCTCCCCCGCATTCTCTCCCGGATCAACCCCGTCAGCGTCACCGGCCCCTCCCCAAAGGTAGCCTTGAGCGTCCGCTTTCCGTCCTCATAGGTCTCCTCCACCGCCGTCAAACGGGCGTTCCTCTGCCGGTCGTCGGCCACCACCGTCACCACGTCCCCCAGATCGTAGTCCCGCCCGTACCGGCACAGGCCGCTGTCCAGCAGCTCCGCCGTCACGCTGTCCTTCCGGGGCGACAGCTTCCGCTCCGCGCCCAGCCGCAGCATGTCAACGTCGCTGACCCCGTTCAGGCTGGCCCAGCCTTCCCGGCGGTTTAGTCCTTCCGCCGTGTTGCCCACGCTGAGGATCAGCCGGTTCTCGTCCTCGCCGCTGCCCCCGGCGTACACCGTGCCCACCTCCGCGGTGCCGTCCTCCGTCCAGCTGGCCCCGTCCACGTTGCCCAGCCGGCGGGACAGCACCGCCCGGCGGCTGCCGGTGGTTCGGTCGATGCCCTCCGTCACTACGAACCGCAGCACCCGTTCTTTCAGATCGGGCACGACGTCCCACCCCAGCCCCGTGGCGCTGCCGATGTCGGCGAACACCTCCGTCAGCTTGTCGAACCGGGCCTGCCAGGGCAGCACGGCTCCCCGGTGCCGGTTCTCCGAAAGCACCAGTCCGGGAATTTTCCGCTTCGCATCCTCCGGGTCGGTCAGGTTGGCCGCGGCGTAGTGCAGGTACGCGCTTTCCCCGTCCCCGGTGAACCGATCCCACCCGAAGCCGTCGTACTGGTCGCCCTGCACGCTTTGCGGCACGCAGATGCGCCGCTTGCACAGGCCCTTCAGGGGCACGCCGCTGACTGTGACCTTCTCCTCGTCCACGGTGATCTTTTCCGCCAGCAGAGCCGTTTCGGGTCTCTCCGGCAGGTACAGCAGCGTTTCCCGGCTCAGGCTGTCCCATCCCGGTGTTCCCCGTTTCACCGTCAGCTGGAAGCTGCCCACCTCCCAGAAGCACCGCTTGAACCGCAGACTTCCATACAGAGGCAATTCGCCCCGAAGCCGCAGGTCAGGCCCCGCCATCATCAGGGAATGCATCCTCACACCCCCTCCCAGCAGTCGTACCACCGCACCCGGATCACGCTGCGGCTGCCGTCCCCCTGGGGCACGTAGTGCAGCAGGTTCTCGCCGGGCCGCAGCCCGAACTCCGCCACCGAGCTTTCCGGGCTCAGGTAGCCGAAGCCGTTTTCCTCGCTGCCGTCCCCGTGGCGGATGCGCACCTTCAGCCGGGCGGGGTCGGTGTCCAGCACCAGCGTGTCCCCCTCGGGCAAAGGCTGCACCAGACAGATTTTCTCCCCGGTGGACTCGTTCACCAGCGTGGGCATCTCTCCCGCCCCGGTGATCTCGATCTCGGCGGGCGCTTCCGCGTTCCCGGCGCTGTCCACCTGGCACACGAAGGACTTGCTGCCCAGCCCCAGCGGCATTTTCATGGGCAGGGTGAACCCGGCCTTTTTGGCCTTGAACACCGCCTCCTGCCGGGTCATGCCGTACCAGTAGGGGCTTTCACAGCGGAAGTTGAGGCTGAGCGACGGCTGGGCGTTCTGCTTGCGCTGGCCCCAGTCCAGCCCGCTTTCCGGCACGGCCCATGTCCAACGCCGACCAAAGTCGTTTTCATAGATGAGCCTTGCCCGCCTCGTCCCGTCGAAGGCCTTGTCCGGGCTGAGAATCCCCAGCAGCTCCGACCGCAGCCGGTACATCTCCTGCCGGGAAGGGGCCAGCAGGTGCAGCGTTACCTTCACCGTCCGGCTTTCCCGCCGCAGGCCGGTAACGCTCTCCCCCTGCTGGTAGGCCCCTTCCGCCGCCACTACCTTCACGTCGCTCATGCCCACGCCCTTCACCCGGCACAGCACCCACGGCGCATGAAAAAACACGGCCGTCTCGCCGTGCAGGTTCTCGTAGATCAGTTTTTGAATGGATAGTCACTCCCTTTTTCACGCAAAAAGCGCCGCGGCATATTGCCTGGCGCTTTCATTTGACATTGGTCTTTGATTGTGGTATGCTTAACGCGGCGAAGGGTTTTGCCTTATTAACCCTTTGCAGGTTTAGCGATCACGATCTTCACCATCGTGATCGTTTCTTTTTGCCAAGATCCAGCCGATCAGCGTCGCACAGGCGGCAGCAACGGCAGCACTCAGTATCTCAAAAAGCAGCTTCTGCATCAGGCCTCACCTCCTTCCTTATTCAGGATCTCGGTGTTGCCCTCCGCCGCGGCACGGTTTCCCGTGCCTTTTATCTTATCATAACCATCTTCCAGCCGCAACGTTTTTTCACGCCATCATCCACCCCAGCTGGTCGTTCACGTCCTCCATCCGCCGGGCCACCTGACCGGGGCTTTCTACCGGCTCGTAGAAGTTCACCGTCTGCTGCACCACCGGCGCGCCGCCTGCCCCGCTCTGCCCGGCGGTGTCCCGGCGGCTTTCGTAGAATCGGTCGGTGGCGGCGTTCATGCTGCCCGCCAGCTCCTCCTGCATCCGAGCCAGCTGGTCGTTGAAGCTACGGAACCAGTCCGCAATGCTTCCCACCTTGCTCTGGAAGCCCTCCAGCAGCTTTTCGCCCATGCTCTTGCCCAGCGCGTCGTATTCGGGCACGTATTCATACAGCAGGTCCATGATCTCGTCCTGACTTTTGGTCATCAGCAGCTTTTCGGCCTCGGCCTGCAGGCTGGCGGCCTTGAGCCGTTCCTCGTAGGCCTTCTCAATGGCGTCCTGTTCCCCGTCCAGCTCCTTGATCTTTTCGGAGGCCTGATCTCTGATCTTCTCGATCTCCTCCTGCAGGGCCTCCTTCTGCTGCTTTAATTCCAGCTTCCGCAGCCGTTCCTCCCGGCTGGCCACCGCCTCGTCCAGCTGCTGCTGCAATTTCTGCCGGTTGTACGCGTCCTGCTCATACTCCACCTCCCGGCGCAGCTTTTCGATCTTCCGCAGCTCCTCGGCGCTCTTTTTCTCCTCGTCCTCGGTGTCGGCCAGCTGGTCCAGCGCGGCGATCTGGTCTTCAATGGCCGCAACGCTGTCGTCCCGCCACTGTTCCCACGCCTCCCGGCTCTTGTCCAGCCGCTCGATCTCCGCGTCCCGCATGGCCTCGTAGCGCTTTTCCAGCGCGGAGACCACCCCGTCCGCCAGCTGATCGATGCTGTCCGCGTCCCGTTCCCGAATTTCCTTTTTGAGATCATACACCTTTTCTTCCCATGCCATGATCTCCTCGGCGGTCATCTGGTGCTTCCGGCGAATTTCTTCCAGCCCGGCCAGTTCTTCCTCCAGACTGATCTCGTTCAGGTGCCGCCGGTGCTCGATGCGGTCGTAGTCCGCCTGCAGGGCTTTCTTGCGTGCTTCCTCGGCCTTTTTCTCGGCTTCTTCCGCCTTGTTCCCGCCTCCGCTGCCACCGCCTCGGCTGACGCTTTTCCCTGTGCCGCCGCCCAATCCCAAAGCGTTCAGCAACGCCAGCGCCGTCTGTGCCACGGCGATCAGCCCGTTCAACGCTTGAATCGACGGGCTGGTATCCACGTTGACGCTTCCGCTGATGGTCAGACTTTGCTTCGTCTGTTCCGCCCACCGAATCACGCCTTCCAGTTTCCCGGCGATCCCGTTTGCGGCGCTGCCCATGCTCTTTTCCGCGGAGGTGACCGCATCGTCCAGCCCTTCCATGCCCTTGCCGAGATTTTCCGTTGAAATTTCCGCCTTCTTCAGCACCGGCTGGATCTGCGTTAATGTTTTCCGATAACCTTCTCCGCCCTTTTCGCAGTTTTTCAACTGGGCGGATAGATTTTTCAGCTGGTTCAACGCTTCCCGCTGACGGCCCAGCTCTGCCAGCTGTCGTACCAGACCTTGAACGCTTTTTTCGTTTTGCTGGAATCCTTCTCGAATCTTCTGCGCCTCGCCGCCCAGTTCTTCAAAAGCCCCTTTGTGCGCCAACGCCGTTTCCGTCGATTGACGCAGCTTGTCCGCCAGCGCCTCCGCCTGTTCTCCGGCTTGCTGAAAGCCTTCACCCGTTTCCGCCAACTGACTGTCCCAGCTGCCAGCATCCAGCTGCAGCGCCAGTCCCGTTTTTTCCTGAAACGCTCGCACCTTTTCCAGCAGCGCATCCAACGCCGCTTCCGCTTCTTCCGCCGCCACCGTAATTTTGACGGTCAATTCATCGATCGTCATTCTTGTTTTCCCCTCCTTCCCTCACTCCAGCCATTCTCCTTCGCCCCCGAGGAAGTCCGCCGCCTCCACTTCCTCCGTCTCCTCCCGATCAGGGTCATGCAGACGGTTCCATTCCTCAAAAATCGGCCCGATCTCATCCATGTAGTAGTCGTTCAGCAGCTCCCGCTTGCTGATGCCGATGCTCAGCGCCGCGGCGATCAGCCCCTGGAACCAGTGTTCGCTCCGCCCATGAGAGCCCGCGCCCGTTTTCCCAGCGCTCCCATGGTTTTGATAAAATTTTCGATCCCGTTGACCTCCAGCCACGCCTCGGCCATTTCGCCGAGGCCGTCCAGCCCGATGCGCGCGTCTTCCAGCAGCGCCTGTTCCTCCACGCCGCTCAAGCGGGCGAACAGCCGCACCATCTCTCCCGGCAGCACCGCCAGCGCCCGCAGGAACAGCTCCTGCAGCTTGTCCTTGTCAAGCCCGGCCAGCTCCGCCAGAATGTCCCCTTCCTTTTTCTCGGGGAACAGCAGCCGCAGCGCCGTCCCCGGCAGCTCCTCCAGCAGGCTGCACGCCTCCAGAAACGCCCCGATGGGCATTTTTCGAATCTCATACCCCCGCACCGTCCGGCTCTTGGGCAGGGAAAGGGTCGCGCTGTTCTTGCTCGTCATGTATGGCTCGTCTCCTTTTTTCAAAATGGGCATCAAAAAACCGCCTTGCCTTTCGGCGTGGCGGTCTGGATTTCCGGGTTCTGTTATTTCAGGTATTTTTCGGTATATTCGGTGGTTTCAAACGTTAGTTTTCCGTCTTCCTGACGAAGAATCAGCGTCGGCAATGGTTGGGTTTCTCTGTCATTCATCAGTCCATTTGGCTTCACAGGACTTGGGACAGAGAACACGGCCACGCCGCCGATCAGATGGAATCTGTTTTCGGCGAGCTTATGCATGGAATAGCCATGCCGGGTGCAATAACCCTTCGCAGCTTCCAAAGCAATGGCTTTTTCAACGCCTTTGATGCCTTCTCTCGTCTGAATGCGGCTCGGCTCACTCATCTGTTTCATCCTCCTCACCAAATGTAACATATTGCCCTTTAGAGTTTAGAATAACACTTTTTCTCTGGCCAAACGACCGAAGGATAAAATAGTCACCATCCGACGGCATAGTGGAGATTTCCGTCAAACCCGGGTGAGTATGGCCACTCCATTTATAGCCCTCTTTAGCAAGAGAACGAGCTTCATCCTCATAAATCGCCACATGATAGGTATCCCCGCGAATCAGCAACCTTTGACCGCCTTTTGTAAACATAGCGTATTCGTCGCCCGTATAGGCTGTCAATGCAGCTAAATCGCGCATACTCACTTGTTTTTTAGCAACCACTGTCCTGCTGCTAAACTTTGGTAGCCGATCAAGTATCATCTTTTGTCGATTATTGAGTTCCTTCCCAATAATCGCGATACCGGAAGGATTACCTTTGCCTGTATGCCGCGCTTCAATCGGACTGCTGATGCTCATATAATTGCTCCCCCGCGTCTGTATCATAGCATCTTTTTTCGCAAATTGCAATCCTGCTTCTTCTCCCACCACCGGCAAGATCGTGCACCGGCAGTTCGGGTGAAATGGCGGCGCGTTCTCCCCCGCCTGCATCTCCGTAAACAAGTAGCGCCTGCCGTTCTGCGCTGCGCAGCGGCGGCAGGTGCGCCGGTCGCTGGCGGTCAGAATTTCGTATTCCGTGCAGCCCGCGTCCCGGTAGCTTTGGGCGGCTGTCTGGTTCTGCACGTAGCTGGTCTCCGTCCGCATCAGGCATTCCGCCGCCCGGTAGCCCACGCCGAAGCGATCCATGATGACGTTCGCCATCCGGCGGACGCTCTTTCCGCTCAAAAAGGCGGCTTCGATCTCGTCTTCCAGCATTTGCGCCAGATGGTCCGTGTTGCGCCAGATGCGGGCGGAGTAGTTCCGGCCCGACCACGCGGTGTCCATGGCCCGCAGCATCCCCTGCAGGTCGGGCACGGCTTGGCTCACCACCCCGCCGGTCATGTCCCGCATCATCTTCCGGGCGCTCTGGTAGCTCTTAGAGGCCGTCCATTCCCGCTGGGCGGCAGTCTCCCGCTCCAGCCGTACCCCCAGCCCGTTCAGCCGCTCCCGAATGGCCTTTTCCAGCGCTTCCGCCCGGCTGACGCGGTAGCCGTAGGCCCGGCTTTCCTCGTCGGAAGGCTCCCGCAGCGCGGCGGCGGCTTCCTCCGGGGTCAGGTCAAAGCGCTTCGCGTATGTGCCGAGGATGCGCTGCACCTCGCCTTCCAGCTCCCGCGCCGCCTGATGGTAGGCCCTGCCCAGCCGGGCAAGGCGCTGCTCCGCGCCCCGCTGCACGCCGTCCATGTTGGCTTCCGCCCGCCGTTTCCAGTACTCTGCCGAGCGCGTCATGGGGCCTCCTTTTGTTCGTCCTTAGAAAGCGCCGGGGGATGGTTTTCCGTCCCCCGGCCTGCTTTTTTAAGTGGCCGGCTTCGTCTCCGCCGCCGTGATGAAGGCCGTGCACTTGGCCTGATTGCTCTTGTCGTCCTTGAGCTGCATCACCGCCCACGGCGCAAGGCCCGCCATGTTGGGCCGCTTGAACACGCCGGTGATGATGACCTCGCACACGGTCACGCTGTCCTGCTTGGTGGTGAAGTTGTCGAACTTGATGCCCGTCAGCTGGAACAGCCGGTAGTTGAAGTAGAAGGGCAGGCCGCTGACCGTGTCCACCACGAAGCGCAGGGCGTACTCCTTCCCGGCGGCGTTGAAGTCCGCCTCCAGCGTGTCGTTTTCCTCGTCATAGGTGCCAAGACCCAGCGCAGCCATGCGTTCCAGCGGCACCTCCGCCATGTGCAGCTCCACGTCCTCGCCCATCACGTTCTTGATCTGGGCGTACAGGTCGTCGTCATAGTACAGGTCAGTACTGCTCTCCTTGGAGGTGCGGCTCATGCTGCCCGCGTAGGGCAGGCTTTCCGCCGCCGAGGTCTTGTAGCTGGTCAGCGTGTTCTCCGTCACCGGGGCCAGCGCGATGCCCTTGAATCCCGTTGCCGCTCGTTTCTGGCTCATTTTCTCATTCTCCTCTCTTTTATCCGATCCACTTTTTGTACCGTTCCACCCGCTGAAAAACCGCTTCACTGCTTTCTTCCCAGGAAAATTCCCGCTGATAGCCCAGTTTTTCCATCTCCCGCCGAATTTTCGGAGCCAGTTCATCCGCTTCCGTTCCCGTCCGGGCAAAGCAGCGCACATAGTATTCCGTTTCCGTCAGATACTCGGCCCCATCCCGTTCGTCTGCCCGTCGCTCCCCGGCCAATGTCACCACCGCGCAGGGAAGCGCCGCCTGCTGGCGGGGCCAGCTGCGGCTGACGTTTTTCAGCGTTTCGATGCTTCCCAGTGCTTCCAGAATGCGCCGTTTCTCTCCTTCCGCGCTCAAGTTCATCCCTCCCGAATCGCGTTTCTGATCTCCCGGGCGATTTCCTCCGCCGCTTTTTCTTTCGTCATGGCAAAAGCGGGCAATAAAAAAGGCCGGGCCTCCTTTTTCCAGGTTCCCAGCTCCACATAGGCGGCATGGCCCGCCCCGGCGGCTACGCTTCCCGAAGGGCCCATGACCTGCGGCGCGATACTGCCCTTCAATTCTCCGGATCCCACCGGACATAACGCCTTCGCATTTTCCGCAGTTTCCATGCACAACCGTTCCACGGCGCTCGCTGCACCGGCGGCTATCGCCGCCCCCACTTTTTCCAGTCCCATCCATGCCTCCTAGATGCTTTTCAAAACCGCCCGCTGATGTGTCTTCCAGCGTTCCGGCGGTGCCGCGATGCGGAACCGGCATTCTCCCGCCGCCTCCAGCGCGATCCCCACACCTTCTTTCAGCTCCGTCTTTTCCTCCGTCAATAAAAGCGACATTTCCGCGCTTTCTTCGCCGTAGAGCCTTGCTGTCGTTGTTCCTTCCAACGGCTGGATCGTTCCCAGCAGTGCGACGCTCTCCGTCTCAAAGGCCGGTTCCATACCGTCCGCGATCCGCTGTGCTTTGGGCTGATGAAGCCATAGCTTTCTCATTCTTCCGCGGCTCAGTCCCATCAGACCACCTTTGCTCTCCGATAGCGGTTCAGCAGCTTTTCCAACGCCGAAGGCAGCCCTTCCATGGTCGTCTGCAGGCCGCCTTCTCCATGGGCGGTTTCCCCCTCCATGCCGCGTCGGCGGTAGCGGAGGATCGCCAGTTCCAGCACCGCTCCTTCCAGCGCGGCAGGCAGGACGCTTCGCCCGGTATACCCCAGCGCATACTGCTCCGCATCCTCCAAAAGCGCCGTCAGCAGCGTGTCCTGCTCCTCATTGGAAATTTCCAGCCGAAGCCGCAGCGCTTCCAGCCCTTTCTGCTTGTCCATGCGGCTCTCCTTTCACTGTTTCCGGGCGCATTTAGGCCTTGTGATGCACGTAAATACCGGCGGTCTTGTTCTCGTACACATCCGCCACGCCCACCTGACGGTAGCCGAACTTCCACGCATCCGCGTCCGGGTTCTGTTCCGGCGTTACCACCTTGGGCGCGATATGCTTGGAAAACTGGATCACCGCGCCCCGGTGGATCACCATAAAGTTAATGTCCTTGCCGCTTTCATCCTTGGCGTAGCCGCCCGCCGTCTCGTCACTGGCCGTCTCGCCGCCCTTCTGTACCACCGTGCCGCTGTTCTGGTGAATGGCCGTATAGAAGCGGGTTTGTGGCACCGCCACCACGTCGGAGAAGCGGCGCAGCACTTCCCGGCTCTTGGTGGTGTCCAGATCCTCCACCTTGCCCAGCAGGCCGGACGTAATAAACAGCACCCGGTCCTCCATGGGCACTTCATCCGCGTCCATGGCGTTGATGGCCTCCCGCAGCGCGGCCACCACCGCCGCCCCGTCGTTCAGCGTGCCGCTGCCCGAACCGACCCCAGCCGCGCCCGCATAAGTTGCAAAGCGGAAAGCGTCCAGTTCCGGCACCACCTTCGTGCGGATAAATTCCCCCGCCAGCATTCCGAAGGCCACGCCCGCCGTGTCCGCGTTGTCCATGTGATCTACCACGAACATACGGCCCCGGTCGAAGTTGCAGGTCACCGTCTCGTTGGTCAGGTTCATTGCGCCGCCCACGTAGCCGCCGTTGCGGCTGTAGTCCGCCAGGCCGTCCATCGTCATCTTGGGGATCACCAGCTCGTTGGCGTTCGCCCCCGCCTGCACCAGCTCCGGGCGGCCGTCCAGCACCGCCGTCTTGCTGGCCTCCTTGTATACCTCGTCCAGCAGCGGCACAAATTGTTTGAATAGTGCGATCGAATTAGCCATCTCTTTTTCCTCCTTTTTCTTTTCCTTATTTCAGTCCCAATGCCGACCGAAGCTGACCGGCATAAAGCGCGCTTTCCCCGCTTCGTGGCGCCGCACCCTTCATCCGTTCGCCCACCGCCTTGTCCACCTGTTCCAGAAATGCCTTTTCCAGCGCATTCAGACTTTTTTCCAGACTCTCGTCATCCGAAAAATTCAGGCAGTCCGTCAGTTCCGCCGGCAGATTTCGCTGGGTCAGCAGCTCCTGCGCCCGGGCGCGGCGTTCCCGCATCTCCAGCGCCGCCTCCCGCTGCCGCAGCGTCTGTTCCCGTTCCAGCGCCAGCCGTTCCATTTCCGTGGGTTCGTGAACCGTCATTTCTTCCATGCTCTTTTCTCCCTTCCGTTTGTTTCTATAAAAAAAGCCGCCCTCGGCAGCTCTTTTTATCTCCTCTTTTCCTTTTCCATTTCTTCCATGGCTTTCTCCGCATCCTCCACAAAGGGCACCTGCCCAACCAGCAGCTTTTTCGGGGCTAACCCCTCATAGGCTTTCAGCGTCTGCGCCACTTCCAGCCGGTTCACCGGCAGACTTCTGGAAAAATGCACGCCGATCTCCTCCGCCTCCGGCAGACGGCAGCCCCGCAGCCGCAGAAAATACACCATCCGCCGAAGCCGCCACAGCAGCCCTTCCCGGAACCAGCGTTCTTTGCCCCTCATCAGCTGTTCCAGCCCGAACAGCTTGTATTCCATGGCCACGCCGCTCAGGTTTCCCGCAAAGGCCTCGTCGGTCAGGTCGGGCACGAAGCTCAGCTTGTGGATGTCCGCCTTCAGGCTGTCCTTCAGGATCTCCGTGTCGCTTTCGGAAAGCTGTTTCGTCAGATACTCCACCCGCGCGTCTGCAGCAGGCATTTCCAGCGTTCGCGTTTCCCGAAGCCGTTGCTGTACGCTTCGTCCTTCTTCGTCCTCCTCCACCGTGGCCCCGTAGATCACCATCAATGCGTCGGTAAACTGCTGCTTGTCGTTTACCCGGTCGCTCTGCAGCGCGTCGTAAGCGTCGATCAGCGCTTTCACGCCTTCAAAATCGCCCCGTTCCCGCTGATTATTCCAGTATTCGGTCATGGGCACGCCGCCGAAGAAGTGCCTCTCCCGCCCCGTCTCCCGAGGGATCTCTCCGCCGGTTCGCTCATAATGGACGTTCCATTCCTCCGTCATCACTTCGATTCGCTGGCCCGTCCGCTGAAAATGCCGGTTTCGCCGTTCCGTCAGCATCACGCCGAAGACCGGCCTGTGCTCCACGGTGTTGTCGTACACCACAAAGGCGTTTCTTGCGTCCGCCTGACAAAGCCGCGGCATGGCGTTTTCATCGGCATAATACATTTCCACGCCCTTGCCGTAAAGGGCCGCGTCCGCCGCAAGTTCGCTGTCCACGCTGCCCGCCGCGCTGCGGCGCAGGCAGTCCAGCAGCGTCTGAAAGCCCGTCCATTCCCCGTTGACCGTGTACTGAATGGGTTCGCCCGTCAGATAGCCGCTGGTCATCGCCACGATGTACCCCGGCAGATCATGACTGAGCCGGTAATTCGGCGCGCCCCTTCCCCGCCACCGCTCGGAGATGCTGTGCTCCCCATCGTAATAATCTTTCAGTTCGTTCAGCCGAAACCGTTCCCCGTCGAACTGTTTCAGCACTTCCCAGATCAGCTCCGGCGACGGCTCTCCGTCCGTCAGCCATTCCCGGTCGATCACGATCATTCGATTCTCCCCTTTCTGAGCCGCACGACCCGTTCGGTCATCAGCGGCTCCAGCGCGTAGCGCACTGCGTCGATGGTGTGGTTGTTTCGATCCGGACATTCGTTCAGGAAGCACCCGTCCCGGCCCCGGGCGTATTCGTACAGGCTGAACTCTCGGGCGGCCTTGGGGCATCTTTCCCGGTCGATGACGATGGCGTTCAGTTCCTTCAGCCAGCGAATACCGTGCTCCACGCTGCCCGCCCCTTTTTTCGCCCCGATGGCGTTGACGTTTCTCCGTCTCAATTCGGCAATTTCCCGCGGCATGGCGCTGTCGCAGCGGATGATCTTCTCTCCCGCGATTTTACGGCAGCTTTCCGCCAGTTTTTCCAGGCTCTGTCCTGTCTGCACCGCTTCTTCCAACAGCAGCAGCCGCTTTCCCCGCTTGTCCCACGCGCACAGCACCAGCGCGTCCGGGTCATTGGCAAATCCGAAATCCAGCCCCGCGTACCGCACCGGGAAACGATCCCGTTCTTCCAGGGAAATCGCCCGCACGTCCAGATTGTCAAACACCTTTCCTCCCGTGCCAACGGCTTCCCCAAGATACATATGCCGGTAGGCCCGCTCGTCCCTTTTTTTCAGCCGCTCCGCCTGTTTCAAAAAGGTTTCGCCCAGCCATTCCGGCGGCATCTGCCGGTAGTCGCTCTGGTGCACCAGTCTCCCCTCGCAGGGGTTCAGCGCCTCTGCGTTCACCCAGTTTTGGGCGCTGACCGGCGGATTATAGCTCAGCACCGTCACGCCCCTTTTCCCCCGAAGCACGCTGGCCTGGATCGTCCGTATTTCCTCCATTCCGCGAAAAGCGCTGGCTTCTTCAAACCAGAGCAGCGCGAAATATCCCTTGGGCAATTTCACGCCCTTGCTCTTTTCCGGGTCGTCCGCGCCCCGAAACAAAATGCGCTGTCCCGTGGGCCGATAGGTCATTTCCATCGGGTTCAACCGGTACTGAAAGTACCCATTCATGCCCATTTCCTCCGCTGCCCAGCGCATCTGCGCCAGTACGCTTTCCCGCAGGCTTTCCGCCACCTTCCGAAAAATGATGACGTTCGCCTCCGGGTCTTTCAGCATCAAGCAAAGTGCCATCAGGCTGACAAAGCTGGACTTTCCGCTTCCCCGCCCGCCTTTCAGCCAGTACTCGTCGTGCCGTCCCTCATACATATCCCAGAACAGCCCCTCGAAGGCCGGCGGCACTTTTTCTCCCAGCTTCACGTTCACTTCTTTTCCCCCCGTCCTGGCACGTCCATCACAATCTTCGGGGCTTCTGTGGGCGCTCCTTCCCGGTCGCCGAACAGCCCATACTGTTTTCCCAGCAGTTCCGCCGCCCGCAGCACCTCGCTGGTTTTCGCTTCTTCCTCTCCGCGCAAAATCCGCGTCAGCGCCGCCAGCACTTCCTCCGCATCCGCAACCGCAGCAGGGGGTGCCCCCCTGCACCCCAGCTCGCGTTCCAGTTGGCCAGTTTGCCCCTGCTCTCGCCGCGTGTCGCTTTTTAGGTCATTTTTCCCAGCAGGGACAGTACCCCTGTTCCTCAATTCGGCAGAGGGTGACCCCCTGCACCCCAGCTCGCGTTCCACTTGGCCAGGTTTCCCCTGCTCTCGCCGCGTGTCGCTTTTTAGCTCATTTTCCCCAGCGGGGACAGTACCTCTGTCCCTCAATTCGGCAGGGGGTGACCCCCTGCACCCCGGTTCGCGTTCCACTTGGCCGATTTCCTCTATCTCTCGCCGCGTGTCGCTTTTTAGGTCATTTTTCCCAGCAGGGACAGTACCCCTGTTCCTCAATTCGGCAGAGGGTGACCCCCTGCACCCCGGTTCGCGTTCCACTTGGCCGATTTCCTCTATCTCTCGCCGCGTGTCGCTTTTTAGCTCATTTTCCCCGGCAAGTACAGTGCCCCTGCACCCCAGCTCGCGTTCCACTTGGCCGATTTTCGCTGTCTCTCTCCATATGTCGCTTTTTAGACCGACTTTTCCAAGCCCCGCTTCAACCGTTGCCGTTTTTCCGCATTTCTCTCCGCATTCCAACTGTCCAGCCATCTCCATCGTTCGCAGCCTATCCCTTTCACTCGCAATACTCTCACTCTCCGGGCAGCCAACGTTTCCCTCCGTTTGCCCCATTTTCCCTTCCAAAAATTCATTTTTCCTTCCAACATTCAGCCCTTCCCCTTCATCCGTCCCAAACACCGGCTCTTTTTCCGCCGCTGCATTCATTGCCTTCTTCCTCCGCCTTTTCCGGCATACAAAAACCGGAGACGGCCTTTCAGCCTCTCCGGTTTCTGTCCCCCACCTTTGACAGGATATACTATATCACAGTTTTCTGTATACGGATGTTTCCGTTTGTCTCCTTGTGTCTCTTCATTCCAAAAACCGCGTTTTTCCCATTCAAAAAACAGGGAGCGCCCGCGTTTTCCACACGTTCGCTCCCTGCTTCTGTTTTCTCAAATATCGATAAATTCCCGGAACTCCCGCATAATGCCGATCCCGTCCGGGTAATGAGCGGCGAACTGCGGCACCGCGTGACTGGGAAAACTGTTGCCCTCGATGAACACCGGCCCCTTTTCCGTAATAGCCACGTCCCACGCCACGAAGCGCATCTGCGGCACCTTTTGGGCCGCTTTCAGGCACATGTCGCAGGCTTCTTTGAAATAGGGAATCTGAAAGCCGATGATCGGCGTATGGGTCATGGGATGCTCGGTGTAGGTGTTGCCCTGCTTGTCCGCGCCAACGGTCAACAACGTTCCGCTTTCCAGATCGATTCGCGCCGCCATGCCGCCCTGATCCACATTGTCCATCACCTTGCCGTTGCCAATGCGCAGGAAGGCATAAACGATGCCCTGCTTTTTGTCGCCCAGCAGCGTAGCGATGCGGATAGTGTTGACCGAGGTCGGGCACATCTCCGCCATTTTCGGATGCTGGATCACCCGTTCCTCCACAATGCCGATCTTCTTGTCCCGCAGCTCCTGCAGGAACGCTTCTTCCCGGCCCCGCCATTCTTCCTTCGTGTGCCGTTCAATGCCCACGCCGCTGCTGCCTTCCAACGGCTTGCAGATCAGGTCGTCGTTTCGGTCAAGGAACGCTTTCCAGTCCTTCAAGCTCAGCTCGTCGGAAAGCTCGATCCAGTCCCGGTTCACCTCGTCCTTGAACAGCCGATTGAACGTGGCCTTGTCGTCGAACAGATACCAGTAGGCCTTGTCGTTCATCCGGCGGACGATGGTGTTGCTCAGTCCCCGGGTGATCTGGGTCTTTTTCTGCTCGTCGGTCAGCCGGTACATTTCGGCGATCTTGTAATCCACGTAGCCCGCGTTGTATTTCAGCGCGCAGCGCAGCATGTCGCACAAAAGCCACAGACGGCTCTTGCCACTCCGCTCCTTCAGGATTTTCGTGGTCTTCCACATGGCTTTCCAGTCCATGCGCACCAGCCGCTTAAAAAAGAAGGACAGTCTGCTCATTTCCCAAACTCCCTTTCCGGTCTTATACGTTAAAGCGGAACAGCACGATGTCGCCGTCCTTCATCACGTAATCCTTGCCCTCGCTGCGCACAAGGCCCTTTTCCTTGCAGGCGTTCATGCTGCCCAGCGTTCGCAGGTCGTCGAAGGCCACCACCTCCGCGCGGATGAAACCCCGTTCAAAGTCCGTGTGGATCTTGCCCGCCGCCTGCGGCGCTTTCGTGCCCCGGGTAATGGTCCACGCCCGGCATTCGTCCTCGCCCGCCGTCAGGAAGGAGATCAGCCCCAACAGGCTGTAGCTGGCGTGGATCAATCGGTCAAGGCCGCTTTCGCCAATGCCCAGTTCTTCCAGGAACTCCGCTTTTTCGTCCGGCTCCATATTGGCGATTTCTTCTTCGATCTGCGCGCTGACCGTGAAGACCTGCGCCCCTTCCGCGTCGGCGATCTTCCGCACCGCCTGCACAAAGGGCAGCTGGCTTTCATCCGTGCCCACGTCGCTGTCGGCAATGTTGGCCGCGTAGATCACCGGCTTGTCCGTCAGCAGGAACCAGCTGTGGACGATCTCCTTTTCCTCGTCCGTCATGGAGAAGGTGCGGGCGGGCTTGCCTTCCTCCAGATGAGCCAGCAGCCGCTGGCCCAGTTCCACTTCCTGCACCTGCTTCTTGTCGCCGCCTTTCAAAAGCCGGTTGGCCTTTTCCACCCGGCGCTGCATGGTCTCCAGATCGGCCAGCACCAGCTCCAGCTGGATCACGTCGATGTCCCGTGCCGGATCTACCGTGCCGTCCACGTGAATGATGTTCTCGTCCTCGAAGCACCGCACCACATGCACGATGGCGTCGCATTCCCGGATGTGGGACAGGAACTTGTTGCCCAGTCCCTCGCCCTTGCTGGCGCCCTTCACCAGACCGGCGATGTCCACAAATTCGATGGTGGCAGGGGTCACTTTCTTGGGATGATACATCTCCGCCAGCACGTCCAGCCGCTTGTCGGGCACAGGCACCACGCCGGTGTTGGGTTCGATGGTACAGAAAGGATAATTCGCCGCCTGGGCTCCCGCCCGGGTGATGGCGTTAAACAGCGTGCTCTTTCCCACGTTGGGCAGTCCTACGATACCAAGTTTCATAGCGTTCCTCTTCTCCTCAGTAAATCCATGGTAATTCATTCTTTAGTATAGCCCGAACCCATAAAAAAAGCAATCCGAACCGCCGTTCTTTTCCTTTTTGCCCCATCTTTCCCTTGCCAATCGCTCTTTTCCTTCCTATAATAGAGTGACTCTGCGCCGCCCGGCGCAGCCAAATCCATCTTGGAGGCGACAGCCATGAAACTGCGTTCTCAGGAAGTCCGCGCCCTCGCGCCGGAAAACGATCCTCTGAAAATCGGCATGGGCTGGTCGGCGGACGATCTGTCCAAGCCCCAAATTTTGATCGAAAGCACCTTCGGCGACAGCCATCCCGGCAGCGCCCATCTGGATCAGTTTGTCCGGGAATCCGCCCGCGCGGTCAACGAGCACGGTGGAAAAGCCGCCCGTTATTTTGCCACAGATATGTGTGATGGCATCGCTCAGGGCCATGACGGCATCAATTATTCCCTGCCCCACCGGGAAGCCATGGTCGATCTGGTCGAGGCGCAGGCCAACGCCAGCGTTTACGACGGCGGCGTATTCATTGCCAGCTGCGATAAATCCGTCCCCGCCATGTTGATGAGCATCGGCCGACTGAAGGACATGAGCGCCATCGTCGTCACCGGCGGCGTGATGGAGGCGCATACGCTGCCGAAGGAATACACCGTGAACGACCCTGCCTGCAAGATCAACGAACTGCTGACGCTGGAACAGATCGGCAAGTTCGACGCTTGGGAAAAGACCGGCGTGATCCCGGAGAAGCAGCTGGACTACTATAAGCATCACGCCTGTCCCAGCTGCGGCGCGTGTTCCTTTATGGGCACCGCCTCCACCATGCAGATCATGGCGGAAGCGCTGGGTCTGATGCTCCCCGGCACGGCCCTCATGCCCGCCACCGCCCCCGAGCTGAAACAGGCCGCTTACGACGCGGGCGCGCAGCTCATGAAGCTGGTGGAAAGCGGCCTTCGGGCAAAGGATATCGTCACCCAAAAGAGCTTTGAAAACGCCATCATGGTGCACGCGGCCATTTCCGGCTCCACCAACGCCACCATGCACTTGCCCGCCATCGCTCACGAGTTCGGCTTCGAGCTGGACGCGGACGCTTTCGACCGAATGCACCGGGGCGCTCATTACCTGCTGAATATCCGCCCCTCCGGCGATTGGCCCGCCCAGTATTTCTATTATGCCGGCGGTGTGCCCCGGGTCATGGAGGAGATCAAGTCCATGCTCCATCTGGACGTTCTCACCGTCACCGGCAAAACGCTGGGCGAAAATCTGGAAGACCTGAAACGCGGCGGCTTCTATGAGCACTGCGACGAGCTTCTGCAAAAGAAGGCCCATGAGCTGGGCCTGTCCATTGCCCGTACGGATATCATTCATTCCTTCGACCATCCCAAGGGCACCGACGGCAGCATCGCCATTCTCAAGGGCAATCTGGCCCCCGAGGGCAGCGTCATCAAGCACACCGCCTGTCCGAAGAATATGTTTCAGGCCACCCTGCTGGCCCGTCCCTTCGACAGTGAGGAAGAATGCATCCACGCCGTGCTGAACGGTCAGGTGAAGCCCGGCGACGCGATCTTCATCCGCTACGAAGGCCCCCGCGGCAGCGGAATGCCGGAGATGTTCTATACCGGCGAGGCCATCTGTGCGGATTCCAAGCTGGCCTCCAGCGTGGCGCTCATCACCGACGGCCGCTTTTCCGGGGCCAGCCGCGGCCCGGTCATCGGTCACGTCAGCCCGGAAGCCGCCGCAGGCGGTCCCATCGCGCTGGTGGAGGAGGGCGACCTCATCCGCATCGACGTTCCCGCCCGGGAACTTGCCATCGTAGGGGTAAACGGCCAGCCCAGAACGCCCGAGGAAATGGAGCAGATTCTTCAGGAACGCCGGGCCCGCTGGCAGCCCAAGCCGCCCAAATACACCCGCGGTTTGCTGAAGCTCTACTCCCAGCACGCCGTCAGCCCCATGAAGGGCGCTTATATGGAATGAGCCCGTCTTTTAGGCAGAAAACCCTTTGCCATAGTGTCTCTCAAAATCGCAACTTCTTCCGATTTGCGCTGCAATGCGGTATGCTCTTCGTTTTTTCGAATTCCTGAAAAGGCTACTGCAGTTCGGAGCGTGCGACCAAGGAAGGCCTAAGGATGACTAGCCTCAGACCGTGCAGCCAAGCGCAAGCTCAGCGCAGGGCTTGGCCATCGTACACTGTGGGGCAGACCACAATAGTTTCTGGCGAAAAAGCTCGCCTAGGGTAATCTTTTGATAAGCTGCAAAAACCCGGATGACCGATCGGTCATCCGGGTTTTTGCAGTGAGCCTCCTGACGGAGCCTTGCCGGCATTACCGGCGAGTAGTCCGGGTCTTCTTGGGCAGCGGTTTCACTTCCCACAGATACTTGCTCATCACGTAGCCGAAGCGCTTCCCATACTTCACGTAAGCCCATCCGTCGTCCAGGTATTCCCGAACGATGATTTTCGTGCCGTAGGGAATGTTGCCGATCTTGTTGCCGGTATTGCTCTTGGGCGTACTCCGCAGATTCAGGGACTTCCCGTCTTTCGTATACACATAGCGTGTATCCGCCAGCGCAATCAGCGGCAGCAGCGTCGTCGCAACAATCACGACAATGCACAGGAACGCAAGCGTCTTTTTCATCCGAAGCCTCTCCTTTCGCAAACCGGATTTCCCGCAGGGAAAAGAACAAACCCCGCATGGCGAATGTTTTGCTTCATAATATTAACATATTTTTACAAAAAAGTCATCACTTTATCGAAAGATTTGTTTCGTTTCTAATTCCTTTTGTAAAATAAAAACAATATTATTTCAACTATCGTCCTCCGCAAAGAATCCCCAATTCATTTCGAATCACAAAGGAATCCCAACTCTTCGTTTCCACAAAGAAACCGCCCCATCTGCCAAAAGCAGCTTGGGGCGGTTTCTCTTTATGCGTTTTTCAGCACCGCTTCATCACTTCGGCGAAGAAGCAGATGGTGTCCTTGAGCTGGGCCACGGGGATGCGCTCGTTGGCGTTGTGGATCAGTCCCCGCTGCTCCTTGGACATGGGCATGCCGCTGAAGCGGTACACATGCTCGCTGATGGGGCCGTAGTGGCGGCTGTCGCTGCCCGCCAGCATCAGATAGGGCGAGACCAGCACACCGGGATAGGCGGCGCCGATGGCGCTCTTCAGCCGGTTCCACGGCTCATCGCCGGTCTGGGAGACCGTGCTGGGTTCGCCGCCGGAGACGAGCTTCACCTCGACGGACGGATCGTCCACGATGGTCTTCAGCCGGGCGATGGCCGCCTCGATGGTGTCCCCGCTGATGAGCCGCAGGTTGATGCCCGCGTGAGCAGTGGAGGGCAGCACGTTAAAGGCTTTGGAGCCCTGAGCCATGGTCAGGGCACAGGTGGTGCGCACCAGCGCGTTCAGCTCGCCGCCGGACTTGCGGCACACCAGATCCAGCAGAGGCCCGAAGCACCACAGGTTGGCGAACAGCAGCTTGTAGCCAAAGCTGGATTCCCGACCCAGAATATCGAACATCTCCCGGGCGGGAGGGGTCAGGGTAAAGGGCATGGCGTGATCCTGAATGCGGCTCAGCGCCCGGCCCAGAATGCCCAGCGCCTGACGGCTGGCCGGAGCGCTGGCATGACCGCCCTTGCCGGACGCGGTCATGTCCACGCTGACGGTCCCCTTTTCCGCCGTTCCGATCAGCGCCGCGCTCTTGCTGACGCCGGGGAATACCCCATCCACGATAGCGCCGCCCTCGTCCAGCACAAATTCCGGATGAATGCCGCGCTTTTTCAGTTCTTCCACAATGGCGGGCGCGTCGCCGCCGAAAATTTCTTCATCGCCGCCAAAGGCGAAATACACGTCGTTTTCCGGCACGAAGCCCTGCCCAATCAGCATTTCAGCGGCTTCCATCACGCCGTGCAGGGTTCCCTTGGTGTCCAGCGTGCCACGGCCCCAAAGCTCCCCGTCCTTCACCACCGCGCCGAAGGGCGGCTCCTGCCATTCGTTTTCGTTCACCGGCACCACGTCATAGTGCGCCATCAGCACAGAAGGCTTCGCACTGCTCTTGCCCTTCCAGAGGTACAGCATTCCCCGCCGGCCCAGAATTTCCCTGGGGCAGGTCTTTGTCACCGCCGGATAGGCTTCGGCCAGCAGTTTCTGAAAATCTGCAAAGGCCTGCGGGTCTTCCAGCTTTTCATCCGGGTAGCTGACCGTTTTCAGCCGAATCATATCCTGAAAGCGTTCCAACGCCCGCTTTTCATCTACCGGGAAATTCTCCGCTTCCGTCTTTTCCATGGGATAGGGCTTGAATTGCAGGGCCCGAACCACGATCACTGCCAGCCAGAGCACCAGCAGCCCCAGAAGGAGCCATACCAGTGTCATTTGTTTCCACTCTCCTTTTCCGTTCCTATCATGCCTTTCCGATACAGAAGCCGCGCTGCGCCGATGGCGATCAGCGCGCCCACGGGCACCAGTACGCTGACGCTGCCGCTCAGGCTGGGCACCAGCAGGAACAGCACCACCATAAACAGCATGGGAGCCGCCGCGATCTTCGGGTTCTTGGATACGAACACCACGCCCAGCGCGCCGAACAGGGACGGCAAAATGTTGTCAAAGGCGGGCTTCAGCACCGGGGATTCCAACACCGGTTCCAGCAGCCGCAGGCCGAACACGCCGATGGCGATCACCACCACCGTCACAATAGAGCTGGACGCAATGGCGATGGTAGAGATCACCTCGCCCTCCTCCGTCCCGGCCTTGACCTTGGCCGCCTGCATGGCGTTCAGAGCACAGGGCACTTTCAGGTTGGTCAGGTTGCCCGTCACGAAGCCCAGATAGGTTCCGCCGGTGCCCAGCATGGGCACGTAGGTCAGCACCTCGATAATGCCCACCAGCCAGTACATGGGCGCTACGCCCAGCAGGGCCTTCAGCACCGCCGTCAGCGGCGGCCACGCATTGTAATACACGCAGATGGCCAGTGGAACGGCCAGCATCATCATAAGAAGCAGCGCCGTCCAGACGCGCCCGTAGGTATATTGTTTCTCCTCATAGGGAGACAGCTGCCTGTCCATTCTCTTTCCCTCCCTCTTAAGCCATCAGCGCCGTAATGGGAATGCTCAGCGCCATCGCGCCCAACATGCACAGGGGCAGGGCGTACTGCTCCAGCCACGTCCATTTCAGCACCCGGATCAAAATGCCGCACACGCCCATCAGCAGCGCCGAGACCAGCGCCACCACGATGGGGATAAAGCCCGGCACGCCGTCCCGCACATTGGCGAACAGAAGCCCCAGAAACGCGGAGATCATCCCCAGAAACAGCGCGTCCATCAAAATCCCGCGCCACTTTTCATCCTTGCCGCCCAGGCTGTTCATGCCCTTCTGCAGCTTTTTCAGTCCGAACAGGATCAGGACGATGCCCGCAATGATGCCCAGCGTCATCGTCCACGCGATCACTGCGAAGGTCTGGGCGCTGGTAATGGTTTCCGTCACCCCGGCACCGACGGCGTTGGCGGCGATGGTGGCTGCGGGCAGTTCGTAGGTCACAGCGCCCAGAATACTCAGCCGCAGCCACGGGAAGGGCAGGCCGAGAAAACGATTCAGCGTCAGTACGCCGATCAGGATGGACACGGCCGGTGCCAGCGAGAACAATCCGCTGGACAGGATCGTCTTGCGAATGGTCCCCTTGGACAGTTTCAGCTCCCGGGCGCGCCGCACGGCCTTCACCAGAAAGAAGACCGATTCCGCCAGCACCGCAGCGATCACGATGCCGGACAACCAGAACAGAAACGGGTCATTGACGGAGAACGGCATATTCTCCCACCTCCCAGGATAAGTTCAGGATCAATACTTCCGCATTGTAGCATTCCTGCAAGTCCGCGTCAATGGCGGGTTTCAGCGTTCAATGGTGTCGTCCTCGAAGCATTCCCGCATCAGCCCGGAGCGGCCCATCACTCTCCCCTGCCCTTCCAGATGGGACGCATCGCCCAGCCCGCAGCAGCGGAAGATGATCTTTCCCTTGGTCCTTTCCTCCGTTACCAGCGTCGTCACCGAAGCGGTGGGCATAAAGAACGCCTGCCACAGCACTGCCGGAGAGATCATCATCAGATGGGACAGAATCGCCATGCTGATGCCGAAATGGCAGAACAGGGCGATGGTTTTGTGATTGTTTTCGCCTGTATACAGGTTTCCCTGACGAATCAGCCCGTAGCGGGCCAACAGCTCGTCCACCCCGACGGCAGTCTCGTCGTAGACCTCCGCCACATCGCCGGTGCGAAGGAGCCCATCCTCCCGCCACTGGGTGGGATGCAGCAGCTTCTCCTGCGCCGTCCAGTACTGGGGCATCAGGTTCCACGGACAGCGGCGCATGCCGGTGTACGGCTCGTCGAACCCGCCCCAGAACTCCCTCAACCACGGCAGTGTCTCTCCGGTGCGCCCCAGCGCTTTCAGCGTGACGCCGGCGGTGTCCTGCGCCCGTCCCAGCGGCGAAAGATAAAAGTCGTCAATAGCGGCCGACTGCAGCCGCCGGGCCAGCAGTTCCGCCTCCACCCAGCCCTGCTCCGTCAGCGTGTCGTGCTCATAATCGGGGTCTCCGTGCCGGATCAGCAAAATTTTCATTGTTCTTTCCCCTTTCCGCTGCCTTGCATTTTTGCCAGTATATCACATTTTTCCCGCGCCGCCAACCTTTTTCGGCCATGGAAAAACCCTCCTGCGAACTTTTCCATCCGCAGGAGGGTCTCTTTCCTGATTTCTTTTCCGTCAGGCGTCGATGGAATCGTGGAACTGCATCGGCACCTTCCGTCCATACACCCGCATGGAGCGCATGGCCATGCCCGGCAGGCTCTTCAGGATGCGCACCCGGAAGGCGTAGCCCCGCATCTTGCCCAGCGGGATGATCCGCTTGTGGCCGATGCTCTGGCCCTGCGCCAGCGGCACCCAGCGATCCAGTCCGTCCTTGGTGCACCAGTAGGCGGGCCAGCGGGTCTCCACCACCCACTCCAGCACATGCTGGCCTTCGGTCTGGTCCTCCATCAGCTCGATATATTCCGCGTCCACCGGGCCGTCGAACCAGACCTCCATCCGTTCGCCGTCCAGCAGCGTTTCCGTCATGCCCGCGTGAACGCCCAGTTCCCGGTTCACCAGCTCGCCCAGGCTGCGGAAGGAGTCCACCTGATCCTCACTGATCAGGCCGTCCGTGTCCGGGACGCAGCCGATGAGCAGGTTGGCGTTCCGGCCCACGCTGGTCAGGTACCGCTGGAACAGATATTCGCCGCTGTAGGTTTTGTCCGCGTCCATGGCATGATACATCCAGCCGCCCTTATAGGCGTACATCACGTCCCGCACCGGCATATCCACCTCCACGGGGGCCCAGACAGGGTCCATGGGGTCGCCGGGAGAGTCGGGGGTCACATTGTCCCGCTCCGGCTCCGTCTGATAGTGGGCGCAGGACCAGCACTCCGGCACGGCCACGCCCTGTTCGCTGCCGCTCCACCGCAGCACGTTCGTGATGCCCGGGCAGCCGCCGAAGCAGATCAGGTTGGGGGCGATCCGCTTGAGCAGGCCGGGAATATCCGGGCCGCCCTTTTCGGGCCGGAGAATGCCGCCGTCAAACCAGATCTCAAACAGGGGGCCGTAGCCCGTGATCAGCTCCTCCAGCTGCCGCAGCAGCAGGTCGTTCAGTTTTTCCCGATCCAGCGTCCCGTCCTCCCGGGTGCAGAGATCGGTCAGATAGCGGCCTCCCAGGCTGTAATACAGGCCCGGCTTGATGCCGTACTTATGGCAGGACTGCACAAATTCCCCCACTACGTCCCGGGGAACGGCGGAATTGCCCACATGATAATCATGCACCTTGGTGGGCCAGAGGCAGAAGCCCGTTCCGTGCTTGGCCGTCAGCAGAGCGTACCGCGCCCCTGCGGCCTTGGCCGTGCGCAGCCATTGATCCGTGTCCAGCTTTTTGGGATTCCAGCACTGAATATCCGGGATGGGGTCGCCGAATTTCCATTCCGGTGCAAAGACCTCCATATCAAAATGGAAAAAGACCCCCAGTTCGCTCTCGTGCCATTCCAGCATTTCCGCCGTCGGTTTTGCCAGCGTCATCGTGTTTGTCCTCCTGTTTGAATTAGGATTCAGCTTCTCTTCTTCTAAAAATAGAAAGAAGCCCAGCCGAAAAAGTTCCGGCTAGGCATTCGATACGGATCGTCAATTTCCCTGTTTGGTGTTCAGCACTTCCTGCCAGAGAGTGTTGTACACCGTCAGCCAGGTCGCGTCCAGATCGTTGAAATATTCGCAGTTGGCTACAGTCTCGTCGGAGGGGTTCATGACGGGATTGGAAGCGTAGTCCTCGCCCATCAGCTCGATGGCCGCGTCGTTGGGGCAGCAGTAGCCGATGGCTTCGCAGTTGCGCACGGCCACTTCAGGGCTGCACAGATAGTTGATGAACTTTTCGGCGTTCTCCTTGTTCTTGGCCGCCGCAGGGATCACTGCGCAGTCCACCCACACGTTGCTGCCCTCGTCCGGCACGGAGTAGGCCAGCTTGTCGTTGAGCTCGATGGCGTATTCCGCATCGCCGGAGTAGACCACCGCCAGCGCCGCCTCTCCGGCCACCATCTTATCCTTGAACTCGTCCAGACCGTAGGCCTTCACCATGCCCGACTGCTTCTGCTGAATCAGCAGGTCGGCGGCGGCGCGCAGCTGGGTATAATCCGTGGAGTTCATGCTGTAGCCCTGCAGCTTCAGCGCAATGCCCATGGCGTCGCGGATGCTGTTCATCATCAGCACCTGTCCCTTGTACTTCTCGTTCCAGAGCACGTTCCAGGTCTTCACGTCCTCCGCGTCCACCATCTCGGTGTTGTACAGGATGCCCAGAGTGCCCCACTGATAGGGCACGGAATGGGCGTTTCCCTCGTCGTAGCTGGGGTTTTTCAGGCTTTCCTTGATGTTCTGGAAATTGGGAATGTTGTCATAGTTGATCTCGGCCAAAAGGCCCTTGTTGGCCAGACGCTCCACGCAGTATTCGGACGGGAACACCACGTCGAAAGCGCCGGGATTGGCTTCCACCTGCACCAGCATGTCCTCGTTGGTGGTAAAGCGCATGTAGTTGACGTGAATGCCGGTTTCGGCTTCGAAGTCCTGCAGCACGGACTCGTCGATATAGTCTTCCCAGTTGAACACGTTCACCACTTCCTGCGCCAGAGCACAGGCGGGAAGCAGCAGGGCGATACAGAGCAGAAAGGCAACCATTTTTTTCATGTGGGATTCCTCCTATCATATTTTTTGACAGGGCAATCTCTGTCTAAGGAAAAGCCGTCCGGCCCTTCCTAAGCCATTGGGCGCGCCGCGCCCGGGGAGTTTTATGCCTTGGTCTCGGCGGTCCTGCGGTTGACGATCAACAGCAGAATCAGCAAAACCACGAACATCAGGGAGGAAAGGGCATAGTACACGGGGCTGATGCCCAGCTTGGTGGCCGAATAGATCAGCGTAGACAGATTCTGCACCAACGGACTGGTGGTGAAATAGCTGATGGTGAAATCGTCCAGCGACAGGGTGAAGGCCAGCAGCGCGCCGGTGACGATGCCCTGACGGCACTCCGGCACGATGACATGAGTCAGCGCGTAGCCGGGCGTAGCGCCCAGATCCAGCGCCGCTTCGTAGGTGTGCTTGTTCATCTGCTTGAGCTTCGGCATGACGGACAGCACCACATAGGGCACGTCGAAGGTGATGTGGGCCAGCACCATGGTGAAATAGCCTCGGTCTACCTTGGCGAAGATAAACAGCAGCATCAGGGAGATACCGGTCACGATGTCCGGCATGGTGTTGGGCAGGTTTGTGATGGTCATCATCACGGCCTGCGGGCGCTTTTTCATGCTGTAAATGCCGATGGCCGCCAGCGTGCCCAGCACGGTCGCAATTATGGTCGCAATCACGGCGATAGACACCGTCACCCACAGGGCGTTCATGATGGACGCGTTCTGGAACAGCTCGCCGTACCAGCGGAAGGAGAAGCCCTCCCACTTGGCCCGGCTCTTGCCCGCGTTGAAGGACTGGCAGATCAGCACCACGATGGGCACGTACAGGAACACCAGAATGATCCCCAGGTAAAACTTCTTGAAAAAGTTCTTCATGCGATGCCGCCTCCTTCCCCGTTAGGATCCGCCTTGCGCAGGATGGACAGGGAGATCAGGATCAGCACCATCATGATCAGGGAAAGGGCACTGCCCAGATTCCAGTCGCCGGCGGTCAGGAACGTGGTCTCGATCAGGTCGCCGAACATCTGCGTGGAGCCGCCGCCCAGCACCCGGGGAATGAAGAACGTGGTCACAGACGGCATGAACACCATCGTGATGCCGCTGATCACGCCGGGGATGCTCAGCGGCATCGTCACCTTCAGCAGGGTCTTGGCCTCATTGCAGCCCAAATCCATGGCGGCCTCGCCCAGCTTGGGGTCCATCTTGCTCAGGCTGGTGTAGATGGGGAATACCATGAAGGGCAGGAAGTTGTACACCATGCCCAGCAGCACCGCCCCCTGATTGTACATCAGCTGCACCCTGCCCACGCCGATCCATTCCAGAAAGGCATTGATCAGGCCGTTATCCTCCAAAAGGCTCATCCACGCGATGGTGCGCAGCAGGAAGTTCATCCACATGGGGATGATGAACAGCACCACCAGCGTGGAGCCCAGCTTCATGTGCCGGTCGGCCATGAACAGTGCCGCCGGGTAGCCCAGCAGCAGGGAAAAGGCCGTGCACAGGAACGCCATCCACAGGGAATAGACCAGCGTATCCACGTTGACCGAGCCCCGGGGAATGGTGGCGGCCACCTCGTCCCCGGCCACGGCCCGCATGTTTTCCCGCATGATGTGGTTGCTGTCCCAGAACGCCCGGAAGTTATCCAGCGTCAGCTGGCCGCTGCCGTCGGTCAGAGCGTAATAGGCGATCAGCACGCAGGGAAGCAGCGTAAACAGGATCATCCACAGAATATAGGGCGAAGCAAACAGCGAACGCTTCACGCCGTGGTTGCGCTTCACGCTCACGGTCAGAAGCCCCAGAAACAGCATCAGCCCCGCGCCCATCAGCGCGTAGGCCCACCAGGGCAGCGATACGTTATACATCCGCGATCGCCTCCTCATCCACCGGCGGCTCCGGCATGGGATGCATGATATGAATGTTGTAGGGCACGATGGTCAGGCCCACCCGGGAGCCCTGGGGCTGCATGATGGTGGAATGAACCTTGAACACCGTCTCGCCGGTGTCGATCATCATTTCGTAGTGAACACCCTTGAACAGCACGCTCTGCACCACGCCGGTCAGCTGGCCGATGTCCTCGCCTACGATCATGATGTCCTCCGGGCGGATGACCACGTCCACCGGCGCGTTCTCGCCGAAGCCGGAGTCCACGCAGGGGAAGTTGAAGCCGCAGAAATGCACCAGCTCGTCCTCGATCATGGTGCCCCGCAGGATGTTGCTCTCGCCGATAAAATTGGCCACGAAAGCGTTGGCCGGCTCGTCATACACGCTCTTGGGGTCGCCGATCTGCAGAATGTGGCCGTCCCGCATGACCACGATGGTGTCGCTCATGGTCAGGGCCTCCTCCTGATCGTGGGTCACGTAGATAAAGGTGATGCCCAGCTGCTGCTGCATGCTCTTCAGCTCCAGCTGCATCTCCTTGCGCAGCTTCAAGTCCAGTGCGCCCAGCGGCTCGTCCAAAAGCAGCACCTCCGGCTCGTTCACCAGCGCCCGGGCAATGGCGATGCGCTGCTGCTGGCCGCCGGAGAGCTGATCCACGCCCCGCTTGCCGTATCCCTTCAGGTTGACCAGCTCCAGCATCCGATCGACCTTCATGTCGATCTCCTTGCGACCCATTTTCTTGATCTTCAGGCCGAAGGCGATGTTATCCCGCACGTTCAGGTGGGGAAACAGCGCGTATTTCTGGAACACGGTGTTCACCCGGCGCTTATAGGGCGGCACGGCGGTGATGTCCTTGCCCTCAAAAAACACGGTGCCCGTGGTGGGGTATTCAAACCCGCCGATGATCCGCAGGGTGGTGGTTTTGCCGCAGCCGGAAGGGCCCAGCAGCGTCAGAAACTCCTTTTTGCGGATGTAAAGGTCAATATCGCTCAAAACGGTGGTTCCGTCGAACTCCTTGGATACGTTTTTCAGTTCAATGAGGTGTTCCTGTTCCATCATGACGGTACAGCTCCTTTAGCAGGCTCAAGCTCAGAAGCTTGGCGGAGTAGAGATCCAAAGAATGACGGCGGGGTGAGCGCCGGTGTTTTCCAGATAATGGGTCGTGTTGGGGTGCAGGCAGAAGCTGAAGCCCTTCCGCACCCGGTAGGTGCGTTTGCCCGCCACCAGATTTACCTGACCGTGAAGCACATAGCCGAACTCCTCGCTTTCCAGCGGCGGCAGTTCGTTGCTTCGGGCCCCCGGCTGCAGCTCCAGCAGGATGGGTTCCATGCTGTTGCGCTGGGCGTCAGGCACCAGCCACGTGATTTTCTTGTCCTCTTCTTCCTTTTCGAACATATCCTGCGGGGCGTAGACCACCTTTTCCGCCGAATCGTCGGAGAAAAACTCCTTCAGGCTGGAACCGAGGCATTCCAGCAGGTCGGTCAGGGTGGCGATGGACGGCGAGGCCAGATCCCGTTCCACCTGCGAAATAAAGCCCTTGCTCAGCTCGCAGCGGTCGGCCAGTTCTTCCTGCGTCAGGTTGCGCTGGATCCGCAGTTCCTTCAGCTTCTCCCCAATGTTCACCGAGGCTCATCTCTTTCCGATGGGTGTTGTCTTCGTCCGCGAGTTTAGAAATAGTAAACTCGCAAAACAGTATGTATTTAATCACAAAGCAGGGGGGATGTCAATAGAATTTGTCGTTTTTTGCGCGGAAAATTCGAAGGCTCAAACACGCAAAAACCGTCCTGCCTTCAGCCGTGTTTTGGCCCGGACAGGACGGTTTTTTGTTTCTACCTATTAGATTACATCACGCCGCGGAAGCCCTTGCCGATGATCTCCGTGGTATTCATAATAAGAATAAAACAGGACGGATCCACACTCTTGGCGTACAGGCGCAGCTTAATGGCCTGCGCGCGGTTCACCACCGTCAGGATGACAGTTTTGTTCTCGTGGGTGTACGCGCCCTCGCCCTGCATGTCCGTCGCGCCCCGGTGCAGGTCCTTCACAATAAAGTCGATGATCTGCTCCGGCTTGCTGGTGATGATCTGGAAGCACTTATGCACGGCAATATTTTCCAGCACCATATCCACAATGACGGATTTCAGCGCCAGTCCCAGCATGCTGAACATGCCCGTTTCAATGCCGAAGGCAATGCCGGACACCACCGTAATGGTAAAGTCCACAAACAGCAGGCACTGGCCAATATTGATGTTGGTCTTGCTCTTGAGGATCATGGCCACGATGTCCGTGCCGCCGCTGGAAGCCTGCATGTTGAACATGATGGCGCTGCCGATGGCGGGGAAGGTGACGGCGAAGATCAGCTCCAGCAGGGGCTGATTGGTCAGAGGCGCGTCCATGGGGCAAATGTATTCCAGCCCCCAGATCACGCAGGACATCAGCAGACTCACATAAGTGGTGCGGAAGCCGAAGGAACGTCCGAATACCAGAAAACCCAGCAGCAGCAGGCTCTGGTTGATGATGAACACAAACGCGCCCGCCGACAGGTTCGGGGCGTAATGGCCCAGAATAATGGAAATACCGCTGACGCCGCCGGTGGAGAAATGATTGGGGAATTTGAAGAAATAAATCCCTACGCACATCAGCAGCGTGGCCAGCGTCAGCATGGTATAGTCCCGCGCGATCTGGGCGGGCGTTTGTTTTTCCTTCTGCATCGTTTTTTCTCTCTCCTTAACGTATCCGGGCGGTTACAGGCTGAATTCCACGCGCACGGCGCGGCCCACGAAGGTGATGTCCGGCAGGGCGCAGCTTTCGCCTGCGTACTCCCGGTCGTAGCTCTGCAGCAGCACGTTCATGGCATCCAGCTTCTTGACCTTCCGCAGGAAACGATGGCCGTCCTTTTCCACCAGCATAATCGCCCCGTCGATGGGGCTGCCGGCGGGCACGATCAGGCAGATATCCTCCCGCATGATGCGGAAGCCCCGCATGGTATCATCGGGAGCCTGAAAATAGAAGACCTTTTCAGGCGCAGAACCCTCGATGCGGCCGTCCATGATGGGCAGCAGCCGGTGATCCACTTCCTTCATGACGGCGTTGTACACCGGCACCCGCTTCAGCACGCTGCTGAGGGCATCCAGCCATACGCCGCCGGTGATATTCTTGCTTTCTTCCTCGCTCTGGGAGCTGTAGACCTTCTCCGCCTCCCGGGCGCGGGGGGCGGGCTTCGGCGCGGCTTTGGGCGCGGCGGTTTGCAGATCAACGGTAGCGGCAATGTCATCCAGGCTGAACCCGGCCTCGTTCTGCTCGGTCAGCCCCATTTTCTTCAAAATGCGGCGGGCCTGATCGTCCGCGATGATGCGGGTGCCCGCTTCCACATCCTTCAAATAGCCCTCGCTGACGCCGCCCAGCTTGGCCACCTGCTTCAGTGTCATGTTCCGGCGCAGGCGCTCGGTATGCAGCAAATCTCCCAAACGGCTCATAGAGATGATCCTCCCATAAAAAACAGAATAAAAACAAAAGCCTTTTGGAGTATACCACATCCCTGCGGCGAATGGACAGGGAAAAAATGAAAAATTGCTCTCTTTTTCAGGTCATTCTTCGGGCGCTTCGTCAAAAAATCACAAAATATTAGCGCGAGGACTTTTTACAAACAGAAAAATGTGATATACTACACCTGTATGTGTCCACATTACACATTATGTTGGAACAGGAGGAACCAATTCGATGCAATACTCCAAGGAAGTTGAAGAAATGGTATGCGTCGCCAAGGGCCCGAACCACGGCCCCGCGCCCATTCCCGAAGAAGGCAAGTGGGTGCAGGCGAAGGAGATCAAGGACATCTCCGGCCTGACCCACGGTATCGGCTGGTGCGCCCCTCAGCAGGGCGCCTGCAAACTGACCCTGAACGTCAAGAACGGCGTCATTGAAGAAGCGCTGGTGGAGACCATCGGCTGCTCCGGTATGACCCATTCCGCCGCTATGGCCAGTGAAATTCTGCCCGGCAAAACCATTCTGGAAGCGCTGAACACCGACCTGGTGTGCGACGCTATCAACACCGCCATGCGCGAGCTGTTCCTGCAGATCGTCTACGGCCGCACTCAGTCCGCCTTCTCCGACGACGGTCTGGTTATCGGCGCGGGTCTGGAAGACCTGGGCAAGGGCCTGCGCAGCCAGGTCGGCACCATGTACGGCACCAAGCTGAAGGGCACCCGTTATCTGGAAATGGCCGAAGGCTATGTGCTCAAGCTGGCGCTGGACAAGGACGATCAGGTCTGCGGCTACCAGTTCCTGTCTCTGGGCAAGATGATGGACGCCATCAAGAAGGGCATGTCCCCCAACGAAGCCTACGAGAAGAACGTCGGCACCTACGGCCGGTTCAAGGCGGAAGACGGCGCGGTCAAGTGGATCGACCCGCGCAAGCAGTAATAGGAGGTGTGCAGAAATGGCTTTGTTTGAAGGTTTTGAACGTCGCATGCCTCAGCTCCAGCCTGTGCTTGAAAAGTATGGCTTCAAGGATTTTGACGAGCTGAAGGCTTTCAACAATTCCAAGGGCGTTGACGCCTACAAGATCGTGGAGGGCATCCAGCCCATCGCTTTCGAAAACGCCAAGTGGGCTTATGAACTGGGCGCGGCCATCGCGCTGAAGAAGGATGTCAAGACCGCCGCCGAGGCTGCCAAGTGCATCGGCGAGGGCCTGCAGGCTTTCTGCATCCCCGGTTCCGTCGCCGACCAGCGTCAGGTGGGTCTGGGCCACGGCAATCTGGGCGCCATGCTGCTGGACGAGAAGACCGAGTGCTTCGCGTTTCTGGCCGGCCACGAGTCCTTTGCCGCTGCGGAAGGCGCCATCGGCATCGCCCGCAACGCCAACAAGGTTCGCAAGACTCCCCTGCGCGTCATCCTGAACGGTCTGGGCAAGGACGCCGCCATGATTATCAGCCGCATCAACGGCTTCACCTATGTGCAGACCAAGTATGACTACCTGTCTGCCGACGTGAAGGAAGACCACGCTCTGACCATCGTCAACGAGACCAAGTACTCCGACGGTGAGCGCTCCAAGGTTCGCTGCTACGGCGCGGACGACGTGCGCGAGGGTGTTGCCATCATGTGGCACGAGGGCGTGGACGTTTCCATCACCGGCAACTCCACCAACCCCACCCGCTTCCAGCACCCCGTGGCGGGCACCTACAAGAAGGAATGCTGGGAAGCCGGCAAGCAGTACTTCTCCGTGGCTTCCGGCGGCGGCACCGGCCGTACCCTGCATCCCGACAACATGGCCGCCGGCCCCGCCTCTTACGGCATGACCGACACCATGGGCCGCATGCACTCTGACGCTCAGTTCGCCGGTTCTTCCTCCGTTCCCGCTCACGTGGAAATGATGGGCCTGATCGGCATGGGCAACAACCCCATGGTCGGCGCGACCGTGGCTGTGGCCGTGGCTGTAGAGGAAGCACAGAAGTGATTTTTTTGTGCATCTTTCACAAAAATGCGGTCACTTAATCGCCGTAAATTGTGAAAAATGACGGGTGGTTGTGAATCACTCGTACATTACTCGTACACCTCTACTCGTACACCAAAAACGACTCCCTCGTGGCTTACGCTGCGAGGGAGTTTTTGTTTTGCCATTTATCTTATTTTGCAGATTTCGTCCATCAGCCAGGTGGGATCGCGGCGGGTGTAGACCTTCTCGGTGATGTCCGTAATCTGGTGGCCGACCATGTACTTGATGGCGTATTCGTCCACCTTGTACTTCTTGGCCAGGGTGTGCTTTTACCAGTAAAATTCGCCCCACCCGATCAAGTCCAGCCCGTACAGCGTACCAATCCCGTTTAAGCGCACATAAGCCACGCCGTCCATGGGAATAACGCCCTCCTTGTCGATGGTCGTCAGCAGGTTTCCGTTCGCGTCAAACGCATCGACCGTGGTCAGGCAATCGACCTTCAGCTGCGCGGCTGAAACGTCCTTCCCCTTGTAGTCGCGCAGGTAGAGCATCGCCTGAGACAAGTCCACAAACAGATCGGAATAACGCACGGAGCGTCCGGACAGCCGCGCAACGTTTTCAAGGCGATTAAAGGTCGGATACAGCGTCACCTGCTGAACGCCCCGCAGATCGACCGGCGCGTCCATATCTCCGTAGTCGAACAGGGCGCTGTTCTCCTTCAGCCATGGATAAAATCCGTCCAATACATCCTCGCCATAGCTGGCCTTCAGGGCGCTGACTTCCCTTTCGACCCGCTTCCCCTTTGTGGCTTGATCCAGTGCCGTCATCCAGGCCGTGTCGTTTCCATACACCCGCTCCAGATAGGCCATGAACCGCAGTCCCTCGCTGTAGCCCGGATTGCCGGAATAGGGATAGGGTTCTTTCATCCAATGGGACAGTTCCTCTGTATACAGCGTTTCTTCGTCTTCCAATGCAACGTTATAGAGAATCTGTTGGGACGGGCCGACCGCATAGGCCAGCGCCGGGTCGTTTTCTTCCAGCCACTTTGCCGTTTGATAGGAGGTATATTCCGCAAAGCCTTCCGCCATCAGCCGGCTTTCCCAATCCTCCGAAGCCTCGTGATAAAAGTAATTCAGGGTATGGCTCATTTCATGCAAAATGGCATAGCTGCCATTAGCCAGAAGATCCGCCGGGTAAAGGTCGATCTGGTTCTGATACGCAACGGGGACGTAGAATTCCCCCTCCTCCGACGTTTCGTTTGCGCGGCACCGCACCTCGATCTTCCGCGCATAGGCTCCGTCTTCAAAGCGAATGCCGCTGACCGTCTCCATGGCGCGGTATATCCCTTCCCACCGTTCCATCAGGTCGCCCGGCACGTACACGCCCGCGTCGATCGACACATGAAAGTGTTCGCTGAAAAGCTCGGTCGGCTCGCTGGTGATGGTTCCCTGAGGAAACGTCACAGCCGGTTCCGCAAAAGCCGGTATCACCATGCACAGCAGGAGGAGCGCCGTTAGAAAGATCGCCGTTTTTTTCTTCATTTTCATTTTCCTTTCAACGTCTATTTGTGGAAGGCCGTCTTTTTATGTCGTTTTCGGTCGATTTACCAGCAGTATAATGCCGCGTTCTTTTCCTGTCAAGGCCTTTCCATGGGCGCGCTTTCCTTAGCTCCCCTGCCGTTCGCGCTGTGCGGGCGTTTTCCCCTATTTTCTTTTCGCCATCCGAAGCAGGGAAGCCCCGTCCGCCAGATTGACCGTCAAAAATTTGCCACTGTAGAACGCCGCCCAGTTGTTGAACACGCAGGGCAGCTTCTTCGCCGCCTGCAAGCTGTCCACATAACGCAGGGTCAGCGGCTCCCCCGCTTCCTCGCAATATTTCCGCAGCTTTTCAATGGTCTGCGGGATAAACGGACACTGATCGTCGTAGTAGACCGTCAGCTCCCGTTCTTCAATTTCCATTTTAAATACGTTGGGCGCGAACCGGGGATAGGTTCCGTCAAAGGAAAGAGCCAGCAGTTCGTAACCGTTTGAGGTAGTGTCCACCGTTTCAAAGCCGAAATGCCGGAAAAACGACTGATCGGTCAGCCATGCCTTCTGCTTGGCCGCCCCCAGCATACACACGCCGGATCTTCCTTGGGCCCGCGCGTCCGCCAGACAGGATTCCAGCAGCGCCTTGCCGTAACCCTTGCCCCGGTTCTCCCCCTCCGTCCACAGGCAATAAATATAGAGGTAATTTTCCCCCAAAATGGGCACCCACGCCTTTTCCAACGGCGCATATTCCATGAACACCGTCGCCCGGCCTTCCAACTTTCGAAAGACGTGCCCTTCCTTCAGCCGTTTCGCCAGCCATTGCCGCTTGGCTTCCACACCGGGATGAGCTTTTTTCATGCGGACAATGCAGCACAGCGTTTCATCCGCCAGATTTTCCGGGGTCAGATCAACAAACATACGAAATCCTCCCAAAGAACCCTTTGGGAGGATTATAGCACAACAGTTGTTATTCAACAAGAGAGATCCGGCATCAGGGTCATGCGGAGCTGTAGGACTACAATACATCTTGGACAAACACAAAAAAGGAAAGAGAGATAGGGT
>ERZ827458.647-NODE-647-length-42616-cov-5.993257_pt1 | contig 42616 bp, 50 predicted proteins | sample MGYA00519706_ERZ827458 | MGnify/ENA primary metagenome ERZ827458 (study PRJEB31778, sample SAMEA3449309) | human gut metagenome | biome: human gut; feature: human-associated habitat; material: faeces | place: United Kingdom | collected 2010/2012 ...
AAATTTCCTTGCAGCAAGTCCCATTTGGGGCTTGACTTTTTCTTTGCAGGCTTTCGTGCCCTTTCCAAACGCACCCGCAGGGCGTTCAGGAGGCTCTCCTGCGTCTTTTCCTTGCCGGACAGGGCTTTCATCACGTCCTCATCCACGCCGCCCTGCACAATCAAATGGTGGATGATTACGGGATACTCCTGCCCCTGTCGGTGGAGGCGCTTGTTGGCCTGCTGGTACAGCTCCAGACTCCACGTCAGCCCGAACCAAATCACATGATGTCCGCCACGCTGGAGGTTCAGACCGTAGGCACAAGACGCGGGATGCGCCAGCAGAATGTCAATCTTGCCAGCGTTCCAGTCCGCCTCATCCGCCGCGCCCTCATACACCCTCACGTGTAGCTTCGTCTTTCCCAGCGCCTCCAGCAGCCGCGCCTTATCGTGCTGGAAATTATAGAACACAAGTGCTCGCTGCCCGTTTAGCTGCTCCACCGTCTCCATGAACGCCTCAATCTTGCAGTTATGCACCACAGTCGCATTGCCCGCCTCGTCGTATACCGCGCCATCGCACAACTGCAACAGCTTGTTGGTCAACACGCCCGCCGAATTTGCCGTGATGAGCGTTTCGGGGTCAACCTCCAGCAGCATATCCCGCTCCAGCCTGCTATAAGCCGCCTGCGCTTTCTCGTCCAGCTTCACGGGGATTTCTTCGCTGATGCAGTCTGGAAGGGCCAGATAGTCGCTTGCTTTCATGCTGATGCATATGTCACTCAGCAAACCGTAGATTGCCTCCTGCGCCCCTTCACGGGGCTTATAAGACCACACCGTCGCGCCGTTACGCTTGTCCGGCAGAAAAAACATATCGCGGTACACCGATACCGTGCGCCCTAACCGCTTGCCGCCGTCCAGCAGATAAATTTGACTCCACAGGTCAGTCAGCCCATGCGGGGTAGGCGTACCGGTTAGCTCAATCATGCGGCGAATCCGGGGACGCATGACTTTGAGCTTTTTGAAGCGCAACGCCTGATGGTTTTTGAAACTGGATGACTCATCCAGCACTACGCAGTCAAACGGCCATGTCCTTTCCTTGTGGTGTGGGTCAGAGTAATAGTCCACCAGCCACGCCACATTGTCTCGGTTGATGACATACACATCCGCTTCCGCCGCCAGAGCGGCCTCTCGTCGCGCCGCCGAACCGAGCACCACAGACACCCTTAAATCGGACAGGTGATCCCATTTTGCGGTTTCATTGCTCCATGTTGCTTCTGCTACCTTTTTCGGCGCCACCACCAGCGCACGCCGCAGGGCGAACCGATGATATTTCAGTTTGTAAATGGCGGTCAGGGTAATCACCGTCTTGCCGAGTCCCATATCCAGAAACAGGGCAATGTTTGGCGTTTCGATGATCTTCTCCTCACAGTACCGCTGGTAATCATGAGGGACAAACTTCATGCCCCGCCGCCTCCTTCGCATCGGCCGCAGTAGTCAATTACTTCCTGAACCTTCTCAGGAGAATCTACCGCAGAAAACACCTTAAAGCCCAGCTTCCGCAACCCAGCCTGTACGAAAAGCTGCCGCTGCCGTTCCACTTGTCCCGGACGTTTCAGCTCTACGAACACCGTTTCCGCACCGGGAAGCAGAATAATCCTGTCAGGCACTCCTGTAAAACCGGGGGTCACGAATTTCAGACAGCGGGCCTTTGGAACGCGCGCCTCAATCCCGTCGCGCAGCATCCGCTCAACACTTTTTTCCAGCATCAGTTACTTGCCTCCCAAATCGTAAAATTCGCCTACTGGTAACTCTCGCGCGCCCGCGCGCGTATAGACGGGCACGATCAGGCGGATAGGCGTTTCGCGCGCGCCCCTAACGCCCATATTTGTAAAGTCTATTAAGAAAGAATGTTCCAATGTTACCACTCACTTAAAAAGCCTTGTTTTTCAAGGGTTTTAGGATTTTTTCTGGTAACATTCTTGGTAACATTCGCGGGAACATTCTCGAATTGGAAAAAATTGAATGTTCCCGCTCGCTGGTAACATAAAAAAGATTGTTCCCATAGAATGTTACCACTTTTCCGAGAATGTTCCCGCTTTTGGGGGGAGAATGTTACCATCATTTCTTGCTGAATCCGCGCTGTTTATCACCGTAGGCTTTGCCAAACCGGCCATGAATTGAACGCCAGCCGGGGAGCCGTTCCAGCACGGCGTTAATCTCCCGTGCATCCGATTTGCGCATATCGCTGATGGGCTTGCAGTACAGCTCGCACCACACCTCTGCCGCACAAACCTTGTCCCTCTCCACCATCGTGTAGCTTTCTTCCCCGCCCTTCGCCAGTCCACTCCAGAACGCCCGGCGCTGGTCGATGTCCCACTTCACCCAGTCGTCAGGGACGGGGCGCTCAATGAACTCAAGAATCAAACCTTCCTGCACGCTGGCTTCACGGTGCTCTTCCTGCTTGTCTCGCGCCAGCGCCTCCACCTCACCCGTCAGATACAGTGACTCGCCCATTTGCCAACGCACTTTGGCTTCCGCCCACACCTGCCGGATTACGTCATCCGTCAGGTCGTTAAACACGGTCTTGTCGTGCGGCACTATGCCCACGTCCACGGGCCAGAAGCGGCGGTTGCCGGTCGTGTCCTGTAAGAAGTCTACCTGATTGCAAGTGCCAAAGAAAACGCAGCAGCGGGGTAAATCCTTAACGTGACGGCCATAGGCGGCGCGGTAGCGGTCAGCGCGCAGGGAGAGAAACTGCTTGATGCACGTTACGTCGGAGCGCCTGAAAGCGTCCAGCTCAGCGATTTCCACCAGCCACACGCCCTGCAAAAGCTCAGATGCTTCCTTGCCCTCGAACGTTCTGATGGAGTCATTGAAAAAGCCGAGGCTCATCTTGTCAAGCAGCGTTGACTTGCCGATGCCCTGCGGGCCGCACAAAATCAGCATATTGTCGTACTTGCAGCCGGGGAGCATGGCACGAGCGACAGCCGCGACGAACGCCTTGCGGCACACAGTGCGGTTGTACAGCGAATCCTCCGCGCCCAGATAGTCGATGAACAGCGTATCCAGCCGGGGTGTACCGTCCCACGTCAGACCCTCGATATAGTCCTGCACTTCGTTGAAAGCATGGGTTGCGGCGTGGATGTCCAGCGCAGCGTCGATATTCCCGCGCCCGGTTATGGCGTACTGCTTTTCCATGTACCAATACAGGCCGTTTGAATCTGTGTCCGACCACATACGGCGGCGGTGCTCACCCTTCGCCACGTCCCACGGCAGCTTCTCCAGCACCTCGCCGCGCCCGGCAAAACGGTTCAGCGCAAAGCGCCCTTTCAACAGCGGGTCGTTTTCTAAAATGATTCGCACGTTGTCGATGGAGCCTTTAATCCTGCCTGTCTGTGGTTCACGCTGGAGCTTGAGCATCCAGTTTCCGGGGTCATCAGCGTTATCCGCGCCCACGCCCTCAAAATCAGCTATGGCGCTGTCATAGCGTTCCTGCATCAGCAACACAGCCACATCATCAAGGCTGTTGGCATACTCCAGCATTCGCTTGTAAGACGGCAGACGATTCGCAGGCGTACTTGCGTCGCTCACGTCATCCGCGTCTCCGAACCTGTGTAGCCTCACCATGTCGAAGCTGTTTACCAGCCTGCCGGAGCAGGGATCCGTAGCATGATGGCTGAACAGAAACTTGCCGTTATCATACACGATGGCGCCGCCCGTGGTAGAGCCGCCCAGATAGGTATAGCGGTCTTTCTCATTGTCTACTGCTTCGTAGATGCCGGGCAGTAGCTCGTCGATAGCGCGGTAGATGTCGTAGGTACGGCAGAACGCGCCCACGATGCCGGGCTTTGCTTCGGGGTCACCTTGCTTGACCGCCAGCTTTTGGTAGCTAAAACTGCCGGGAACCTGCGGCCACTCGCTGATGTCGTGCCAGTCCTTATAGCTTGCCAGCAAAGAATCAACCGACGCAAAAGGTTCGTCAGCCGTGCGGAATACAAACTCACTGTCCGAGCAGCAGGACGGCCAGTACATCAGGCGCGACACCTCAAAGGTCGTCGGGTCGGCCATACTGATGCCGATGTAATCCGCCATACGCCGGGCGCAAGGCTCGTATTCGTCCGGGGTCATGGTTCTGTCCGTAGGAATCAAAACGCGCAGTCTGGGGGCGTTGGGCGCGTGCTTGCGGGTACTGTAAACGCAGTAGTTGCATTTGAGACCGTCCAGCGTCGCCAGCACCGCGTCTGTTTGCCAGCCGGGGACGTTATCAAAGTCCAGCGTGATTACGTCCCTGCCCGTTACGGCGTTCGCTTTGCGCCGTCCTCCGGCGAGAGCGCCAGCCACAAAGCCGCCCACATCCTTCAAATCGTCCTGCTGGGCTTTTTTCATTTTGGTGTATTCGGACAGAGCTTCCACGCCGCGGGCGGGCGTTTTCAGGCGGTCATAGAGCTCAGAAACCGTCAGCGTTTGGCGCTGCCAGTTAATGTCCTTACGGCTCTTGCCCGCCGAAATGATAATTGGTCTGTCGTAGGTCATGGTGGTTCTTTCGCTCCCTTTCCCGCATTATCTGCAACGCCTCATGGCGGCTTTTTCTGTGGGGCTCGGCATCGTGCGGTTGCACACCGTTTCATAGTAGCCGTAGATAGCGTTCAGTTCTTTATCCTCTGCATCACGGCGTATCTTTGCTTTTTCTTCGCCTGCCGCACAGATGACCTGAAATTCTGCCGTGCTCATCCTGCCCGTGCGAACCAGCGCATTGTACAGCTCAGATACCTTGTAGGCATCCATGTTGTGAGCGGCGCGGTCACGCTCGGTTAGGTGGTGCATAAACGCTTTGTACATGGAGCGATATTCAGCCGCTTCCTGCAAAAGCGCATCTTTCTCAGAATGGTATTTCGCGCGCCGTGCCTTGCGGCAGGTGTCCTCCATTGCATCCATGATGTTCTGGAGAAAAGTCTCCTCACTGATAACTACGGTTCCGCACTTCTGACAACGGATTAGCTTCATTTACCTCACCTTCGCTTTGTGTCAATTGATGGACCGTGTAGCCCCTTTTACCTCACCTCGCCGAGAGGACAGCGGTACTCATACAGTGCTTTGTGCCCATCCGCAAACTGAATCGTCAACCGCTGAGGATAAGGATTATGCGCGCTGTTTTTCGCCAGATATTTTGTGTCAGTGACGACATGCTCTGCGCCTGCTGGCAGCCGCAGATGGAACGTTTCGCACTCTCGGCACATGGCTTTCTCCGCATACGTCGTGCCGCATACTTCACACCTGTATACCTTGCTTTCAATCATGTGCGCTCATCCTTTAACCGCGTCAGCTCCCACAACTCATAAGCGCGCTGATGCAGCAACTGCCATACGTCTGACAGCCCGTTACAGTATCCGATTTGCCGCTGTATCCTCTCTTCCAGCACCTTCAACGTCGCGTCGCGCATGATGCTCGGTGGATCTGTTTTCTCGATGCGGTCACGTTCAGCGGCGAGACTGGACAGTCCGGCGCTCGCTTTTTCCCGCATCTCGTCCAAACGAGAACACAGATACAACACTTCCTTCTCACTGATGGCCGCGACCTGCCGCGCCTGAGCAGGCGCATACAAGAGGATCGACTTGTCGGGTTCTACTCCTATGCGGGTGCATTGTGACTCTGCGTCATACAGACACAAAAACGGCACGCCACGCACCATGTACCCTCTAAGGGTTTTATCTTTGATATGCTTGCAGTAAACATGCCCCATGACAGCAACACCCACTTACCTCTATCGTCGTTCTTACCGCGCTATGCAGTCGTTCGGACGTTTATCCCGCCACCCACGAGGGGCGGCGGGATTGCTCCGATGTCAGATGTCAGGAAATTTGGAAGCAGATGGGGGCGCGAAGCGCGTTGGATGCGTCGTAGCTGCCCGTGCAGCCGCTGCCGCTGACAAGCACGAAGCAGGTGGCAATGCCGCTATAAGCAGAAGAAGTCCAATACCATCTTGTGCCCCCATCCTCATCAACCCGCACACGGGATTTAGAAGTGGAAAAGACCGGGTAGCGCACCCCGCACTCAGCGGAAGAAAAAATCGCAGAACCGAACAACTCACTTTCGGTCGGAAGAAACAGCATATCGGTACTGGTATGCTTGCGTCCCTTGCAATCCACGCTCTCGCGAATGGTAGGCTGAATCAACTCTCGCAGCGCGTCAGGCAGGGATTCAAGCATATCATGGTTCAGCCAGTGACGAAGCTCCGTGTCCACCCAGCCGTTAGGACACGCACCGCTGTGCATACGATGCGCAGGTAGCAACTCTCTGGACATAACGGTAACAGTAAGACGCTCTTCATCTTCCTCTGCCCGATCATGGCAGCAGCCGATGATCTCGAAGTGATAGCCGAAGTCCTCAATCACGTCGCGGAGCTTGAAGCGCTTAAGAAAAGTGCCGTTCCGCAGGGAGTCACGCACAAGAGCCAAGCCCTGAACGGGCACGGGCTTCTCGCAGAAGCCCAGCTCCTTGATCTGTTCCGGGGTCAGGAGCGTTTTGTTACCGTTGATGCAGATGTAACCTTCCATGATTTCTCCTCCTTATCGGCGAATATGGACGGCAGCGCGTCCGTTCGTCTGCAAATTGTTCCAAAAATCCGTAGAAATGACGTTGCCCTCTTTCACGGGCTCAGCATCGGGAGGGGGCACGGGAATCGGAACAGGTTGTCTCCGTGCGACCGCGTGCACGGTGCTTTCGGCATCGTTAGTCGTTCGGGCAGTGATTCGGATGTTTTCTTCCTTCTGCGCCTGACGATAGCCGGAGCTATACGCCCTGCTCTCACTGTCACGGCGAATGCGATTGTGTACCGCGTCCGTCGCAATGCCGAGGGCGAAGAAGAAAAAGGCAAGTACGATGTCCATAGTCTTTCCTCCAGTTATTTATTTCCACCACCAGCAGTCCAACCGCTGTGACAAAACACACAGACCGTTGTACAGGATGGAAGGTAACAGAGTTAGCAGCATGAGCGGGTAGATAAGTGGAACCTTAATCAGCCTGCGCACAAAACGATTCAGACTCCAGACGAAGTAGGTCATGTGTGATCTTCTCCTTCATCGAAGCAGAAGTCCGCCCAGCTCTTTTCACGGTCTACCTTGAAAACGCGGTCAAAAACTTTGGCAATACCGCGCTTGCAGTGATTGCAATCTTCTTCACAGAGGAAGCAGTAAAAGCCTTGCACGAGCTGGCACAACAGGACCAAATCATGCGCGTTGATGGCCGTTGCATCTTCGTCCATGTGACTGACGGGAGCATTGTAGTACACCTTGTACTTCATGCTCGGCAGCATGCGGCGGATGGCGCGCTTCTTCTCTGCCGGAATGGTCTCTACGATGCGCGCCAACAGCCGTGCCAGTCTAGCCTCCGCCAGCCGCAAATCGCGGTATCCGTTGGGGATGGCTTTGAGCCTGTCCCGCATATCGGTCTTTACCCCGTCAAACTCCTGTAACGCGGCAAACATGGCAAAGAGTCCGTCCATCTCACCCTGCCGCATTCGCATTTCAGGAAGGGGCTTTCCTACGTCGTTACTCATGGTTCTGCGCCTCCTGCTCATCGGGATCGTGCTTGAATTGATGACGGCTTATGACCGTCCACAATAGCTAAATATTTTTAGCTGCTGAGTTTATTATAGCAAAAATACTGTGCTTGTCAATATGTTCAGCAAAATATTTTTGACTATTCTCTCGGATAAAAGACCCGCCGCAAGACAGTACGGCGGGTCACCAAACTCTCAGCGAGGAATTTTATCAAGGTGCATTCGGCTTCCTGTTGCTTCCGTCTGCCCGCAATACTTGCCAGTGTACGGACGCTCGACACCTTGCGCTTGCTCGAACACAATCTGCGCCACAGGATAACCGGGGCGTATCAAAATCGTGTTTTTCGTTTCGTTTTTGAGCTCCAGCGTAATGTGTCCATGAAAACCGGGGTCGATAAAGCCAGCGTTCTGCACTGTCAACCCTGCGCGACCGATGGAAGAACGCCCCTGCACAAACGCCGCAAGATGCAGCGGCAAGTTGATGGACTCTATTGTCGTGGCGAGTGCAAACTGACCGGGACGCAACTTGAACGCCTTACCTTTTTGCAAAACGATTTTCTTGTACTTTACCTCGTCGCCCAACGCCACACTACCGAACCACTTGTGTCGAGGAACCAAGAAGGATGCGCCAATGCGCACGTTCATGCTCGCTGGGTTAATGAGCAATTTAGGATACGCCGGGAAATAACCCTCCGCCATCATCCGCTTAATTTCAGAGTCACCCAAAATCATGTGCGTTCATCTCCTTCACTTCGTGTAGCTTCTTCCGCCCGCTCAAGCTCACCACCGCAGGCCGCATATCCTGCGAGATCGATCCAGTTATCTGCTTTTCCGCGCCCCGTTGCGATACGGGCGATTTTCAGCAGTCCCAGCATCGCTGCGACGTCTTTCGAGTCGATGCCGATAATGTTCGGGCGCATATAGGGACGAAGATAAGCATTCCAAAATGCAGCAACCAATCCAAAGTTGTTTTCGGGAGAACCGTAGTCCTCTTGCCTGTTACCGTTCACACACTTCGTGGCGGCTTGTAGCACTTCTTCACGAGTCATGGTTTCCTCCTCCAATCGTTTCTTCTTTTGCCGGTTCATCGACCGGCACAATATCGAACAGGCGGCGGCCATTATCTTGAAGCACCTGATAGATTCCGCCAGAGAGCGCCCGCACAAGCTGTTCTTCATCAGGCACTTCAATCTGTGCGTTATTGATTAGGATGTGCAGGATTTCGTGCCAAAGAGTGACGCACATGTGCTCATATCCCTGCGTATCAGGGTTTAGTTGTATGCGGTTGTGGACGAAATCGGCGTATCCGTGCGCAATGTTCGTCCCATCGTTCAGCGACTTCACACGCTCCACGGGATAATCAATGCCGTTGATTCGCACGAAAGACGGTATCTTCAAGTTGCGGCCTCCTGTTCCTCTGGCGCTTCATTGCCCCATACCTTCCAGCCGGGCGCTGCTCTGCGCGCAAACAGTTCAATGCGTGGGGTATAGGAAACACGTTCGATCATTTTGCGCATGGTTTCGGGTTTGCGGCTGTGTTCACGTTTCGGCTCAACAAAGCCTGTTACGCCCTGCATACGCTTTCCTTCCTCCAACTTGTAAGGTAATTTTTTTTTGTGTGGTTGCAAAGATACAGTGCTCCGTCATACCGCGAAAATACTGCCCCAAGCCCATGCTATCCTTGCACCAAGTAATCAGTGTAACATACTGAAAGCCCCATGCCTTTACGCATTCCAGCGCGTCAGGCAGGTGGTTGTTCGTCGTCCACATATACAAGTGACAGCCCTCTGGATCTGCGAGTGAAGCGATAGGCAAGGCCTTGATTTCCTTTATGGACATCAGAGCATAATGCCGGTCAGCCCCGCGTTTAATCTTCCCACCGCCGCGCTCTGGCCATGGCGGGTCTATGTAAATCGTTTTGTATTGTCCTTGCGGAAACATTTGCACATCTCCTATTCTTTTTCAGGGAAATGCCGCTTTGTAACGGCCATCGGAAACTCTTCGATTTCGCTTGCCCATACACATGAACCTGACCCGTTCAGCGACTCCCACAGCAGCGGAAAGCCGCCTATCCCGTCAAACAGGCTTGCCATTGTGCGCTCTGTCCCGCAGCAGACCGTTAGGCGCTGCAATACATATAACCACGGCGGGAGGGCAATGCTGTTGCCGAGTGCCTTATAGCGTTCGCTGTCCGTGCTCTCTTTGTGACACTTTCCTTTGCTGTCCATCCACTCACCGAGGTCTGTCCAGCCATCAGGGAAGCCTTGCAGACGTTCACACTCAAGCGGCGTCATACGTCGTACACAGTACCCGCACCGCAGGGTATTGTTCAGGTTCAGGCTCTGCCCGCCATTGCTTTTGGCTTGCAGTGTTCCATTGACACCTGTGTTTTCCGTGCCGTTGCGGCAGTCCACCGCAGCAACGTCGGACACGACCAGCGCCGTATAATCCGTAACGCGGCTTTGATGGTCTCCCGTCTGTGTAGGCGCTATCTCGCCCTTCCCGTTACCCCTTGCGTCGTAAACCACGGCAGGCCGATCAACGGTGTTCAGCGTATAGCTCTGTTCTGCTTTCCAGCCCTTGCCGTTGCACCCGGCCGTATCGGCGCGGTCAATACAGTTTCCCTGAATACAGAACACAGTCGGGTCAAGATGACTTCCGTTTGCGCTGAGGGTAGGAGCTTGCTCATCTACGAAGCCAATAGATCGCGCCTTTTCTGACTGACCGCCCTTGAAACCCGCAGCACAAACCATAGGAAGCGCACCATGTGACTCTGCACGCAGGGTTTCAGCTGTTTCGCCGCCCGTTTGACCACGGTTTGAAAAGGCAATCGGAGCGGATTGAAACACGACGTTCGGCCCACGGTCGAGACAAGGACTCCCATCATGACGCGCAAGCAGAGACCGCGCTGTTTCGGGGTAGCATACAAGGTCGGTTGCATCCTTTGCCCACCTACCACACTGCGTCCCTGCGACATCGGATGGCTTGCAATCGCCAAAGCTCTGCTGTGCGTAAGCAACAGGCGCGCATATTCCGGCACGATTTTGTCCTCCCGTTGCGTTGCTCGACAGGCACGGAGAAACGCCATCGACAGCGTATTGCCGAATCGTCTGTGAATCCCACGGATTCAAGCATCGGATACCGCTTTGCTCTGCGCCATCAGCGCTTCTCGCAACGTCGGCGGCAGTTCCTTCCCTCGGCGTTCTGCGCGCCGGATAATCCCAAGACATGCCTTCGCGCTCAAATAATACTTCTGGGGCGCGTTCGCCTCCAAAATCTGCGACGAGCGAGATGCGACGGCGACGTTGGGGGACTCCCCAAAACTGCGCATCAAGTACCCGCCACGCGATAGACCAGCCGCCGTCTGCCCCGAACAGGCATCCTGCCATTGGCCATCCACCGTCAGGCACAAGCACATCGGGTGCTTCCGGCTCGATGACCCTGATCGTTTCTTGTAAAACTGCGCCAAAGTCTGCGCCTTTGTTGGAGCTAAAAGCTCCCGGTACGTTTTCCCAGACCATGAAACGGGGGCGGGCACCCCCCCGCTATTGCCTCTTTGCTCATCCGCAAGCCTCATTTCCTTTATAAGCCGGATCTGCTCCATGAACAGACCAGACCGTTCTCCTGCCAGCCCCACCCGCTTGCCAGCCACAGATAAATCCTGACACGGACTGCCGCCGATGACGACGTTGACGGGCGGGACGTGGTAGCCGCTGATTTTGGTAATGTCACCGTAATGCTTCATAGCCGCTCACCGAGGTCAAGCAGCACCTGCCGCATGTGAACGATTTTTCGCTTAATTGCCGCGGCAGTGTTACTCGCCGTCATGCTGCCATATACCTGTGTAGCGTCTTTCGGCTTCTTCTTCGCCCCTTCATAGGCGCTGATGCTGTCATTCAGTTCCTCCGCCATCAAACGGAGCATATCCGCCCGTTCATTGTTGTTCACACGACCTACCTCCTTTAGCAAAGATCAATTTCAGGTAACTTTATCTCTACGGGGATGAGGTTCCCTTCACCACCGTACCGCAGAAGAAACGTCACGATACTGTGCGGATAGTGTTCAAAGCGTTCCGGCGCATCCGTCCGTACCAGAAAAGAACATTCTTTCGTAGGACGGCTCAAAGCCGCGCCGGGACGGTAATGTTTGAGGTTGACGTAAATTACGCCATCCTTGTACCAGTCCTCTGCTTTGGCAAAAACGCCGTCGTACCACCCTTCAAAGTAGACACGGGGCGTGATGCCGTACCTCCTCACAAAGTCTATTGTGGATTATCCAGAAGTACCTTGGCTCGATTTCAAAACCGATAAAGTGCCGATTCATCCGAGCCGCCGCAACCGCCGTCGTACCGCTTCCCATAAAGCCGTCGAATACAACGTCACCCAGCCGCTTTCCGTTAAACGGAGCGCGACCTTTATTCAGCAGCAAAAGCACTTCGTATTGCTGCCCAAATTGCGCTTTCAAGTCGCCCATCGTCCACTCACTTTTCACCCAAACAATCGCGTTTTTGACCGTAAAATGAGCATTTTGAGCCGCTGTTTTGAAGAAATCCTGCGTTTTTGCAGAACAAAACATGTAAAAAGCGCAATTTGGCTTCAGTATGCGATAGCACTCTTCGACGTACTTCTGAATCAGCTCCGGGTTTGAATCATTCTGAATCGGGGTGCAGAAGTCGTGCGCTTTATCTTGCCTGTGTCCCGTAGCATAGTTGATTAGATACGGCGGGTCTGACACAATCAAGTCTACGGATTCATCCGTCATCCGGCGCATCCCGGTGATGCAGTCAGACAGGTACACCGTATCCGATGCAATTACGGGGGGGGGAGGAGACTGCGAAGCGCACGTTTCGCCGTTGGCATGAACGCGCACGCTATCAAGCCACGGATGACCGCAGCGGAGTCCCGTACAGGCAACGCTTTCCAGCGCCATACCGCAGACGGGGCAAACGCCCACTGTCATACCCACGCCCCCATTCGCGGCATCGCCGCCAGCATCAGCTCCTTCGCCTGTGTAGCCACTTCCCTCATTTGCGAATGCGCCGCTTCCGAGCAGCGCAAACGGAAGAAGTGCAGCCACTCCTCAACCGTCGCGGTCATCACAACCTCCGTTTTCAGGCAGGTCGGCAGTACCGCACGCGCCTCCTGCGCCGTTGCACCATTGTTCAGCAGGTCAAAATAGTACCGTTCCGCCATGACAGCGGCCTCTATGAATGTCCCATATGCGGCTGAATCAGGGCCGAAGCAGGCGGGCTGAATGACTGCAATTTCACCGCCAAAATCCCCGCGCTGGTAGTTGCAATAACGAGTGCTCTCCTGACAGAAGGATGCAGGGCGATGACGCACTAACTCGTGCGACACGCCGCGGTCGCAGGTGAACCAGCAGGTCATGCAGACGTGCTTCCTGATTTCATGGCCGCTCGTCAGCTCGCCGGGATGCAGTATCCATGCCTCCTCGTCACCGGCTGAGAACACATTGCCAAGCAAATCCGAAAACAGTACGCCGTATGCTTCCAAGATGCAGTGAACCGCGGTGGGCATGCGGGTGTTCGTCGCAGCGCACACGCGTAGCACATCACGCCACGCCCGCACGTTGCCGGAAACAATATTCTGTGCGTTACCGTGAGTCTTTCGGATGTAAGAAGCTGTGCCTGTCTGCTCAAAGGCTCTGTCCAAAGCGGAAAACCACACACCTGAACCGCCATCAGAATCCTTGCTCATGCCGATTATCAGGTTCCCGTGCTCCAGCACCGCTTCATGTCCGCGTTTAATAATGCGCTGGATAAAGCCCTTGTAACTGTTAAACGTAATCTTCCCCTCAGACTTGTAGCAGACACGCCCGCACAGTTCAATGCGTCGCATTACATCCTCAGGAGAAATAGGCTGTTCCAGCAGCAGGACAGACGGCTTGACGATCCTCATCTGCCATCACCACCCCTCGATGCTGCCAGCGCAGCCATCACCATCAGCACGACGGGATACAGCAGATAAATCAGCGCGAATTTCCAATCCACAGTCAGCGCGAGATACAGCGGCAGTCCGAGGATAGTAAGCGCCAGCGCGGCGATTACTATGACGAAACTCCACATGACGATATTTTCAACCAGCTTCTTGAAAAACTCCGTATCGTGCATATTCCTACCTCCAATCAGTCCTTCGTGAAAAACGCACCAACCCATCCGTCTGCGTTAAGCGGCAAGCCCGGCGCCCACGCAACGGGTTCTGACATAATACGCTCGACCAAATGCAGCATGTTTTCAGGCGTATCAAAAGGTGCAATGTCGATGACCACCTCATCGTGTACATGAAACACCACCGGCAGTCCTGCCGCTTCGAGCCTGTCCAGCGCTCCAGCAAGACAGTCACGAGCTATGGCCTGCACACAGTTTTCAACCAGCTTGCCCCCGTAAGTTTCAATACTTTTCCACTTTTTCGTTTTCTGGTCCATGCCCGTATACGCGATAGATGGGCGACCCCACTGATTTGTGCCCAGAGACGGATTGATATAGTACAACTTGCGCCCGGAGGGCAGTGTAATTGTCATGCAGGACACGCCCTGCACCACGTCGTACTCACGGGCAAACACAACGTTACGCACTCTGGCCGTGCCGCCGCATTGTATTACCTGTACGGCCGCCGCATCCATTGCGTACCACAGGTCACGGATTTTGGAGTTGGCCTCCCGCCAGCGCTCCACGATGTCCGGCAGTTCATCCTCGGTCAGTCCCATGTCCAACGCTCCCATGTTGATAAGCGCCCCGGCAGATCCCTGATAGCCCAGCGCCAGCTCTGCAACCTTGCCCTTCGCGCGCAGGGCATACTCTGGATTGCCCTTTTTAATGCGCTCAATTGGCACGCCGAACATCTGTGACGCGCTTGCTTCGTAGATTTTGCCGTGTGAACGGAACACCTCAAGCCGCCATTCTTCGCCCGCCAGCCACGATATGACGCGAGCCTCAATAGCCGAGAAGTCCGCGTCTATCAGCACATGCCCCTCCGGCGCTATAAAGGCTGTACGGATAAGCTGAGAAAGTGTATCCGGCACAGACCCATACAGCACGCGCAGAGCATCAGCGTTCTTCTGCTCTACCAGCTTTCGCGCCACCTCAATCGCCTTCGTGTAGGTTCTCGGCAAGTTCTGCACCTGCACCAGTCGTCCAGCCCAGCGTCCCGTGCGGTTCGCACCGTAGAATTGGAGAAGCCCGCGCACGCGTCCGTCACCGCAGACACACGCTTCAATCGCATCATACTTTTTGGTGGAGGTTTTACTTAGTTCCTGACGGATTTCAAGCATACGCTGAACCTCGGCACTGTTACCTTCCTTTGCCAGCAGACGCGAGACCGTTCCCTTGCGCAGGTCTTTAATTTCTTCATCATCCATCTCCGCGTTCAGCCATTCGGCAAGCTGCTTGACTGAATTAGGATTACGAATGCCGGAAACCGCAACAGCTTCGGCGGTAAAGTCGCGCTTGACACGCGCTCCCACATCCAGTGCGCCTCGCACCAAATCAATATCCACCGCCACGCCGCGGGAGTTAATCATCAGATCGACCTCCCACTGATGCTGTACCCATTCAGGAACAGGAAAAGCGCTCAGGCGGCGCTCAATTTCCATCTCCGTTACCACGTCCTGACGGTTGTACTCTTTGAACAGCTTCCACTTGTCAGAATCGTGGTGCGGTAGATTGCGTGTGCGCCCACCATTCGCCCGTGAAGGCTTGCAGGGTACACAGAAATAGCGAATCAGGGCTTTACCTGCCGCGTTCTTCTGCTTGTCATCCGGCAAGCCGAGCGCCTTGCCCGTTGCGTCCAAACCCGCCGTGTACCCGCAATACAGACCGTGAAACATAGTGCAGCGCCACTGTGACGGCTGCATACCACCGTAAACCTTTTGCAAGGCGCCGTACTCAAAGTGGGCGTTATAGGCGTGCTTAATATAGTTGGGATCCGTTAGCGCGGGAATCATCCAGTCAGGAAGTTTTTCCCCACACGCCAAATCAACAACCTGTACAGGAGCACCGTCAAGAGAATAGGCAAACAGCAGGATTTCAAAATCAGGGCTTTCGATATATTTCCAGCTTCCCGTTTTCTTAATAGATTCACTGGAAAAGGTTTCAAGGTCGATGGAAAGGTGATGCGGCATCTTTCACCCTCCCTTAGTCCAAATACGGAAGCGACGTGCGGATGTCTGCTGGAACGTTGCCGTTCCAGACAAAAGAGTTTTTCAGCACATATTCGTTATAGCTTGCCGCCGTTTTGTTTGCGCGCATCTTCGCCTGTTCAGCCCATGACAGCTTTTCTGCATTTTCGCTGTCTTTGTACTGCTGGTAAATCAGGCTGTCACTTGTGTAACTTGTCATCATTGCGCGGCAGGTGTCCTCAACCTGCTTACGAGTGCTGTACGCTGTCGCATCATCAGCCTTTTGGACGGCAAAAAACCATGAGTTCCACATGGTGCGTCCAACAGGAAAGCAGGAGAAGAAAACCGTGCAGAATAGCAGAACGACCATCAACAGACACAGCAAACCAACAACGACCTTATTCATCTGCCACGCCTCCTTCGTACCGAACAACCGGACTATCAACGATGAAGGGAATGTCGGAGTAAAGGTACTCGCCCGTCCATTCTATATATTTCCCATCCGGGGTGAAGAAGAAAATGCCGTCATCGTTCTCACCATAGCTGCCATCCACGTCAGCCAGCCACTTGTTATACGCCCGGAAGTCGCCGCCTAAATACTCGTAGTATTCACTGTCTGGGGACAGGAAGCTATTCAGGCTCGTTACCTTTCCGTCTACCACGAAATTGCCGACAACAGTATTCCCGGCAAAGAGCACGATATAGCCCAGCGGTTTTTCAACCGCACACATGAGCGCGTTTGCCTTTTCGCGCTGACCATTAACCCAGTAAGCACGCCGAATCAGGTTATACCGCTCCAGCGAGTAGCTGATGTCCGTTGGTGTAGGCTGGTTAGCCGTCAGGGAATTTGCCACCGCCATCTGTGCCTGAACATCCGCTTTCGTGCCGCTTACGGTAGGAGTGTCTGAGCAACCGGTCAGCACCAGTAACGCCAGTGCGATAACCACAATCAGGCTGACCACGCGAACCGTCTTTTTCATACGTTTTTCCTCCCTGCAATGATTGCCAATGAGTTCTCAAGCTGTACGCCGCGCTTAACAAGTTCGGCTTTAACCGCTTCGCCCAGCGGAGAAGAAAGGGCGTAGTCAATCAGTTCTGCTTCTGACATGCTCGTCACATTAGCAATGGACTGTTTTACGTCCTCCGTCTTACGCGGAAGCCATACGCGCTCTGCATACTCGCCACTGTCAATGTCGGAAACAAGCATTGCCATCGTGCGATCTGGACGACGAACGAACATGCTGAACAAATTCATCAGGTGAATGGTAGTCATTTCTTTAATCTGGATTTCTTCGCCAGTGGCGGTCGTCCAGCTGTCGGCACAATCAAAACGAGTTTTCACACTTTACCTCCTAAAAAAGGAGCGCCGGGATTTAGACACACAGTCTCCCGGCGCTCCGTCATCGTATTACATCGGCTGGCCGGTGATAGGGTTGATTGCGCGCCCGGTCACGGGGTCAACAGGCGGCACAACCGAATTGCCGATGCCCGCAAAGTCTGCGGCGGCAGATGCACCACCGGACAGCGGTTCACCCTCGCGGGTTTTCAGCACATTGCCGAGTCCGCAGCCCACGCCACGATTGCCGGACTGCGAATAGCCGAAGAAACGAAGGGTCACACGGCCGTACATGCCGCTGTAAATGTCCTGCGGGGCAAGCTCCGCGTTGATATTGTCAATACCGACAACCTGCGGTTTATGCTTTGTAGAGGCAGTCAAGACCCAGTGCCCCTTGCACTCCGAGCCGAAAGGCAGACCGTTTTTGCGCGTACCGTCGCCGTCCCACACGATGGAATCGAAGCGGGGACGCACACCGCCCCACAGCTTGCCCACGGCGTCCCGCGCCGCCGCCTCAATGGAAGCGTCGATGTCCGCTTTGGTAGCAACGTCGGTCTTGGGAATGAGAATGGTGACGGAATACTTGGGGTCGCCCTGTCCGCTCAGGGGCGCACGGGGCTGAATCAGGTTGCAGTAGGAAAGGCGAACTTCGCCGGTCAAGACTTTCTGAGCATCATTCTGATACATGATAGAATCCTCACTTTCTCAATTTACAGTTCATTTTGTAGCATTCTCACAGCTTCGTTGTACCTTTTTATCGACACCCTGCCACTCGTCCACGGATGGCATAGTTCACGCTCCTGCGCATCTGCCAGCACGTCCAGTGCATCTCGAATGACATTCTGATAGTGCTCTTGCAGCCCATAGGTGCGGTCACATTCACCGGGGCACAGGTCGAGGTCAAAGCACAGATTCGTCACCGTGTCTCGGAAATAGTCAGCCGCATCTCCACCCAGTTTGTCATCCAGCAGCCACGCAAAACGCTCTGGGCAGTCAATGTGAACCGTTTCGCCGCCAACGTTAAGTACGAGGTTTTCCTTCCGGTAAAGCGGCCCGTCTCGCACGTCAGCCATCCTGCACCACCCCGGCAAAGTCCACGACGGCGGAGCTATACGCCGCGCGCGGATCTTTCTCATCCGTCAGTGTAGCCTTGCCCTTTGGCTTCACAATCTGGTCTCCGAGCAATTCAGCAAAGCGCTTTGCACCCACGATCTTTTCAAGTTGGGCAAGCGTTTTCGGCTCGTAGTCGTAGATAACCGCCTTGTCAAAGCCCGAATCCATCAGCTTTTGCAGTGCCGCATCCGTATCACGGAAAGCGCGAACGCTGCGCCCCTCGACCACCTTGTAGCCGGGAATCTCTTTCCCGTCCAGAATCGCTTGCAGGGCATAACTCCGCAACCCTTCGTACCATTCGACCAGATTTGCGCCTCTGGTCAGCAGGTCACCAACCTCCGCATCCGTCAGAACGGGCGGCAGTCCCAGCACTTTGCGTGCAGCGGGGTCGAGCGGATTCTGCGCCTTATCCGGCGTGATGCAATCCTTAAAATCCTCCAAGGCGGTATTGAGCTTTGCCCGTGCTGGGCAAACGTCGCGCCCGCGGCAGAATTTACAGTGCGCACCTGCGCAGAACTCGCCCTCGCCGTTGAAAGCCTTTTGCGCCGCAGGCTTGACCACGTTTTCTCCCCATGCCAGAAGCTCATCCACGGTCATCTCGCATTCTTTCACATCCTGCGTGACGCGAGGCTGTACAATCGCCATAGATACCCGCTTGATTTTGTCCCCGAAAACAGGCGTATACCGTTTCAGCGCTCCCAGCGCGTAAAGCATCATTTGCGGATTGCCCTCCGCCTCTACGACAACGCCCTGACCGTGCTTGTAGTCCGTGATGTGCAGGGTGTCACCGCCGATGATGATGCAGTCGCAGGTACCAAAGCCCTGCGGCACATAGTCGGACAAGTCAACTCGGACTTCCATGTTGACGTGCGGCATCCCCTCGTATCTCATGCAGACCCCGTACAGATACAGGACGTATGACTCTGCGGTAGTCAGCATTTCGGGCTTGTAAAGCGGATGTTCTTGCAGCTTTTTCAGCTCACTGTTGAATTTCCGTGTGCTCATGACGGTGAACTTCTTGCGGGCATACAGCTCGCAGATGCTATGCGCCAACGTTCCCTCCTCCGCATACTCTGACGTTTTCGGGGGAAACTGCATTTCATACGTCGGCGCGGCTGTACATTTCAGCCAGCGATGAGCCGCAGACGCGCTGAGTAGCGCGTGCTTTGCTGGAGTGGCCATCAGTCGTTCCTCCTTAAATGTTGGCGCCCATCGAACGCAAGCAGTCAGCGAAAGACGCGTACTGATCTTCGTGGAGTAGCGTAATGGCGGCCACGCCGAAGTTCTGGAGCGCGTTGATGAGCGCGTCCATCTTCCCGGCGTCAACCAGCTTCGCACCGGCAAGGGACAGGTCATCCAAGGTAATGCGCTTTGCCGCCGCAGGCGCTTGCTGCTGTGCGGGAGCGGATGCCGTGGTCGCGGTGGGGATCACAGAGACCGCTGCTGGCGCAACAGGCGCGGGGGCGGAAGCAGTCTGCACAGGCGGATGAACGGGTGCTACGGGGGCCACAGGGGCCGCCACGGGCGCGATAGGCGCGGATGCCTGAACGACAGGAGCTTCCTGCTTCACGGCTTCGACAGCAACAGGCTTCTTTTCGGCGATAGCCTGCGCAAGATTGTTGATGGCCTCAGCAATGCCGGGAATGTCAACGGTCACTTTAATCTCAATCATCTTTCAATTTGCCTCCTTGAGTCTTTTTCTCGGACAACCATGCTTCAAACCGCTGCTAATTTCAGGATTCTCGTAGAAACGCCGAACAGCGTCAAGCAGGGTGGCGCACAGCACTCGCGTATCAGCAGCGGGTAACAGAACCTCAGCCCTGTCCATCGTTATCAGCGGCTTCGTGCTCCAGACGAGCCAGAGCGTCCATGATCTTTTTCTGCGTCGCGCTGTCACCCTTTTTACCGTGAAGCACAGTGGACAGATAGCTCTCCGTATAGCCGCACTCAGCGGCCAGCCGCTTACCAGTAATCTCGGCAACGTGCATCCTGCCCACCGCGTCGGCGATCCACTTGTCTAACAAGCCCTAAACCTCCTTTTCGCAAAAATTTTTTTATCTGGACAGTTGAAAAAATTTAACTCTTGCGGTATAATCAAATTGCCACACCTGATGTCACCGCTGAAAAGACTCCTTTTGCGGGGGCTTCCTTTTCGTAGCCAAATTTCTTTAGCTGTCCTCTGCATTATAGCGCAAGAAATTTAGCATGTCAAGTGTTCTGGCAAAAAATATTTTGCTGGCGGAGGAAGTGTAAATGACCTTCTATGAACGATATGAGGCCCTGTGCCGCGTGCGTGGTATCGACCCGTGTTCACAAAGCACTGCTGAAAAGCTGGGCACGACCCGCTCTAACGTCTCGTACTGGAAAAAGGGTACAAAGCCGAATGTCGAAATCGTGCGCAACGCAGCGAATTTGCTCCAAACGTCTGCGGATTATCTGCTGGGCCGCACCGATGATGATACGGATTACACGGTAGATCAAAAGCGCAACCCGTCTCTGCCAGAGGATGTTACTACTATGCTTTCTGGGCTCGACAGCGCGGACCTCGAAAAAGTTATGATCTACGCCCGCGGTTTGCTGGACGGGGACAAGTATCAGAAACGCCGTCCGCGGTAAAGCAGGAAGTGCTTCTGGCACGAAATAGAAAGGGGCAGACAATGAGAGTATCCGTAAACTTAAACGCACAAAAGCCGGATACCACGACAAACGCCGTCATTTATGCCCGCTACTCTTCCCACGGACAGACAGAGCAGTCCATAGAAGGACAGCTCGCCAAAGGGCATGAGTACGCGGCAGCGCAAGGATATACCGTCGTACACGAATATATCGACCGTGCCATGACAGGTCGAAACGATAACCGAGAGGCTTTTCAGAAAATGCTTTCCGACACTGGAAAGCATCAGTTTCAGGTTGTTATCGTCTGGAAGGTTGACCGCTTCGGCCGCAACCGTGAAGAAATTGCGTTTAATAAGCACACCTGCAAGAAAAACGGGGTAAGGGTGGAGTACGTCGCGGAAAGTCTCCCAAACTCACCGGAAGCCGTTATTCTGGAGAGCGTACTGGAGGGTATGGCGGAATACTATTCCATCCAGCTATCGCAAAACATCCGTCGCGGACAGCTTGAAAGCGCGAAAAAGTGTCAGTGCGTCGGTGGATCAGTCCCATTGGGATACACGCTTGACAGTGATAAACATTTTGTTATCGACCCGCAGACCGCACCCGTTGTCAAAAAGATTTTCGACCTGTACGCAGAAGGGGCAACCATTTCAGAAATCACCGGACAGCTAAATGAACAGGGCATTCGTACCGCCCGGAAGCAGCTATTCACGAAAAACAGCCTGACAAAGCTACTGAAAAATGAAAAGTACATCGGCGTATACACCTACAAAGACATTGTACGCGTGGAAGGAGGCGTTCCGGCTATTGTGGACGAAAGCACGTTTGACAGGGTGCAGGAACTTCTCAAGATAAACCGGCGCGCTCCGTCTCACACATGGACAAAAGTCGAATACCTGCTGACCGATAAGCTGTTCTGCGGTCATTGCGGATCCCCGATGGTTGGGGAAAGCGGTTTCAGCCACACGGGCGCTAAGTACAGCTATTACGGATGTATCAAACGACGGAGAGAAAAAGCCTGTGATAAAAAGCCGGTGCGGCAGGACTGGATTGAGGCGCTGGTGCTGGACGAGACGGTGAAATTGCTACACGACGATGAGCTGATGGAGTACATCATAGACCGGACGTGGGAGTATTACCAAGTCACCGATAAAGTGCAAGAAGAAAAAGCTGTGCTTGAAGCACAGCTTGCGGAAGTGGACAAAGCTATAAACAACCTTGTGCGGGCCATAGAGGCGGGCATCTTCAACGCCGCTACAAAGTCCCGCATGGATGAACTGGACGCGCAGAAAGCCGCCCTGACCGCTTCTCTGGCCGATTTGGAGCTGACCTCCGGCATCCGCATCACGCGAGACCATATCGAGTACTTCCTCTTGCGACTGCGGGATCTGGACGTTAAGGACAGGGAGTGTCAGAAACGCCTTGTGCAGACCTTCGTCAATGCCGTTTTCATCTACGACGATGGGCGCGTCAAAATCACCTATAACTATTCCGGTCAGTCGAGCACCATCACCCTCAACCAGATTGCCAGCGCAGAAAAGGGAAAAGGGTTCGTATGCTGCTTGCCATGCTCCACTTCTTCACCGCGATTCCCAAGAGGAGTCGCGGCACTTTTTTTGTTTTGGGGGAAAAACGGCTGCGAATCAACTACCAATTTCAGCTGTATTGTGCAATAACGGCAGCAAGCCCTTGCGTGGCTGGTGTTGGATGTGCAGGGCGGCGATTGCCCCGGTGACGCTGGCGGATACGGCGGCGGATGGGAATCCGGAATGGCAGAATACGGATGCTGAACCGGCGGAAACGCGCGTTTTTTTGCTCAGCTACGCGCAGGTGATGCAGTATCTTCCGGAGCAGGAGCAGCGGAAAGTCAGCGGCACGGAATATGCCCGGTCACGGGGGGCGAAGTTTCTGGGCTTTACCACCATCGGCATCGGCGAAACGGACTGGTGGCTGCGCTCGCCGGGCAAGGAAAGCTACGACGCGTGCTTTCTGGATGTCCGCGGCGCGGTCGGAACGAAGTGCGTGACGGAAAAACTGGGGGTTCGCCCGGCGCTGTGGATGGACTTGTCCGCCGACCGCAATGCGTTCCCGTATGAACAGCAGGTTCAGGCAAAGCAGTTTGCGGAGCAGGGGGATTATGCCGAAGCCACCGCCCTGCTGGATACGCTGGGCGACTATGCGGGCAGCGCGGTGCTGGCGAAGGAGTACCGCTATCAGCAGGCGCAGGCGGAAGCGGCAAGCGGAAATTACGATGCCGCGATTGCCCTCTACACGGAACTTGCGGGTTATGCGGACAGCGACGCGCTTTGCCGCGCAAGCCGCTATGAAAAGGCAGTAGCGGCGCAGGAAGCGGGGGATTACGCGGGCGCAATGGCGCTGTTTGCTGACGCGGGACAGTACGCCGACAGCATGGCGCGCCTGCGCGAATGCTGCAAGCAGCAGGGCATATCCATCTACTACTTCTCGGCAGATGCCGTAAATGCTGGGGTTGACACGGGCTATGCCAAGCAGGATACCATCAGCGGTGACGACAAGCACTTTGGCTGGCGGCTGGGAAGATTCTTCCTGACGGGCTTCACCCGCGTGACGGCGGACGAAAATCAGCAGCCTGTTTTCATCAAGACGCTGGGCGATTCTGTTACCCTGTGGTTTGATTTGGAGCAGGATATCGACGCGCTGAACGGCAACGCGCAGCTTTCTCTTGCGGCGGATGCGAACGGCTATGACCAGCAGTTCGGCATTCCCAAAACGAACTTCGGGCGCGGCACGCTGATTGTCCGCCACACGGATTATCAGAATGCTAAAAATGAACCGTCGGTTTACACGGATTATCTGCTGGCGAAAGGCACAACGGGCGCGAATACACGCATTGTGCTGCACGAAGAGGGCGACTACGAGGTGGCGCTGGATTACGAGGTGCAGGACGGCGAGTTGACGCACATCACCAGCAAATTTGGCAATTACCGGATTTTCCTGCGCTTCTCCATCCGCAACGGCAACTGCATGGTCTACCCGTTTGACCTGCTGACGGGCGCGGAGCTGCAGAATACATCGGTCGCGGAGGCTGGATTCTCGCTGGATTTGGCGCGCTCGCGGTATCTGGACATCAACGTTCGGCGCGCGGTGCTGGTGGAAACGGCGAACGGCGTCATCGAGGATGAGCGCTTCAACCGCCCCGCGAAGGACGGCGACCGCTACACGCAGGAGGGCATATACACCATTTCGGTCAGCAACCGATACACGGGTGAATCCACAACAAAAACGATTTTCGTCGGCTCGCAGGAGCTGCTGGAGACGTATGTGCGCAACGGCTTCTCGCTGGAGCGCCTGAAATGAGGGGAATGCGGATGAAAAAGCTATGTTCGCTGCTGCTGGCGCTGGTGCTGCTGGCGGGCTGCGCGCTGGGTGAAAGCGCACCGGAATTCCGCCGGTTGGGGGATGCGGCGCTGCTGCCGTATCTGGAAAACAGCCTGTACGAACAGCTGGTGTCCGATTTGGACAGCAGCGACTATTTTGTGGAAAACGTACAGGCGGTGTACATCTCTCAGGAGTATCTGGACGAGCTGGCGTTCAACTCGCAGGAGAACGTCTACTTCGGCTATACGCTTTCCGAATTAAACGCGCAGTTTCAGGGCGAAAAGTACATCTTCACCCTTGGTGAAAACAACGAGACGGTCGCCGTGCCGTGGACGGACTACGATGATGCCTACGACCGCGTGATTCGCAACGTGGCAATCGGCACGGGCGTGATTTTGGTGTGCGTGACGGTTTCCGTTGTGTCGGCAGGCGTGGGCGCGCCGGCGGTCAGCATGATTTTCGCGATGGCAGCCAAAGACAGCGCTGTCCGCGGTCTACTTGACGCGGCGAAATCGGGCGTGCCAGCGTTCATCGCGACGGCTGTCCGCACGGGCGACATGCAGCAGGCGGCGCGCGAGGCGGCCTTGACGGGCAGCGAGGACTTCAAGTGGGGCGCAATCTGCGGCAGTATTTCGGGCGGCGTGACGGAGGCGGTCGGGCTGAAGGGCGCGACGCTGAATGGCTTGTCCATGAACGAAGCGGCGCAGATTCAGCGCGAATCGGGCTATCCGCTGGACGTCATCAAGGGCTTCCGGACGATGGAGCAGTACGAGGTCTGCCAGAAAGCGGGGCTTGTACCGAAAATGGTGGATGGCAAGATGGCGCTCATCCGCCAAATTGACCTCGATTTCGTGGACGAAAAGGGGCAGACGAACTTGACGCGGATGCAGCAGGGTTTGGCGGCACTTGACCCGGCGACGGGGGAGGAATATCAGCTGTATTATATCGTAGAAAGTCGCCAGTCGACGATTGCTATCCTGACAAAAACGGAGTACATGCAGAGCGACAGCAGCGAAATTTGGCATACGGCGGCGGAAATGCCGCAAAACGACAGATGTTTTTTTGAGAAGCAGCATGACGATTTCTGGGAGAGCATGGCTGATTTAGTAGAAGTGATTTTCCCGACGGACGAGCTTTTGGAACTGCCTTTTGCGCCGCAAGTGCCCGATTCGGAAGAAAAGCCGGAGAATATCGCGCAGCAATGAACGGGCAGGAGCGCCGTGTCACTCCCCAAAGTACATCCATGACCTGATGCGGATGTACCTGATCCGCTTTTCGGAGCTGAGCCGCCTACCCATCCCGATGGCGTGGAAGGGCTGCGACTTCGACACGTTCAACGCGCGCAGTACGAAATGCCGGAAAAGTGATTGCAAAAGCGGCGTACATGCGGTATAATGGGTGCAAATCCACAAAAGAAAGGGTGTGCTTTGCATGAAATGTCCACGCTGCCGCAGCCGTGACGTGCGGGTGGAGCTGGTTCGCGAACGTCGGGCTACGCGCCACAGTTTGGCGTGGTGGCTGCTGATTGGCTGGTGGATATGGCCGTTCAAGCTGCTGTTTCTGCCGGTGATTTGGTCGCAGGAGGCGGAGCGGAAGGGAAAGCGTCCGCCGCCCCGGCGCGACGAGATGGTAACAAGGAGCGTCGCGGTCTGCCAGCACTGCGGACACCATTGGCGGGTCTGGTGAAAAAGGGAGCGCACTTTGTTTTGAATAGCAAAAACGCAGGGCATCGCCGTTTTGACGATGCCCTGCTTGTGTTTACTTCATCAGGTTCATGCCAATCTGACGGCCGGATGCCAGCGCGTAGCCGACGCCGGAGCCGGAAGAGTAGGCGTAGGCGTACATCTCGCGGTTCGAGGTCTCGCCGCCAGCGTACAGGCCGTTAATGACCGAGCCGTCCTCGCGCAGGACTTGGAAGTCCAGATTCGTCTTTACGCCCGCAATCGTGCCGCCCGTGCAGACGTAGATGCGCACCGCGTAGTACGGTGCCGCGTCGATGGCGGTCAGGTTGGAGGCGCCCTTGCCGAATTCGGTGTCGTTGCCCGTCGCGCAGGCGGTGTTGTACGTTTCAACGCTCTTGACCAGCGTGTCCGCGTCCACGCCCATCAGCGCGGCAAGTTCTTCGATGGTGTCCGCCTTGACGACTTCGGTGCCGTCCACCGCCGCGTCCAGCAGCGCAGCGCCCGCGAACTTGCTGTCGCCCAGCGCCCACGCGATGCCGTCTTCCGTGCGGCTCAGCGCGACGGTCGCCTGATAAGGCATGTAGCCCTCGTTGAAGAAGCGCTGCGCCTTGCTGTTGACAACCATGCGCCCCCACAGGTTCACGGACATGCAGAAGCCCGCGATGCTGCCGTTGCGGCTGGTCGAGCCAAGGGTGATGACATAGGGGTCGTTGTAGAACACGCCGCCGACGTCAAGCGCCATCTGCATCCCGTCGCCGGTGTCGCCCGCGCCCGCGGTGGTCAGGTCAATCCAGTCGGCGAACTGCGGCAGGTACTCGCGCATCATGGGTTCGCTCGCCGCGAAGCCGCCGGTCGCCAGCACAACGCCGCGGGAGGCGTACACGTCGTAGGAGCCGCTTGCGTCCTGCACGGTCGCGCCGATGACGTCGCCCGCGTCGTTGGTCAGCAGCTTCGTGCCGGTCGTGCTCAGGCGCAGGTCAGCGTCGTGATTTTTCAGCCAGTCCACCATGTGGTCAATCAGCATGTAGCCGCCTTCGGGGTCAGCCGCGCCGGTTTCGCTGTCGATGACGTAATCCGGCACCTGATAGCGCCCGTTGGGGAAGAAGGGGTACGTCACCCAGTGCGCAACGCCCTCGTCCTCCAGCCAGTTGACCGTTTCGCCAACCTGCGTGAAGTAGTTGCTCACGCGCTCGTAGGTCGGATAGCCGGGGTCTTTGCCCAGCACGCCGATGTCCGAATCGGAGGATGCTTTCCACTCCTCCAGCCAGACTTCGCTGTTCGGCTCCAAGCCGATGCTCTGCGTGTAGTAGGTGTTTTCCGCCGCGACGACCGCGCCGGATACGGACGTAGAGCCGCCGAAGCGCGACAGCTTCTCGACCACCATCACGTCCTTCGCGCCGTTGTCCATCGCGGACATGGCAGCCGCCAGACCCGTGCCGCCGCCGCCGATGACCAGCACCTCAACGTGCGCCGTGCGGTCGCCGACGTCCGCGGTGTTCTTTTCGACCGGCGTGCGCAGGGTATCCGGGTCAGCGCCCGCCTGCTTCACGCAGTCCTCGACCGCCGCCAGAATCGCCTTGCTGGTGATGGTCGCGCCCGTTACCGTGTCCACCGCCAGCGTCTGATGCGCCACGATGTCCGCCGGAATCTGCTCCAGCGCGCCGGATGCAATCGCGGGCGTTTCGGCCTGCTTCGTCACCTTCACATCGGTGATGGCGCTGTCCGAGAAGGTCACTTCAACCGTCACCGCGCCGTTCATGCCGTTGGCGGAGGCGGTGTACGTTCCCGCGTTGAAGGTCGCCGCGAATGCCGCCGGAATCAGGCACAGCAGCATCGTCAGCGCCACAAACAGGGAAATCAAACGCTTTTTCATAGGGAAAAATCCCTCCTTTCATGCCTGTATCATACCGCTTTGTGAAAGGAATGTCAAACAAGCGTTTTCTTTCTCGTCATAAGCGGAACTTATGGATGCCGCTCCGCCATGTCCGCCTGACGAAGCTGCTCGACGAATTGCAGGTGCAGCGGCGTCGTCTGGCGCATGACCGCCTCGGTGTGGTGGAGAATCGGCGTGTCGCTGACGATGGGAATCAGGCGGATGCCGATGGGGTAGCTGCCCTGCGGCATGAATGAAATGCCCTGATTCAGGTTGATCATCAGCAGCTGATCCTCGATGGTGTCCGCAAAGCGCAGCGCGTCCTTTGTCCACCCAAGCCCCATCAGCCAGCGAGCGATTTGGCTGCTCGCCCTGCGATTCGCGCCCGCCTGCAGGAGGATGACGGGAAAATGCGTCAGCTCCGGCAGGGTGACGGAATTTTTCCCCGCCAGCGGGTGCGATGACGCGACGGCGGCGCAGATGGGGCGCTCCATCACCGTGACGTGCTTCATCTGCTGCAAGGGGATTTCGCCCGGAATCGCCAGCGCAATGTCGCAGTCGCCCCCCTCCAGCGCCGCGCCGATTCGCGCCATCGACAGCTGCCGCACGCGCAGTTCAACCTCCGGGTGATGCGTCCGAAACGCCGGAATCGCCCGCAGAAGCAGCTGCTGCTCCATCGGCCCGGTGTAGGCAATCGTCAGCGTCCGCGTCTGATGGCGCTGCGCGTCCGCAAACGTCTCTATCGCCTGATAGCACTGAACCAGCCGCTCCGCCATTGGCACAAGCGCCTGCCCCGCCTCCGTCAGCGACGTGCCGGACTTGCTGCGCGTCAGCAGCGTCAGCCCCAATTCCGCCTCCAGCGCCGCCATCTGCTGGCTCATCGCGGTCTGGGTGATGAAGCTCTTCTGCGCGCCGAGGGTGATGCTGCCCGTCTGCGCGACGGCGAGGAAATACGCGAACCGCTCCAATTTCAAGGGAGTCCCCCCTCCTTTCGTCGGGATGCAAACGGCTTCTTTCGTTCTATTTTATCACGCATTTTCGCGCCGCGCAAGGGGGATTGTGATTCGATTGACAAGCGGCGGGGGCGGTGGTACAATAAGGGGGGGGAGGTGCGGACGATGCCGAAGGTCGAAAGCAACGCAGCCATTGAGGCGCTGGAAAAAAAGAAGATGAACGCGGCGCACTGGTGTGTGGCGTCCCTCGCAATCGGTTTGGTCGGGGGGATGGCGCCGGTGTTTCTGATGCCGTGGGACGACCCGTGGTCAACGGTTGTATTGGGAATTTTTGTAATCACAATGATGATTGGTCTTATCGGCAATGCGGTGCGGATTGTGAAGTACGACCTCCAGCAGAAGATGTGCCGCGTGGACATGGCGAAAGGTGCCAGCCGACGAAATGCCGCTCCGAACGAAATGGTGCTGACGGACGGCTTTCTGCGCTACCGCATCCGGCGGCAGGGGGAAGTGTGCTTCCTGCGGGTCGAAGCCTATGACATGGCGGCGGACGACTGGCGCGAGGAAGAGCCGGAACAGCGTTTCGCGTCGCGCCTGAAACTGCGGGACTATATGCGAGAAAAGGACTACGTTCCCGCCGAAGCCGATTGGGACAAAATGAGCGACGCGGCGTTTCTGCAATGGTGGAGGGAATATGAGAAAACAAGTGCTCGTGCCGGAAAACGTCGAAATGGCGGACATTCACGCCATCCAGACGCGCGTCAAAAAGCATAACCTCCTGACGGTGGCACTGCTGATTCCGCTGTTTGCCGGCTATGCGCTGTACCAGCAGGAATCCACCGAAACGCTGGGCGGCATTGTCTTTGTGCTTTCGATGGTGCTGATGGTGCTGGGGTTCGTTTCCGGCAGGGGCGACGAGAAGCGGCTGCCCGCGTACTGGGCGAAGTACCAGCAAATCCACCGGATGGACAACCTCCTGCGCGCGAACCTCGTCGGCGTGTGGCTCTGCGCCGAAGCGCGCGTGGCGGTGTACCGCGAGGGCAGCGGCTACCGCGTGCAGCTGGGCGTTCTCGACGAAAAGACGGGCGCGTGGGAAAACGACGAGCAGGACGAGGTTTTCCCGACGCTTATCGACGTGCGCGAATATGCGTCGCAGGAAGGGTACGAGCCGATGGACGTGGACTTCGAGCAGATGACGGACGAGGAGTTTCAGCAATTTCTGGACAGGAGCAGAATATAATGAAGAAAAAACGCGAGGAAAACGTCGAGCTGGCGGACATTCAGGCGGTTTGGGAGCGCATGACGCAATGGGCGATTCGGCTGTGGCTGCTGCTGATTCCCGTTATCGTCGGCATCATCCTGTCGACGCAGGGGGAATCCACCGCGAGGGCTGGCAATTTCATCGTGCGGATTGCCTTTCTGCTGATATTGATGGGTGCGGGCTATGTGGCGTATCTTCGGAATTTGGAAAGAAAATACTGGGCAAAGTACCAGCAAATCCACCGGATGGACAATCTGCCGATTGATGACGTGCGCAAATATCTGGCGCAGGCGGGAACCAAGGTGGATTTGGGGAAGATGACGGACGAGGAGTTTCAGCAATTTCTCGATGCGCATCGGCTGTGACGCAATCGCGCATCCCGCAAAAGAATATACTCATAAGGAAGTAACTCGTGCGTCAGCTTTTCGGTGCATACAAAAATCCCCCTCCGATGCCATTCATCCGAGGGGGATTCCTTTGCGCACAATTACCACCCGCGCCCGAAGCAGCTGCGCCGTGCCGCGCCCTGCTCGCCGGAAACGTACCGTGCGTTAAACGCCGCGTTTACTTCCCGCAGTTCCATCTCACCGTCAATATACGCTTGGTACATCTCGATGATGCCCTCCGCGCAGCCGTCGCAGGACGCGGAAATGTTGCCAATCGCGTCATCGACAATCTGCTGGCGTTCCTCGCGGGTCGTGTCCTTAATCAGAATGCTGGTCATCGGGAAAAATCGCTCCTTTCAGGCGGTCACTTTCACGCCGTCAATGTCCGGCGGCAGCTTCTGCATCTGCTCACGGTAGACGCGGCGCAGGCAAATCATCTCCGCCGCCGCCGTAATCGCCCACGAAACGATGTAGAGCAGGTACAAGCTCTCAATGGTGTGGAAGTACGCGAACACCGTGTATACCCAGATAATGCGGAACACGCACGAACCCATAATCACGATAACCGTGGGCACAAAGCTCTTGCCCAGCCCGCGGTTCGCGGCAATGGTGCAGTCCATGAAGGCGGAGAAGGCGTAGGAGCAGCCCATGATACGCAGGCGGATCATCCCGGCTTGCGCCACTTCCTCGACGTTTGTGAAAATGCCGAGGAACTGCCGCCCGAAGATGACCAGCAGCGCGCTCATGACAAGGGCAATGCCGAAGGAGAACACCATCGAGATGAAGTAGCTGTGGATGATGCGCTTGCGCTTGCCCGCGCCGTAATTTTGGCTCATGAAGGATGAGCAGGCGGTGTAAATGGCAGCCATCACGTCGTAGACGAGCGCGTCGGCGTTCGCGGCGGCGGCGTTGCCTTCCACCATCAGCTCATCAAAGGAGTTCACGCCCGCCTGAATGAACAGGTTCGCTATTGCGAAAATCGCGTTCTGCAAACCGGCGGGAATGCTCAGCGACAGCACCTGCTTTGCCTTGTGCGGCTCAATCCGCAGCATCGACCGTTCCAGCCGCACCACGCTCCCTGAACGGCGCAGGGACAAAATCACCAGCGCCGCCGAAATATACTGGGAGATGATGCTTGCCAGCGCCACACCCGCCGCCGCCAAATGGCAGACGATGACGAAGAACAGGTTCAGCAGGATGTTGATGACGCCCGCCATCGAGAGGAAGTAGAGCGGCTTTTTCGTGTCGCCGGCGGCGGAAAGCACCGCGTTGCCGAAGTTGAACACCGCCATGGCGGGCATACCGAGGCAGTAGATGCGCAGGTAGCTGACCGCGCCCGCCATCAGCACCGGCTTCGTGCCGAGCATGGAGAGCATTGCGGGCGTGAAAAGGAAACCCAGCGCCATGATGATGACGCCGACAATCAGCGAGAGAATCAGCGAGGTATGCACCGCCTCGTGCACGTCCTGGTCGTGCCGCGCGCCGATATACCGGGCGACGACGACGTTGATCCCGCTGCCCATGCCGATCAGGAAGCCGGTGAACAGCGAGACAAGAATCGAGGTAGACCCGACTGAGCCCAGCGCTTCCGGGCCTGCAAACTGCCCAACCACCGCCACGTCGGACATGTTGAACAGCACTTGCAGCACGTTCGTTGCCATCAGCGGCAGGGAAAACAGGATAATCTGCTGGACGAGCGGCCCGTGCGTCAGGTCGTGCGATTTGGATGCCATGATTTTGCTCCTTTGCGAAATCTTCCGCCGCTGATTATACACCGGAAAAACGAAACTGGCAAGAGGAAAAACAGCGTTTTGGGCGAATAATATCATATTGTAATGTCAGGGATTCCGGCAGCCACATCGGTTCTGTTTCCATTGCCCCTCGTCGCTCCCGCAGGAGCGCCCCCCTGCGACAAAACAGCCTACATAATAAGGAAAGAACTGCACCAAGAAAGAAGGCAAAAATCCGTTATGCACGATTACCGCGCCATCTTCCTCGACATCGACGGCACGCTCACCCAGCCGGGGCATTCCGCGCCGCCCGTATCCGCCGTCGCTGCCATCGAATCCGCCCGCCGCTTGGGACGCCGCGTTTTCCTCTGCACCGGCCGCTGCGAAGCGATGCTCAAGCCGCTTCTTCATTGCGCTGATTTTGACGGCTACGTTGCGTCCTCCGGCGGATTGGTGGTCGTCGGCAGCCGCGACGTCTTTGACTGCCCCATGACCCCGCAGGAGCAGGCGCATGTGCTGACGGCACTGTCGGATAACGGCGTGTTCCGCACCGTGCAGACCCGCATGGGCGCGTACTGCGACGAGGGCTTCCGTGATTTTCTCCGCGCCCGTGACGTGCAAAACGGCAGCAGCGAGCTGCTCCGCTGGCGGGAAGCCATTGAGCAGCGATTGCAGATGCAGCCCATGCGCGATTACGGCGGCGAACCCGTTTATTCCGTCGTGTGCATGTCCCCGACGCGGGCGCAGCTGGAGCGCGCCATGGCGGAATGCAGCGAGTTCGACTTCGTACTGATGGACGACCGCCAGCACGACCTTGTGAACGCGGAAACCGCCAACCGCCGCTATGACAAGGGCAGCGGCGTCAAGCAGGTGTGCGCGGCAATCGGCGTTGAGCCGGCGGACAGCATCTGCTTCGGCGACAGCCTGAACGACCTGCCGATGTTTGGCGCGGCGGGTTTTTCCGTCTGCATGGGCAATGGCGGGGATGCGGCGAAGCAATCAGCGGACGCGGTCTGCGATTCAGTGGAGGCGGGCGGGCTGGCGAAGGCGTTCGCGGATTTCGACTTGCTGGCATAAGCGGCGCATCCCCCGCATACCCTCAACCGAATCAACCGAGCGGGGAGGGAGACGAATGCGCAAACGCTCCTGCGGCGAGCGGCAATGGGTCATCTGCACGGGTCAGCGCGCGCTGATGATTGCGGGCGTCGTGCTGGTGGCGGCAGGGCTGATTGTGCTGCTGCTGTGCATCCCGGCGTGGGCGTGGGCGGCGCTGCTTGGCGTGGCGCTGGCAATCGCCGGGCTGGTGCTGATTTGTGTGGGGAGGAGGTGACAGAAATGCGGGTGCGGATGGTGTGCGTGAAGGTGCCGAAGCCCCTGCGCGGGGTTGTGCGGTTTCTGGTGAAGAAACGGCGGAAATCTGCATGATACTATTTCCTGATTTACCTGCGCCATCTGCTTGCGCCTTTTTGATTCTGGCGTCCACTCATTCCACTTAGCGTAGCGCTGCTACGCTGCGTTTCATTCGTGTTAGCCAGAATACAAAAATTCGCGGCGCATCTTGGCGCATTTTCATCAGGAAATAGTATAAGTCATTGACAGATAAGCAAAAGCGTGCTATGATAGCATTGGTATCCGATAATTGCATAGGAACGGAATCAGAGGTGCGCACGCATCGTGTACCGCGGCGGAGGATGGCTTCCGCAGAGGCCGCGGGAAGGGGTGGTGCGCCGAAAGGCAGGGCAAACGAAGCCGCAGACCCTGTGCTTGGGCGCGGGCCGGACAGGTTCGTGACTGTCATCGGGGCAAAAGAATCCCCGGCGGAGCGCTGATTCACTGAGACACCGCCTGTTCCTTATGGGCAGGGCATCATGCGGGCGACTGCATGGAAAATCGGGGTCTTTGGCGCACCGCGAGCAGGATGGCTTGTGGTGGCTTTTTTTTCAATCCGAATGGACAGGATACCGCAAAACAATCAGCAGAAACACATGGATGGAGGATACAGCCAATGGAGAAGTATCGTGTAGGCATTGTTGGCGCAACGGGCATGGTCGGTCAGCGCTTTATTTCGCTGCTGAAGGATCATCCGTGGTTTGAGGTGAACTGCGTGGCGGCGTCGGCGCGCAGTGCCGGAAAGACGTACCGCGAGGCGGTCGGGGAGCGCTGGGCGTTCGCGTGGGAGATTCCGGAAAAGGTGGCGGGCATGACCGTCGTCGATGCGGCGGATATTGACGAAGTGAGCAAGCATGTGGACTTCGTTTTCTGCGCCGTGGACATGAAGAAGGACGAAATCCGCGCGCTGGAGGAAGCCTACGCGAAGCACGAAATCCCGGTGGTGAGCAACAACAGCGCCTGCCGCGGCATCGAGGACGTGCCGATGGTCGTGCCGGAAATCAACGCCGATCACCTTGCCGTCATCGAAGCGCAGAAAAAGCGCCTTGGCACGAAGAACGGCTTTATCGCCGTCAAGCCGAACTGCTCCATCCAGAGCTATGTGCCCGCCCTGACCCCCCTGCTTGATTTTGAGCCGGAGAAGGTCAGCGTGTGTACCTATCAGGCGATTTCCGGCGCGGGCAAGACGTTCAAGACGTGGCCCGAAATGGTGGATAACGTGATTCCCTACATCGGCGGCGAGGACGAGAAGAGCGAAAACGAGCCGCTGAAGCTGTGGGGTCATGTGGAGGATGGCAAGATTGTCAACGCTGCGCTGCCCGTCATCTCCGCGCAGTGCCTGCGTGTCGCCTGCTCCGATGGCCATATGGCGGCGGTGTCCGTCAGCTTCAAGAAAAAGCCGACCATCGAGCAGATCAAGGAACGCTGGGCGAACTATGAGACGGAAGCGCAGCGCCTGGAGCTGCCGAGCGCGCCCAAGCCCTTCCTGCAGTATTTTGAAGACCCCTCCCGCCCGCAGACCCGCCTTGACCGCGATTTCCAGAACGGCTTCGGCGTGTCCATCGGCCGTCTGCGCGAGGATAAGCTGTTTGACTACCGCTTTGTCTGCCTGAGCCACAACACGGTGCGCGGCGCGGCGGGCGGCGGCATCCTGACGGCGGAGCTGCTCTGCCGCAAGGGGTACATTCCGCACCGGGTGTAATGCAAAAATCGTATAAATATCTGGAAGGAAGTTATCACAATGAAACCTTTGTTCACAGGCACTGGTACGGCGCTGATTACGCCTTTCAAGAACGGCGAAATCGACTGGGACGCGCTGGACAACCTCGTAGAGAGCCAGATTGCGGGCGGCGTGAGCGCGCTGATTGCCGCGGGCACGACGGGCGAACCAGCGACGATGACGTGGGATGAGCACATTGAGGTCATTCGCTTCGTCGCCGAGCGCGCGAAAGACCGCGCCTGCGTCATTGCCGGCACGGGCAGCAACTGCACGCGCGAGGTCATCCACGCGGCGAATGTCGTCAAGGACTTCGGCGTGGCGGCGCAGCTGGTCGTCACCCCCTACTACAACAAGTCCACGCAGGAGGGACTGGTGGCGCACTACACGGAGATTGCCGAAAAGACCAGCCTGCCGATTGTCGTCTACAACGTTCCCTCCCGCACGGGCGTGAACATCCAGCCCGCGACGCTTGAGAAAATCTGCCGCCTGCCGCAGGTCGTCGCCGTGAAGGAAGCGAACCCCGACGTGGCGCAGGCGATGGAGAAAATCAACCTCGTCGGCGACAACGCGACCTTCTACTGCGGCAACGACGACCTGACGATTCCGCTGATGGTGCTGGGCTTCCAGGGCGTCATTTCCGTGCTGAGCAACGTCATGCCCGCCGAAACGAGCAAGATGACGTCCCTCGCGCTCTCCGGCAACTGGGCGGAAGCGTCCAAGATGCAGCGCGACCTGCTGCCGATGGTGAAGGCGCTGTTCTGCGAAACCAGCCCGATTCCCTGCAAGGCAGCCATGAGCATGATGGGCATGTGCCGCAACGAACTGCGTCTGCCGCTGATTCCCATGCAGGAAGCCAACCAGCAGAAGCTCGCCGACATTATGCGCGGCTGGAAACTGATTTAAGGCGACTTCGTCGCTTCTCTGCGCGTCTGCAGACGCGCCCCATGTAACGCTATAAATCAAGAAACTTAAATGGGCACGCGAAGCAGTCCAGAGGGCGATCGCAAAGCCCTCTGGTCGCTCCCGCAGGAGCGAAATCCCTGCGACAAAAAAGCGCATTTTCTTAGGAAACACAAGGAGCAAAAAAAGATGACCATCCTCATCAGCGGCGCGTGCGGCTTCATGGGCCGCGAGGTCGCCGCGCAAGCAAAATCCTCCGGTATTGACGTGCTGTGCGGTGTGGACATTGCCGCCGGGGTCGCCCCGTATCAGCCGGATTTCCCCCTCTATGCGAACTATGCCGACGCCCCCAAGGCGGATGTGGTGATTGACTTCTCCAACTGGAAGCCCGGCGCGAACGTGCTGGATTACGCCACGAAGTACCGCGTCCCGGTCGTCATTGCCTCGACGGGTCTGACCGACGAGCAGCTTCATCAAATCGCCGAAGCGTCGAAAGTCGTGCCGATTTTCCGCTCCGGCAACATGAGCCTCGGCATTGCCCTGCTGCGCGCCCTCGCCAAGAAGGCGGCAGGCGTCCTTGGCGATGCCTTTGACGTGGAAATTGTCGAAGCGCACCATAACCGCAAGCTCGACGCGCCCTCCGGCACGGCGCTGATGCTCCTGGACGCGGTCAAATCTGCCTATCCGGATGAGCGCGAAGCCGTTTTCGGCCGCCACGGACGCGACTGCAAGCGCCAGCATCAGGAAATCGGGATGCACTCCCTGCGCGGCGGCACGGTCACGGGCGAGCATGAAGTCTGCTTCTTCGGCACGGGCGAGAGAATCCGCATCAGCCATAGCGCGGAGAACCGCGGCGTGTTTGCTGCGGGCGCTTTGCGTGCGGCGGCGTTCCTGATGAATCAGCAGCCCGGCATGTACAGCATGGACGACGTGGTGGGACAACTGTAACCAGTTAGTGGGATGACGGAAATTTTCCGCCGTCCCATTTTCGGTATTCTCGCAAAAAAACATGAAAACAGTTGTTACTTTTCGCTGAAAAGGACAAACTGAGTTCATAAAGCCATGGTAGAATCAACATCGATGGGAGGGATACCAACGCATGAATGAAGTCAAAACCCCGAAAAAACCGCTGATTGTCTATTACGCAATCGCGATTCTGGTCGTGCTGCTGATTAACACGCTGCTCGTGCCGATGGTGAGTCAGGCGCGCGTGAAGTATGTCGATTACGGCACGTTCATCCAGATGACCGAAGAGGACAAGATCTCTGAAGTTCAAGTGCAGGACAATCAGATCGTCTTCATCACCAAGGAGGACGAAGCCAATAAGAACGCTGTTTATTACCGCACGGGCAAGATGGATGACCCGGAGCTGACCAGCCGCCTGTCCGAACACGGCGTGAGGTTCGACAAGGAAATTGTGGAGGAAACGTCGCCGCTGCTGTCGTTTCTGCTTTCCTTCGTCTTCCCGATTGTGCTCTTTATCGCGCTGGGGCAGCTGCTCACGCGCCAGATGATGAAGCGCATGGGCGGCGGCAAGGACGCGATGTCCTTCGGCATGGGCAATTCCAATGCCAAGGTATATGTGAAGGACAGCGCGGGCAGCATTAAGTTCGACGATGTGGCGGGCGAGGACGAAGCGAAGGAGAACCTGAGCGAAATCGTCAACTACCTGCATGACCCGTCGAAGTACCGCGATATCGGCGCGTCGATGCCCAAGGGCATTCTGCTCGTCGGCCCGCCCGGCACGGGCAAAACCATGCTCGCCAAGGCAGTCGCGGGCGAAGCGAACGTGCCGTTCTTCTCCATTTCCGGTTCGGAATTTGTGGAGATGTTCGTCGGCATGGGCGCCAGCAAGGTGCGCGACCTGTTCAAGCAGGCGAAGGAGAAAGCACCCTGCATCGTGTTTATTGACGAAATCGACGCCATCGGCAAGAAGCGCGACGGCGGCAAGTTCGGCGGCGGCAACGACGAGCGCGAACAGACGCTCAACCAGCTTCTGACCGAGATGGACGGCTTCGAGGGCAGCAACGGCGTTATCATCCTCGCCGCGACGAACCGCCCCGAATCCCTTGACCCTGCGCTGACCCGCCCCGGCCGTTTCGACCGCCGCGTGCCCGTGGAGCTGCCCGACTTGCAGGGGCGTGAAGCCATCCTCCGCGTCCACGCGAAGAAGATTAAGACCGAGCCGAACATCAACTATGCGCAGATTGCGCGCATGGCGTCCGGCGCATCCGGCGCGGAACTGGCGAACATCGTCAATGAAGCCGCCCTGCGCGCTGTCCGCGACCACCGCACCGCCGCGTCTCAGGCGGACATGGAGGAATCCATCGAGGTCGTTATCGCCGGCTATCAGAAGAAGAACGCGATTCTCACCGACAAGGAAAAGAGCATCGTGTCCTACCACGAAATCGGTCACGCGCTCGTCGCGGCGCTGCAGAGCCACTCCGCGCCCGTGCAGAAAATCACCATCGTGCCGCGCACGTCCGGCGCGCTCGGCTACACGATGCAGGTCGATGAGGGCAACCACTACCTGATGACCAAGGACGAAATCATCAACAAGATTGCGACGCTGACGGCGGGTCGTGTTGCAGAAGAGATTGTGTTCGGCTCGATTACGACGGGTGCGTCCAACGACATTGAGCAGGCCACGAAGCTCGCCCGCGCGATGATTACCCGCTACGGCATGAGCGACGAGTTCGGCATGGTGGCGATGGAGACGGTCGAAAACGCCTATCTGGGCGGCGACACGTCCCTGTCCTGCTCGGCGGAAACGCAGGCGCGCATTGACGCGCTGGTCGTCTCCATCGTCAAGGAGCAGTACCAGAAGGCGACGCAGATTCTGACCGAAAACCGCGCGAAACTCGATGAGCTGGCGAAGTACCTGTACGAAAAGGAAACCATCACCGGCGAAGAGTTCATGAACATCCTGAACAAGAAGGAAGCCTGATTGCGCCTGTAATCCAAACCAACAAGTAAATAACCAATCGGAGAATAGGGAGAAAATCAACCATGAAGAAATTTCTGACCAGCAAGATTGGCAACATCCTGCTTTGCATCGCTGAAATCATCGTCGGCGTGCTGCTGCTCGTCAACCCCGACGCTGTCACCTCCGCCTTCATCATCGGCGCGGGCGCTGTCATGATTCTTACGGGCATCGTCTTCTGCACGCTGTATTTTGTCGGCGAAGCAGAAAAAATGGTCATCAAGCAGCTGCTCTTCAAGGGCTTGCTGCTCATCATCCTCGGCGTTCTGTGCGTGACGCAGTACGGTGTACTGCTGGCGGCGCTGCCGTTCGTAACGTGGGTGTACGCCATCGCCATGCTGATTCTGGCGGCGTATAAGGTGCAATGCACCGTGGATATCCTCCGTCTGAGCGGCATTCGCTGGTACTTCCCGGCGATTTCCGCGGCGCTGGCGGTTGTGCTGGCGCTGTTCATCCTGCTCAACCCGAACACCGCGATGAACATCGTCTGGGGCTTCATGGGTGTGTCCATCATCCTCGAAGCCGGGCTGGAAATCGCGACGATTATCCTGCTGAAGTAAAGGCTGCTATCGGCGCTCGCTGGAAACACTTCCGGCGGGCGCTTTTGACGTACTGGAGGAAGGAAAATGGGAGAGAAAATCAGGCGGAAAGCCCTGCTGATTCTGTCCTGCGTCCTGATGCTGGAAGCCGTCGGCATCCGCCATGTCCCAAATTTCCAGCGTGTCGGGCTGATTCTGTACGCCGCCGGGATGCTGGCGATGTACGCGATGACGCTGCGCCGCAAAATCAAGGGGCTGGCAGTGAACGAGAACGACTTTATGCCGTTCCTGTTCGGCGCGGGGCTTCTGGCGATAGAGGTTCGCCGCTATGATTTCGGCGAAGAGGGCAAGCTGTGGCTGTGGATTATCATCATTTCGCTGCTGCTGGCGTTGCCGATGCTGCTTGCGGAGCGCCGCGTTCCGTCCGGAAAGGCGGGGAACAACAAATACTGGATGCGCGCCATCACGATTGTGTTCCTGATTGTCCTCAGCTGCTTCAACTGGGTCTACGCGACCAACGTTGCTTTTGACACGAGCGAAGGTACGGCGACGACGGGCGTCATCACGCGGAAGCGGGTGGAAAAGGGGACGAAGCACCGGGTGAGCTATTATCTGGAAGTGTCGAAGCCTTTGACGAACGAAACAAACACGTTTTCCGTCAGCAAGAGCGATTATAATCGATATGACGAACAGCGGGTTGTTACCGTGACGGAGCATCCCGGCTTCTGGGGCGCGCCGTATTACGAGGTCGAACTGCCGAAGCCGCAAAAGGAGAATTAACATGCCCCAAAACAACAAATCCACCGCCAAGAGCCCCTTCACCCCGAAACCCGTGGTTTATGCCGCGTGGGGACTTCTGGCGGCGCACTTCGTCCCGGCGCTGGAAGCCGTTGCGCTGGTGCTGTACGCGGTCGGGCTGATTGCGCTCTGCCTCCTTGCCCTGACCGCCCCGAAGAAGGGGACAATCGCCGTCCCGCGCGTGTTCCTGCCGATGCTGGCGGCGGCGTTCCTGATTGTCGGTTGCCAAATCGGGATGCGACCGGACGAATCGCCGCTGGTGTGGCGGAGCATCCTGCTTGCGCTGATTCTGCTGATTCCGCTGATGATTTCGGAGAAACAAGCCGCTGCCGACATCAACCGGGGCAGATTTGCCGCGCGGGTGTTCGTCGTCGTCGGAACAGTGTGGATAAGCTGCGCGTTCTGGCTGATTGCGACGAACTCGGTGTTTGACGCGGACGTCGGCACGTCGCACATCAGCACCGTCACGCAGATGCGGACAGAAGGGGATTCCTGCCATATGGACGTGGTCTGGGACGGCAGGACGCTGGATTTTCAGGTCAGCAGGGCGGATTTCAGCGAAATAGCTGCGGGGGACAAGGTGCTGGTGACGGAGTACGACGGTTTCTGGGGCGCGCCGTACTACACATGGGAAAGCCCTCAATCCCCCTGAAAAAACAGCAGGAATCCCGAAAAAGCCTTGCACTTTTGGGTGAAATGGCGTACAATAACCTTGCCTGTGATTCGCATCGGGCAGAGTAGCTGAATCCGCGTTAAGTGTTCATGAACGGGGAGTTGTCATGAAACGAAGCCGCACGGCGGCGCGGTGGGTTCGGCGCATCCCGCTGTCTTAGGGAAGTTCTGGATGTACGCATTGCATCAGAGCTTCCGTGGTGCTGCCTCCTGCGATCTGGGAAAATCATTCGCTTAGGAGGCGCTTTTTGTGATGTCACAATCCGTTTTCCATGCCCACTACTGGCGGGACTGCGCCCGGCTGACCACCCAGAAGCTCTGCGTGATGGGCGTGCTGATGGCGCTGCAAATCATCCTCAGCCGCATCACCGCCATCAACCTCGGCAACTGGCTGCGCATCAGCTTCGGCTTTCTGCCCAACGCCATTGCCGGATACCTGCTCGGCCCCATCGGCGGCACGCTCGTTGCGTGGGGGAGCGACGCCCTCGGCACCATCCTCACCGGGCAGGCGATTAATCCCGGTCTGTCCGTCACGGCGGCGCTTGGCGGCTTCTTCTACGGGCTGATGCTGCATAAACGTCCGGTTACGATTTGGCGGACGATGGCGTGCCTGCTCGTTGTGTCGCTGGTGTGCCACTTCCTGCTGAACACCTACTTTCTGGCGATGGCGGGCTTCACCGCGGTGTCCGACGGCGCGGATTATCCCGCGTTTGTCCGCGAGCTTGTCCGCCCGATTTACGGCGAAGGCGCAACGATGCCCGCGTGGATTAGCGTCTGCAACCGTTTCATCAAGCAGGTCGTCGTCTACCCGGTCAATGTCGCGATGCTGCTGCTGATGCTGCGCGGCGTGCAGCGGATGCCGAACGCAGTGACGCACTTGTGAAGGAGAATCCCCCTGAATGACACCTGAAGAAAACAAACAGTTAATTCTCACCGAGCTTGACCGCCTCTATCCCCAGCCCAAGCCCGAACTGCATTTCACCAACCCCTACGAGACGCTGGTGGCGGTCATGCTGTCCGCCCAGTGCACCGACAAGCAGGTCAACAAGGTCACGCCCGCCGTGTTCGCGCGTTTCCCCGACGTGAAGAGCATGGCGGAGGCGGATGTTGCCGAGCTGTACCCGCTGGTGAAAAGCTGCGGCTTCAAGAGCAAGGCAAGCAACATCATCGCCGCGTGCCGGATGATTCTGGCGGAGGACGGCGGCGAAGTTCCGCACACCATGGAAGCGCTGACCCGCCTGCCGGGCGTCGGGCGCAAAACGGCGAACGTCGTTATGTCCACGGCGTTCCATATTCCGGCAATTGCGGTGGATACGCACGTTTTTCGCGTCAGCAACCGCCTTGGGCTGGTGGATGCGCCCGACGTGCTGAAGACGGAGATGCAGCTGCGCGCGCTGATTCCGCAGGACAGGTGGAGCGACGCGCACCACTGGCTGATTTTCCACGGTCGAAGGGTGTGCAAGGCCCAGCACCCCCTGTGCGGCGAATGCACGCTGCGCCCGTGGTGCAAGAAGTACAACAGCGAAACCGAATAACCCTTCGCCCGACTGCGCCCCACCGCCAGCCGGGCGTTTTTGCATTCCAAAGGCGCAGGAAAGCCCGTCGCCCGCAATTGCTCATTGCTCATTCCCTTCAC